>Ga0315336_1006397_pt1 | contig 12079 bp, 9 predicted proteins | sample ASW5metaG_FD_204512 | JGI IMG/M metagenome (GOLD analysis project Ga0315336, IMG submission 204512) | Ammonia-oxidizing marine archaeal communities from Monterey Bay, California, United States - ASW #5 | ecosystem: Environmental > Aquatic > Marine > Intertidal zone | place: USA: California...
CCGGTCAGAAGTAGATGATGCGAAGAACGGGGAGTAGTTGGCCCAACGCGAGGCCCAATCGGGACGATAGCGGTGCCATGCGCCCCGCAATGAGAGGAAGATATGGCGCGGGAGAGGATTACACTGGGGTGCTCTGAGTGCGAGGAGCGCAATTACGACCAGAAGAAGAACAAGCGTCTGCACCCCGAGCGGGTCGAGTACAAGAAATACTGCCGTCGCTGTAGGCGGCACACGATGCACAAAGAGACCAAGTAGCGGATGGCTATCGGATCGAAAATCGGGGCGACGCGCGACTTCGTCGAGGAATGCTGGGACGAACTCTCCAAGGTGACGTGGCCGGACAAAGAACAACTCCGGAGCGCGACGTTGGTCGTGATTCTGTTCGTGATCCTGATCTCCGCAGTCATCTGGGTCATGGACGTGGCCTCTCGGACGGTAATCGGCTTCATCATGGGGATCTTTGGCGCTTGAGTGAGCAGGAACGATGACAACCATGGCCGAGTCGACGTGGTACGCGGTCCAGACCTATTCCGGGCACGAGAACAAGGTCCAGAAGCTGATTCAGCGGCGTATCGAGGAACAGGAAGGCTCTGACGGCAAGGAAATCCGTGCCGTCGTGGTCCCGACCCAGGACGTGGTCGAGATTCGGAACGGCAAGCGCGTCACCGTGACTCGGCGGCTTTATCCGGGATACGTGCTCGTGGACATGGACCTGAATGAAAGGACCATGCACACGGTCAACAACATTCAAGGTGTGATCAAGTTCGTGGGCAGCGGGAAGGCTCCGCAGCCGCTGCAAGAGGAAGAGATCAACAAGATTCTCGGGATCAAGGTTGAGAGAGACGACGACGAGACTCACGAAGAGATTCCGTTCCACCTTGGGCAGGTGGTGGAGGTCACGCAGGGTCCCTTCAGCGATTTTTCGGGGACCATCAAGGAGGTGTACCCCGAGAAGGGCAAGGTAAAGGTCGAGGTGTCTCTCTTCGGGCGGCCCACATCGGTCGAATTGGACTACACTCAGCTCAAGGGATTTTAGGATTCCCAAAGCTGTTAAGATTCATAGGCAAAGGTCCCAGGATAGAGAATGGCGAAGAAGGTCATCGGTTTCATCAAGCTCCATGTTACGGGTGGGCAGGCCAACCCGGCCCCGCCTGTAGGTCCCGCGCTCGGTCAGCAGGGCGTGAACATCATGGAGTTCTGTAAGCAGTTCAACGCCAAGACCCAGCAGCAGACCGGTGTCACGATTCCGGTCGAGATCACGGTCTATGCGGATCGCTCCTTTTCGTTCATCACGAAGACACCACCGGCGTCTTTCCTGATCAAGAAGGCGGCGGGTCTACAGAAAGCGTCCGGGGAGCCGAATCGCGAAAAAGTTGGATGGGTGACCCGTGCCCAACTCGAAGAGATCGCCGGGATCAAGATGGAGGATCTCAATACGAACAACATGGATGCCGCAGTCCGCATGCTTTCTGGCAGCGCGCGGTCAATGGGCATCGAGGTTGGGGAGCCACAGTCCGCAGAACCACCCGGTGAGAGCCACCAGGGGTGGGAGGACGAAACAAGTTAGTTGTAAACATGCCAAAACACGGTAAAAAATTCCGTGAGGCCCAGGCCAAGATTCCGCCCGGCGGGCAGTTCAAGCCGGATGAGGCGGTTCAAATGGTTAAGGACCTCGCTTCCGCCAAGTTCGACGAGACGGTCGAAGTGGCCACCTGCCTGAACGTCGATCCGCGCAAAGCCGATCAGATCGTAAGGGGCACCGTCGTGCTGCCGCACGGCACCGGCAAAACGATACGGGTGTTGGTGATCGCCCAGGGTGAGAAGGAAACCGAAGCTTCTGAGGCCGGGGCGGACTACGTGGGCACGGAGTACGTCGATAAAATCCAGGAGGGATGGCTGGAATTCGACGTGTGCGTGGCTACTCCCGACCTCATGGGAAAAGTCGGACCGCTCGGGAGGGTTCTGGGGCCTCGGGGCCTGATGCCGACGCCTAAGGGCGGGACAGTGACTTTCGATGTCGGTCGTGCGGTAAGTGAGATCAAGGCCGGAAAGATCGAATACCGAGTGGACAAGACTGGAAACGTACATGTGCCGTTTGGCCGTGTTTCTTTCTCTCCGGAGCAGCTCGACGAGAATCTGGAGGCGATCATGGATTCGATCGTCCGGGCAAGGCCCTCGGCAGCCAAGGGCACATACGTGAAGAGTGTCACGGTGTCCAGCACGATGGGCCCCGGCGTGGCCATCGATCCGAACCTGTTCCGCCGGAGCGCTAAATGAATCGAACCGAAAAGCAGACCTTCGTGGGCGACTTCCGCGAAAAGGTTCGGGAAGCGCCGGTGCTATACCTGACTGATTTTTCCGGTCTCGACGTGAAATCCATGACGGTTCTTCGCCAGCGGCTGAGAGCTTCCGGGGCCGAGTACCTTGTGGTGAAGAATCGGTTGGTCAAGCTGGCAGTCGCCGACCTGGATCTACCGGACATCTCCGAGGCATTGCTCGGCCCGACCGGTGTCATCCTGGGCTACGAGGGGATTGTCGAGCCCGCGAAAGCGGTCAGGGATTTCGCCAAGGAACATGACGACAAGCCGGTCTTCAAGCTGGGCGTTCTCGACAACAAAGTCGTTACCGCCGCCGAGATTGACCGGTTGGCGAAGCTTCCGCCTCGTGAACAACTCCTTGCGGAGTTGGCTGGAGCGCTAGAGGCGCCGATGGCCGCTTTGGCGAGTGCCCTCGAGGGCAAGCTTCAGGAGATGTCGGGACTCCTGGATGCTTTGAAGGAGCAGAAGGAAGGCGAACGGTCGCCGCCCGCTGTAGAAGCACCGTCGGCTGACGCTGAAGCTGAAGCAGAGGCACAGCCGTCCGACCCCGAGGAAGAGGCACAGCCGCCTGACGCGGAAGATGAAAACTAGGAATCCATAGTCCCACCCCCGGCCCAAGCTGGGTGAACCCAGGAGGAAGCCACCATCATGGCTACCAACCAAGAAGAGCTTCTTGAAACGATCGGCAACATGACCGTCCTCGAACTGTCTGAGTTCGTAGACGCGTTCAAGGACAAGTTCAACGTGACGGCTGCGGCGCCGGTGGCGGTGGCCGGTGGTGGTGCCGCTGCGCCTGGCGCAGAGGCGGAGGAAGAGAAGGACGAGTTCGACGTCATCCTTGAGGGTATTGGCGACAAGAAAATCCAGGTGATCAAAGTGGTCCGAGAGGTCACTAGCTTGGGTCTCAAAGAGGCCAAGGACTTGGTCGATGGTGCTCCGAGCACAGTCAAGGAGGCCATCAGCAAGGACGAAGCAGAGCAGATTAAAGCCAAGCTGGAGGGGCAGGGCGCGACGGTAGCGCTGAAGTAGCCGGCTAGTCCCTGTGACTCACACTCTCGGTTTGGCCGAGAGATCTCGGATCGGACTCGCGGAGCCGCGACGCTGCCGCCACAGACTCACATCGTGTGGGCCTCTGGTGGCGCCCTCGTGTTTGACCGTGGTCTGTTCCCGTCGTCGTCGACCACATGCTTGTTCGGCCTCCCCATCGGGGTACAGGCCGGCAAAGGGGAACACCCTTGGATATTAGGAACGATGCCCGTCCGATAGTGAGCTTTGCCAAGCTCGAGTCGGTCATGCCGATGCCCAACCTTCTGGACGTCCAGCTTCGGTCTTTCGAGAAGCTTGTCGAGCAGGATGTCGATCCGAAGGAACAGTGGGACTTTGGCCTGGATCGCGTTTTTACAGAAATCTTTCCCATCTCCGACGCCAACGAAAACTTCACGTTGGAGTATGTAGCGGCCGCACTCGGTGAGCCGAAGTACTCGGTCGCAGAGTGCATTGAACGTGACATGACCTATGCGGCGCCTCTGAAGGCGACGCTGCGGTTGATCGTCTGGGAGCATCCGGAGGAGGGCACCGAGGGGGAAAAACGTCCGGGAGATATCATCGAGAAAGAAGTCTATCTCGGCGACCTTCCGCTCCTCACCGAGCTGGGCACGTTCATCATCAACGGGGCCGAGCGCGTCGTCGTAAGTCAGTTGCATCGTTCTCCGGGCGTGGTCTTCGAGGAGAACATCCACCCGAACGGCTCGAAGCTTCACAGTGCCCGCATCATTCCTTTCAGGGGGTCGTGGGTAGAATTCAGCGTCGATATCAACCACATCTGCTATGTCCACATCGACAAGAAGAAGAAGTTTCCGGCAACGGCCCTTCTGAGGGCCTTCGGTTCCGGAACGGATGCGGATATCTATCAGTTGTTCTTCACGACGAAGACCGTCAATCCGCTGGCTGTCGATAAGCAGGGCCACAAGGAAATTCTCGGGAACGTCCTGGCGGAGGAGATCGTCGACCGTGCCACGGGCGAGGTGCTGGTCGAAGAGTCCACGGAGGTGGATGAGGACGTGGCCGAGCTCCTGGAACGGGATGGCCGAAAGAAGGTCAAGATCTACGTCAGCCGCCAGGAGACCGGACGAGAGAGTCCGATCATCAAGAACACGCTGCGCAAGGACCCCACCGACAGTGAAGAAGGGGCGCTCTCTGCCATTTACTCCTTACTGAGGCCTGGTGACGCGCCCAACATGGAGACGGCGAGGGCTGCGATCGAGCACGTCTTCTTCAATCCGAAACGGTACGATCTCGGCCGGGTCGGGCGCTACAAGATCAACAAGCGACTGGGGTTGAGCATTCCGGCGCATGAGGCGGTCCTGACGAAGGAGGATTTTATCGAGATTCTCCGCTACCTCATCGAGTTGAGCGAGGGCCGTGGCTCCACGGACGATATCGACCACCTCGGAAATCGCCGAGTCCGTACCGTGGGCGAACTCATCGCCAACCAGTTCTCGGTGGGACTGTCTCGCATGGCCCGTTTGGTCAAAGAGCGTATGTCGATCAACACGGACCCAGAAAAGATCAACATCGACGACCTCGTGAACGCCCGCACGGTGTCGGCGGTCATCCAGGCATTCTTCGGTTCGTCTCAGCTCAGCCAGTTTATGGACCAGACAAACCCACTGGCCGAGATGACGCACAAGCGGCGTCTCTCCGCCCTGGGCCCGGGTGGTTTGACTCGGGAGCGTGCGGGGTTCGAGGTGAGGGACGTACATTACTCCCACTACGGGCGCATGTGTCCGATCGAGACACCGGAGGGCCCCAACATCGGCCTCATCACGTCGCTCACGACTTACAGCCGAATCAACGAGTTCGGCTTTGTCGAGACCCCGTACCGGAAGGTGGTGAACAAGAAAGTCACGACCAAGATCGATTGGCTTTCGGCCAACGAAGAGGAAGAGGTCCGGATCGCTCAGGCCAACGCTCCTTTGGATAGAAAGGGGGGCTTCGTCAACGAGTTCGTCTTGTGCCGGGAAAAGGGTGATTTCCCGCTGCTCAAGCCGGAGGACATCGACTACATGGACGTGGCGCCGGACCAGCTCGTGTCGGTGGCAGCCGCGTTGATCCCGTTCCTCGAACACGATGACGCGAACCGCGCCCTCATGGGATCGAACATGCAGAGGCAGGCCGTCCCGCTCCTCTTCCCCGATGCCCCGCTAGTGGGGACGGGCCTGGAGTTCAAAGTGGCCAGGGACTCCGGGGCAGTGATCACGGCGCTCCGGAGTGGCAAGGTCGTCCGAGTGACCGCTGATGAGGTCGTGGTCGATACCGGAACCATTGGGTCTGGACAGACCGAGCAGCCCCTCGCGAAACTCGCTCAGTATGATCGCTACCGGCTGAAGAAGTACTGGCGGACCAATCAGGACACGGCGATCAACCAGCGGCCATTGGTCAAGGACGACCAGGAAATCAATCCAGGCGATATCATCGCCGATGGGCCCTCGACCGACAACGGCGAGCTGGCCCTGGGCCGAAACGTCCTCGTCGCGTTCATGCCGTGGTATGGCTACAACTACGAAGACGCGATCGTCATCAGCGAGAAGCTCGTGAAGGAGGATGTGTTTGCGTCCATCCACATTCAGGAACTCGAGCTTCACGTGCGGGACACCAAGCGAGGGATGGAGGAGATCACGCGCGAGATCCCGAACGTGGCGGAGGAGAGCCTCGTCGACCTCGACGAGCGCGGGATCGTGCGGGAAGGCGCGCGCCTCACGAGCGGTGACATTCTGGTCGGTAAAATCACGCCGAAGGGTGAAACCGAGCTTTCCCCCGAAGAAAAGCTGCTCACGGCCATCTTCGGAGAGAAAGCCAAGGACGTGAAGGATTCCTCATTGCGCGTTCCGCCCGGAATGAGCGGCACCGTCATCGACGTGAAGATTTTTTCGCGCCGGATTGACGATCCCCTTCTCGAAAAGGAACACGGTGCCCGCATCGGGGAGCTGCGCCAAATGGAGCGCGACGAGATCCGGCGTGTCACGGTGGCCAGGGACGACGAGCTACGGGAAACCCTGCACCTCAATACGATTGCATTAGCCCTCAGGAAGGGGACGGTGGAGCCGCTCATCGCCGAGGGCACGAAGCTCAAGCAGGCTTTGATCGACGAACTGGACTTCACCCGACTCGACTTAACCACGCTGAAGGTGAGGGGCAAGGGCGTAAACTTGAAGATTCGCGGGGTGGTGAATGAGGCCGAGCGCCGCATCGAGCGGGTGAAGCGGAAGACGGAGGAATCGATCGACAAGGTGTTCCAGCCAGACGAGCTTCCGCCGGGTGTGGTGCAGCTGGCGAAGGTCTACATCGCCGAGAAGCGGAAGATCTCCGTGGGTGACAAGATGGCCGGGCGACACGGGAACAAGGGAATCATCGCTCGGATCGCGCCGGAAGAGGACATGCCGTTCCTTCCGGACGGGACCCCCGTCGAGATCGTGCTCAATCCGCTCGGCGTGCCTTCCCGAATGAACGTGGGACAGGTTCTCGAGACCCATCTCGGGTGGGCCGGGAAGGTACTCGGTTTCGAAGCGAAGAGTCCGGTGTTCCACGGTGGCTCAGAGGATGAGGTCGGCCTTCTCCTCAAGCTCGCTGGCCTTCGTTGGGCGCATCAGTGCCTTGGCATCAAGGCCGAAATGCCCGCATTCGATGCGAAATCGACGACCGGGTTGATCGACTTGGCGCACAAGCTGCCACAGCGAAAGATCGCAGCTTATGCCGGGAACGGAAACGGTAACGGCAGCGACCCACGCAGGATCGGGATCGGACGCACGGTCGACGCCTATTTGGCCCTCAAGCTCACGAAAGACCAAGCGAACTTTTTCGATACCTTGAAGGGCTATCTGGTTGAGGCCGGAAAGGAACTGGCCGAACGGCAAGAGGCCGGCTTCGTAGAAGCTTTCCCCGCCATCGCACACCTCTCTCGAAAGAGAAAGCTGGACGAGGGCCTGGATGCCGCTTCGCTCGAGATCATGGACGCAGCGAAGATCCTGCCCAACGGGAAGATCATGCTCCGTGACGGACGCAGTGGGCGACAGTTCGATTTCCCGGTGACGGTGGGCATCATCTATATGCTGAAGCTCAGCCATCTGGTGGACGACAAGATCCACGCTCGGAGCATCGGCCCCTACTCCCTCGTTACACAGCAGCCCCTTGCCGGTAAGGCGCAGTTTGGCGGGCAGCGATTTGGAGAGATGGAGGTGTGGGCCCTGGAGGCCTACGGCGCGGCACACACGCTGCAGGAGATTCTCACGGTCAAGTCGGACGATGTCTCAGGCCGCTCGAAGGTATACGAGGCCATCGTCAAGGGAGACAACCTACCGCAACCCGGAATACCGGAGTCATTCAACGTGCTTGTCAAAGAGCTTCAGGCGCTCGGCTTGAGCGTCACGCTCGGGCGGGAGGAATAGATCATGATTGATTTCCCGAGAACGAAAGATCAGAGCCCCGCGGACTTCGATTTCATTCAGATCAAGATCGCCTCTCCGGAAGAGATCCGGTCGTGGTCCTTCGGCGAAGTGACGAAGCCCGAGACGATCAACTACCGCTCCTTCAAGCCCGAGCGGGACGGTCTGTTCTGCGAGCGTATCTTCGGGCCGGTCAAGGACTGGGAATGCCACTGCGGGAAATTCAAGAGGATTCGTTTCCGCGGGCACGTCTGCGACCGCTGCGGCGTCGAGGTCACCTTGTCCAAGGTGCGCCGTGAGCGAATGGGCCACATCGAGTTGGCCGTGCCGGTTTGCCATATCTGGTTCTTCAAGACGCTCCCCAGCCAGTTGGGGTACTTGGTCGGGATGACGCTCCGGGATCTGGAGAAGGTCATCTATTACGCGTCCTACGTGGTGACGCATCCGGGTAAACAGGACCTGGAGTTCCTCGATCTGCTCGACGAGGATGAGTACTACGACCTCCGCGTGAAATCGCGTGAAGAGGGCGACGAAAGGTTCAAGGCAGAGATCGGCGCCGAGGCGGTTCGCACGCTCCTCACCAAGCTCGATAGCCCGGAGAGGCGGATCAACGACCGCAACTCGGATGGCAAAGGACTCCGCCGCCTGGCGAAGTGGTTGAGGGTGGAGATCGCGACGGAAACCTCGCAGCATCGCAAGAAGAAGAAGCTCAAGAGGCTGAAGGTGGTCGACGCGCTCCGGAATTCGGGCGATACGCCGGATGAACGGAATTCTCCCGAGTGGATGATCATGGATGTGGTTCCGGTCATTCCGCCGGACTTGCGGCCTCTCGTGCCGCTGGATGGAGGCCGGTTTGCCACGTCCGACTTGAATGATCTCTACCGCAGGGTCATCAACCGGAACAACCGTCTCAAGAAGCTCATCGACATGCGTGCGCCGGAGGTCATCCTTCGGAACGAGAAGCGTATGCTCCAAGAGGCCGTAGACGCGTTGTTCGACAACGGGCGGCGCTCGAAGGCCATCCGCGGTCGGGGTAAGCGTCCGCTCAAGTCGTTGTCCGACATGCTCAAAGGGAAGCAGGGCCGCTTCCGTCAGAACCTGCTCGGCAAGCGCGTCGACTACTCTGGCCGCTCGGTCATCGTGGTGGGTCCCGAGCTCAAGCTACATCAGTGTGGACTTCCCAAGGCGATGGCCGTGGAGCTCTTCAAGCCATTCATCATCCATGAGTTGGAGAAGCGAGGGGAGGCCGAGACCGTCAAGCGGGCGAAGAAGATCGTCGAACGGAATGATCCGAAGGTCTATGAGGTCCTTGAGGACATCATCAAGGATCACCCGGTTTTGCTGAACCGGGCGCCCACGCTCCATCGGTTGGGAATTCAGGCTTTCGAGCCTGTCCTGGTGGAGGGGAAGGCGATCCGCATTCACCCGCTCGTCTGCGCGGCCTTCAACGCCGACTTCGATGGTGACCAGATGGCCGTCCATGTGCCGCTTTCGTTCGAGGCGCAGCTGGAAGCACGGGTGCTCATGCTCTCGAGCAACAACATTCTCCTTCCCTCCAACGGGCGGCCGGTCGCCGCTCCGTCGCAGGACATGGTGATCGGGGGGTACTACCTCACCAAGCCCTCCCTGGAGATCTCTGATCTCGAGGAAGTGGTGAACAACAACAAGTCGCCCAAGAAGGAGCACGCCGAAGCCCAAGAAGCGCTGGATAAGGTCTACGAGCACGCGCCCCGCTTCTCGACTTACGGAGAGGTGGAGATGGGCATGGAGGCCAGGCGCTTGGGGTTCGGAAGCCCGTGTTGGTACTGGGTTCCCAAGCACTCCGAAGAGGGCAGAGAGGTGGATGGCAAGTGGTTTCGCAGCACGGGGGGCCGCGTGCTCTTCAACTCCATCATCCCCGAGGAGATGGGGTTCTTCAATCAGACCTTCGGAAAGAAGGAATTGGGCGACCTCATTTTCGACTGTTTCACGACGGTCGGGCTGTCCAGAACGACCGAATTTCTGGACCACCTCAAGGACTTCGGCTTCCGGTACGCGACGATGGGTGGGATCAGTGTGGGCATTGCGGACCTCGAGGTGCCGGAGAAGAAATTGGAGATTCTCCATGAGGCCAGCGAGCAGGTCACACGGTTCCAGAAGGCGTACTCCCAGGGGTACATCTCCAACGGGGAGCGATACAACAAAGTCATCGACACGTGGACCCACGCGAACAACGATGTGGCGGATGCTATGGTCAGCAGGTTGGCCCGTTCTCAAGAAGGGTTCAACCCTGTCTACATGATGATGACGTCGGGCGCGCGAGGAAATCGTGACCAGATGAGGCAACTGGCGGGAATGCGCGGCTTGATGGCGAAGCCGCAAAAGAAGCTGACCGGAGGCATCGGTGAGATCATTGAGAGCCCGATCAAGGCGAACTTCCGCGAGGGCCTCAGTGTGGTCGAGTACTTCATCTCGACGCATGGAGCGAGAAAGGGTCTCGCTGATACGGCTCTCAAGACTGCAGATGCGGGCTACCTCACGCGGCGGTTGGTAGACGTGGCGCAGGATGTCACGATCATGGAAGACGATTGCGGGACCATACTCGGTCTCGAGATGGTGGCCCTCAAAGAGGGTGAGGACATCATCGAGCCGCTTCCGGACAGAATCGTGGGTAATGTGGCGCTTGAGAACGTCTACGACCCAATCGATGGGGAGCTTCTGGTCGCGGCGGGCCAGCTCATCGAGGAGGAGGCGGCCGAGGCGATCGAGGCTGCGGGCATCCAGGTCGTCAAAATGCGGTCGGTCCTCACATGTGAGTCGAAGCGAGGACTTTGCCGGATGTGTTACGGACGCAATCTGGCCACGATGCAAGTGGTCGACATTGGGGAAGCTGTGGGCATTTTGGCTGCCCAATCCATCGGTGAGCCCGGTACGCAGCTGACGCTTCGGACTTTCCATATCGGAGGTACGGCAGCACGAATCGCCGCTCAGACGCAGCGCCGGTCCAAGATCGACGGCGTGGTGACCCTGGAACGGGTGACCACAGTCAAATCGCCCGACGATGATCAGATCGTTACGTCTCGTGAGGGCCAGATTATTCTCAAGACGGCGGAAGGGTTGGTGCGGAGTCGCCTCAGTGTGCCGTATGGCGCCACGCTCGTGGTCGAGGCAGGGCAGATTATCGACCCCGGCGATCAGTTGTTCAGTTGGGATCCCTATTCGGAGCCCATCGTGGCGGACGCAGGCGGCATATTGAAATTCGTCGATATCGTCGATGATCAGACGATGCGTGAGGAGTTGGACGAGTCCACGGGCCGTCGCCAGATGACGATCATGGAGGATCGGGACAAGAAGCTCCATCCAACGATCCAGATTCGAAAGAACTCCAAGAAGTCGGAGAAGCTTCGCGAATTCATCATGCCGGTGGGAGCACAACTGACGAAACACGACGGTGACGAGGTCGCCCCCGGCGATACGATCGCCAAGATTAGCCGGGAGGTTTACAAGACCCGAGACATCACGGGTGGGTTGCCCCGTGTTGCCGAGTTGTTCGAGGCTCGCCGTCCGAAGGACCCGGCGGTCATCACGGAGATCGACGGAGAAGTCCGCTTCAGCGATATCAAGCGAGGCAAGCGTGAGGTTCTCGTGATGCCCGAGACCGGCGAGGAGGAGGACGAGCGGGCCTACATGGTGCCGGTCGTCAAGCACATGCGAGTTCACGAGGGTGACCGCGTGCGAGCGGGAGATCGCCTCTCGGAAGGACCGATCAATCCGCACGACATTCTGAAGATCCGGGGCCCGAGAGCGGTCCAGGAATACCTCCTCAACGAGATCCAGGAGGTCTACCGGCTCCAGGGTGTGAAGATCAACGACAAGCACATCGGCGTCATCGTGCGTCAGATGCTCCAGAAGGTGAAAATCACGGACCCAGGAGAGACGATCCTTCTTGAGGGGGAGAATGTCGACCGCGTGGAGTTCCGGGACACCAACCACAAGGCGATCCAGGGTACGCTGAAACCGGCCCGTTCCGAGCCGCTCCTTCTTGGAATTACGAAGGCCAGCTTGACCACCGAGTCGTTCATCTCGGCGGCGTCCTTCCAGGAAACCACGAGGGTGCTTACGGATGCGGCTGTTCGTGGGGCCAGGGACGACCTTAATGGACTCAAGGAAAACATCATCATTGGACACCTGATTCCGGCCGGAACCGGAATACACAGGTATCAGGGTGTAGAGTTCATGGTGGAGAGTTCGTTCTACGAGGATGAGATTCTGCCGCTGGGCGAGCCCGAGGGGTTGATCGCGGAGGAAGTTTCGGGGGACTGAGTGGTGGCGAGCGTCGTC
>Ga0315336_1006399_pt1 | contig 12078 bp, 8 predicted proteins | sample ASW5metaG_FD_204512 | JGI IMG/M metagenome (GOLD analysis project Ga0315336, IMG submission 204512) | Ammonia-oxidizing marine archaeal communities from Monterey Bay, California, United States - ASW #5 | ecosystem: Environmental > Aquatic > Marine > Intertidal zone | place: USA: California...
ATAACCGCGAGTGTTTCTTCTGCCAGCGCGCCGCAAGCTATCAGCAGGGTTTTTGGGTGAGAATACTCCATTTCACAGTCTATCCCTAAGCCAAAGGTCAGGCAGCCCGGCGCTCGGCTACCATTCGTTGGGCAATTTCAACGGTCATTGCAGCATCACGTCCATAGGCATCAGCGCCGACGCTATCAGCGAATTCTTCGTTGAGTGGCGCTCCGCCAACCATAACAATGAAATCGTCGCGAATACCCTTCTCCTTCATGGTATCGATAACAACCTTCATATATGGCATGGTTGTCGTGAGAAGTGCGGACATACCAATGATATCTGGTTCATGCTCTTCCAAAGCTGCGATATATTTTTCGACCGGATTGTTTATTCCCAGGTCGATTACCTCAAAGCCAGCCCCTTCCATCATCATTATCACGAGATTCTTACCGATATCATGGATATCACCCTTTACCGTGCCAATGACCATCTTGCCGGCTTTTGGCGCTCCGGTTTCGGCGAGCAAAGGCTTCAGGATAGCCATGCCGGTTTTCATGGAGTTTGCCGACAACAAGACTTCTGGTACGAATAAAATTCCATCGCGGAAATCGATACCGACAATCCGCATGCCTTCAACAAGCGCTTCAGTTAGCACTCTATAGGGTGCCCAACCGCGTCCCAGAAGAATGTTAACGCCTTCACATATCTCGTCGGCTAAACCATCGTAGAGATCATCATGCATCTGCTCAACAAGCTCAGAATCATCTAACGTAGAGAGATCGATTTCTTCTTCGTCCATTTTAGGCCCCACAGAGTTGGTCAATTACCGTTATCTAACTAAAATATTCAGGCAACATGCCCAAAAAAACTATCCTACCTCAGACATTGAATAATTGTTCTGCGACACGGCCTTCCAAAAACTACGTTTTCTGATCGATATCAGGATCTAAGGCGAATATTCTCTGGATCGAAAATAGATTCTTCGATCACCACCGCTTTGTATCTTTCCCCGAGTATCTCAATTTCAAGCTCGGTACCAATAGCGTCTAGCCCAGCTGTTATGTAGCCTTGTGCCAAGCTCTTTCCTACCCAATGTCCGTAAGCACCCGCAGTAGCGCGGCCTACGATATTCCCTTCTAGATCATATAAGGGCTCGTTGCCCATCGGATCCGCATCTTTGATTCCCAACACGTCAAGGCAGATAAAAGATTGCGGAACGCCCGCTTCCTTCTGCGCGACCAACGCATCGCGACCAACGAAATCCCCTTTGTCCAAATGCACAAATTTTTCAAGCCCGGCTTCAAAAACAGTATATTCACTGGTCAGGTCCTGACCCCACATGCGGTAGTTCTTTTCCATCCGCAAGCTGTCCATGGCGCGCATTCCACACATTGAAAGACCAAACTCTTCTCCAGCCTTGACGATCGCGTCGTATATATGATTTTGATATTCAATTGGGTGATGCAATTCCCAACCCAGATCTCCCACAAAATTGACACGTAGTGCCCGGCACGGCGCCAAACCAACCGTTATATGTTGACCGGTCAACCATTTAAAACCGTCATTCGATAGATCGGCATCTGTTATTTTAGACAAAATATCACGCGACCGCGGGCCAGCCAAAACCAATACACCATGAGCTGTCGTCACATTGTCCAAACGAACAGAACCATCGTCCGGCAGGTTTTTCAGAAGATAGTCATGGTCAAACCGTTCCGCCGCGCCTGAACTAACCAGATAGAATTGCTCTGGTCCATCCCGCATGATCGTAAATTCAGACCGAACTCCCCCACTTTTATTCAAAGCATGGCTGAGATTAATACGACCAATCCCTTTCGGTAATTTCCGACATACAAGTCGGTCGAGATAAGTTTCCGCACCCGGTCCACTTACCCGGAATTTGGAAAAACTTGTAATGTCGATGAGGCCGGCGTTCTCCCGCATATTTTTGACTTCATTGCCGACATGTTCGAAATAGTTTGAACGACGGAAACTCCATACATCCTTAGGTTCAACTCCTTCTGGTGCGAACCAGTTTGGGCGTTCCCATCCATAACGTTGACCAAAAACCGCTCCGCGTGCTGCCATACGGTCATGACACGGGCTCATCTTTAACGGTCGTCCGGCGCCGCGTTCTTCATCTGGATAATGGATGACGAAAACATGTTCGTAACATTCTTCGTTCTTTATCTTAGTATAAGGTTTGGTGGCGTAAGCCCCAAAACGTCGCGGATCAACATCCATCATGTCGATACCGGGTTGGCCTTCGGTTATCCATTCCGCCAACTGCCAGCCGGAACCACCTGCCGCGGTCACCCCAAAGCTATGGCCCTCGTTCAACCAGAAATTCTTCAACCCCCAGGCCGGACCAATCATCGGGCTTCCATCGGGCGTATAGGCTATGGGACCATTGACAATGTCCTTGATTCCCGCGTCAGCGAAGGTTGGTACTCGGGCTATGGCGGCCTCAACATGTGGCATCAGGCGCTCCAGATCCCCCGGGAACAGATCCTGGCCAAAGGTTTCGGGCACTCCATCCACAAAGCAAGCCGGCGCCCCTTTTTCATAGGGGCCAAGAATATATCCCTGACGCTCTTCGCGAAGATAATAGGACGCATCGCTTTCCCGCAGAACAGCCATTTCTGGCAGACCCTGCTTCTTTCGTTCAACAAGTTCCGGGACCTCGTCGGTGACAATATATTGATGTTCGACCGGGATGACCGGAATATCAAGCCCGACCATGGATAAAGTCTGGCGCGCATAATTACCCGTACAACTAACAACATGCTCAGCTGTGATATCGCCTTTGTTGGTCTTAATCAGCCACTCGCCATTTCGCTGTTGCTCAATGGAAAGAACTTCGGTTTGACGATAAATCTCAGCGCCGCCGTTTCTTGCGCCAATTGCCATGGCATTGGTCACGTCAACCGGTGCTATGTGACCGTCGTCCGGATGATAAAGGGCGCCGACCAGACCTTCGGTTTCGCTTAAGGGCCAGAGTTCCTTAACCTGCTGTGGGGTGATGATTTCATAGGGAACGCCAATTGTATTCGCAGTTCCGCAGTATTTCATATATTCGTCCATGCGTTCCTTGTTCGTCGCAAGGCGCAGATTACCTGTTACATGAAAGCTGACATTTTGGCCGGTCTCGGCCTCCAACCGCTTATACAGGTCAACACTATATTTATGAATTTTTCCGACTGCATAGCTCATATTGAATAACGGCAGCAAACCGGCGGCATGCCACGTAGAACCCGCGGTTAGTTCCGTGCGTTCCAACAGAACAACGTCGCTCCACCCCTTTTTTGTCAGGTGGTAAAGTGTGCTGACGCCAACGACGCCTCCGCCAATGACAACGACTCGTGCATGTGATTTCATTGTTTCGTCCCTTGAGCGTTTATTAACGCCGGTTGTGCTGCTTCATTAGTTCTGAAAATACCGTGACGATTGCAGCCGTTTCTTGCTAACGACGCGGCGACGCTCGCTGTTCCTTTCCCGCCATGTGAAATCTCGGTATCAGCCTCCAACCAGAAATGTTCTATAATCGCCAGACAAATCGCTCAAAAAGACGCCATTGCGCTAGTCGCCATTGAAGAATCGTTTTTAATAATGACAAAGACAGTTTGTTATCTGTCACCTCATGAAAGCTGGAGATAAATTATGAGTGAGCCGAGATCCCGCGGAGGCCGTCGTGGACGCGAAGCGCGCAAGGAAGCACGTCAGAACAAAGCGGGAAACGCCATTCCCTATATCAAACGAAATATTCCGGTCTCCAATTTAACCAGTGATGAAGCGTTGGAGATTATCGAAACAAACGCAGATATCATCCTTGAAGAAATTGGAATCGATTTTCGCGACGACCCGGAATCACTAGAACTATGGAAAGAAGCAGGCGCAGATGTTCAAGGTGAGCGCGTACATTTTCCAAAAGGTTTATGCCGGGAACTCTTGAAATCCGCACCATCGGAGTTCACGCAGTATGCACGAAATCCGGCCCATAATGTCCAAATCGGCGGCAACAATACTGTTTTTGCACCTGTTTATGGTCCTCCTTTTGTCCATGACTTGGACAAAGGGCGACGCTATGGCACCATTGAAGATTTCGAAAATTTTGTGAAACTCGCCTACATGGCGCCTGCCATGCATCATTCAGGCGGCACAGTTTGCGAACCGGTAGATTTACCGGTCAATAAACGACATTTTGATATGGTCTATAGCCATATCAAATACTCTGACAAACCGTTCATGGGATCCGTTACGGCGCCGGAACGGGCACAAGATAGTGTCGATATGGCCTCCCTGGTCTTCGGCGAAGATTTTGTCCAAAATAATTGTGTCATGTTAAACTTGATCAATGCAAATTCACCGATGACTTTTGATGCGACGATGCTCGGCGCTCTTAGAACCTACGCAGCCAATAATCAGGCCTGTGTCGTCTCGCCCTTTATCTTGTCTGGCGCGATGAGCCCGGTATCGCCCGCAGGAACCTTATCACAACTGTTAGCTGAGGCGCTTGCCGGAACAGCATTGACGCAGATTATCAAGCCCGGCACGCCCGTATTGTTCGGAACTTTTGTAAGTTCCATTTCGATGCAATCTGGTGCACCGACTTTTGGCACTCCTGAAAGCTCCTTGGTATTAAACGGCGCCGCCCAACTCTCCCGTCGCCTTAATCTACCTTTCCGGTCCGGCGGATCATTTACAGCGTCTAAACTACCGGACGCTCAAGCGGCATATGAAAGTGCGCAAACGCTCCTCATGACCCTGATGTCCGGTGTGAATTTTGCGTTGCATTCTGCCGGCTGGCTGGAAGGAGGATTATGCTCTTCTTACGAAAAATTTGTCATGGACATCGACCAATGCGCCATGATGGAAGTGATGGCACGCGGTATTGACGTTAGCGAAAACGGACAGGCTATGGATGCGGTTCGCGAAGTCGGCCCAGGCGGTCATTTCCTCGGCTGTGCCCATACACAAGCCAATTTCGAAGACGCCTTTTATCGGTCTCGTATTGCGGACAATAACTCCGTAGAACAATGGCAAAGTGACGGCAGCAAGGATACGGCAACGCGGGCCAATGAAACCTGGAAACAAATGCTAAACGACTATCAAGCACCGGATTTGGATCCTGGAATTGATGAATCGTTACAAGCCTTTATGACGAAGCGAAAAAACGATTTTCCAGATTCAAACATCTAACGGCGATCAGGCGTAAATGCGCCGCCAAACGCGAACCGGCTTCCTGGATGATAGAGACGTACCGTGGTGATCACATCGTCCCCGGCATAAGTATGCCGCTCTAGCGTCAGGACCGGCTCGCCGTCCCTCAATCCCAGTAACGTTTTTTGCTCTTCAGAGGGTATCTCGGCGCTGATCCGATGATCTGCCCGGCTATAGGGAACTGTCCGGATTAAAAAGCCACTCGGCGTTTCAGACCCAAAATCCTGCTGAAGGAAATTCGGCACTTGTTCAGGATTTACATAGCGATCTTCCAGTTGAACAGGCTCATCATTCTCGCGATGAAGCAATACACAATGGTAAAAGGAATTACCGGCTGCCCCGCTCATCACAATCGAAATGTCCTCAGGCGCGATAACAGTTTCCAATGCCATAATCTCGGAACTGTGATTATTACCGCGGGAAATAATTTCATCCGCAATATTCTTTATTTCCAACAAGCCTGTTTCTAGTTTTGCCGGCGCGACAAACGTGCCCGAGCCTTGCCGCCGGGCTAATACGCCGTCCTGTGTCAGCTCTCTAAGGGCACGGTTAATTGTCATCCGCGAGGCATTCAAATCCCGAACCAACGCATGTTCTGTCGGAATTTTATCACCGGCCTTCCACGCACCTGATTGAATTTTTTCGACAATCAGGCGCTTAATCTGTATATACAGCGGCTCAGATTTTTTGATGTCCAATTGCGGCGCGATATTCATACTGAGTTCATTACTCCATTAACACAAAAATTTCTATAAACTGGCAACCAGCTCGGTCATGACCGTACCGAAACGATTTTTTATCGGCTCTTCGGCCAAATGGTGACCGTCAATTACCACCAACTTGCCATCGATGGCCACATCTTTTACCACAGAATTGTCGCCTGCAAACAACCAGCTATCGATAACCGCACGCTTCGGCTTGCCGATAATTGCTGGATGCTCCGGATCCAGAATAACGAAACTTCCACGTCCGCCAATTTCCAATCCAGGCTTTCCTGGCCATCCGAGCGCTTGATGCCCGCCAGAAATAGCCTGCGAAAATATTTGTTCGCCTGTTGAAGTGCCGGTGTTTCCGAGCAAGTTTCTCGATCGAAGATTTAAGCGTTGTCCATATTCGAGCAACCGGCATTCTTCGGCGAGTGAAACCAGTATATTGCTATCCGAGCCCAACGCTATTTTCCCCCCTCGCCCCATAAAGTCGACAGCTGGAAAAAGGCCGTCACCCAAATTCGCCTCCGTAATCGGACAAAGCCCGACAACAGCCCCTGACTGCGCGACAGATGTAACTTCTTCCGGGACCAGATGGGTTGCATGGATTAGGCACCATCTGTTGGATAAATCGATATTGTTGCTCAACCATTCGACAGGCCGTTGTCCCGACCAGTTCTGGCAATCCACGACTTCCTGTATTTGCTCCGCAATGTGAATATGAACTGGCATGTTTTCCGGAATATTACTGATTAAATCAGCCAAGGATTTCGGATCCACGGCCCTAAGAGAATGTGGCGCGACACCGACATTCATCCCGGGAACATCGATTGCCTGTTTTTGTAACTCTTCGATCAAATTGACAAATTGATCGAGACTTTGCGTAAAGCGATTTTGTTGGGCCGTGGGCGCGGATCCACCAAATCCGCTATATTGATACAAAACCGGTAATAAGGTTAAGCCGATACCGGTTTCTTTTGCCGCCCTGACAATTCTATTGCTCATTTCAGTCCGGTCAGAAAAGGCCTGACCGCTTGTGTCATTGTGCAGATAATGGAATTCGCCGACGGACGTAAACCCGGATTTGAGCATTTCCACATAGAGTTGGCTGGCAATAGCCTGAAGCTGATCCGGGTTTATCTCACCCAGAAAAGAATACATGACAGTGCGCCAACTCCAAAAGCTATCAGCTTGATCCCCGCTAATTTCCGCAAGACCCGCCATGGCACGCTGGAAGGCATGGGAATGGACATTGGCCATTCCTGGAACGGCATAACCCGAATGGGAATAATCTGCATCTGCATCAGTCCCCCCGGTCAAATCGATAATCATGCCAGAGGGGTCAACCGTCATCAGCAAATTCTGATGCCACTCACCGCTACTGAAAATATTCGAAAAAAAATGCTTGATCATCTGGCCATTCCTATCATAATAATTTGTATATACAATTTTTTATTCAAGGGCAAAATGAAAATGGCAAAAGCCAAAATCGACCAGCTTTTCACAAATGCCCAGATTGCAACCATGGCATCCAGTGCGACGCCCTATGGAATGAATGACGCCACGGCGCTCGGGGTTACCGCAGGAAATATCTCCTGGATGGGCCATCTCGATGATCTGGATCTAACAAAACTCGCAGATGATGCGGTAATTACGGATGTGGAAGGTCGTTGGATCACCCCCGGTCTTATTGATTGTCATACACATCTTGTTTATGCGGGAAATCGCGCTCAAGAATTTGAAATGACTCTAAAGGGCGCTTCTTATGAAGAAATTGCCAAAAAGGGCGGCGGTATCCTTTCGACAGTCACACAAACCCGGGCCGCGAGCGAGGCAGAACTTGCCGCCACAAGCCAACCACGGCTAGAGGCGATGATAGCTTGTGGCGTAACGACCGTCGAAATCAAATCAGGGTACGGATTGGATTTGGAAAACGAGATCAAGATGCTTGAGGTCGCCAAGCATATGGGTGAAATAAATCCTGTCCGCATTAAAAAAACATTTTTGGGCGCCCATGCCTTACCACCTGAGTTCTCCGGCGATTCAGATGGATATATGGCGAAAGTCTGCCATGAAATGTTGCCGACAGTCCATACACTTGGTCTTGTTGACGCCGTCGATGCATTCTGTGAAAAGATTGCCTTTTCAGAACACCAGGTACGCCAACTATTCAAAACCGCTTCAAAACTGAAAATTCCCGTTAAATTACATGCAGAACAATTAAGTAACCTGAAGGGTGCCGAGCTGGCTGCGCATTTTAACGCCCTTTCTGCGGATCATCTTGAATATCTGGATGAGCCGGGCGTTAAAGCCATGGCGAAAGCCGGAACCGTGGCTGTCATCCTACCTGGCGCTTTTTATTTTCTTCGCGAAACACAAAAACCGCCTATCGAGTTGTTGCGCCAGCATGGCGTACCCATTGCCCTCGCCACTGACTGTAATCCCGGGTCATCGCCAACAACATCGCCACTCTTGATGATGAATATGGCCGCCATTTTATTCCGTTTGACACCGGAAGAGGCGCTGGCTGGTTTTACCCGCCATGCGGCAGCGGCTCTCGGCATGGCGACAGAAATCGGTACGCTCGAAATTGGGAAGCAAGCTGATCTCGCCATCTGGAGCATCGATCATCCTTCGGAATTAACACAAGGTATTGGAGTTAACCCATTGTTTTTAAGATATTTTGGACAAGAGCATGCCGGCAACTAAATTGAATATTAAGGCAGGCCATTTAAGCCTGAATGATTTACGGGTCATTTATGAGGGTCCGGTCTTTCTCGACCTCGAACCGGATTGCTGGGAAGGCGTTGCGAGGAGTGCTGACGCAATCCAACGCATCATAGATGAGGATAAAACGGTTTACGGCATCAATACCGGCTTTGGTCGTTTGGCTCAGGAGGTTATTCCAACGGAAAACCTCAAGGATCTGCAAAAGAACCTCGTGCTTTCTCACTCAACTGGGGTTGGACCAAATCTGCCGGACTGTATTGTTCGACTTATTCTGGCAATGAAAGCCACAAGCCTTGCGCGTGGTTTTTCCGGCGTAAGGCGAGAAATTATTGAAGCATTGTTAGCTGTTTTAAACAGAGACATGTATCCCTGCATTCCGGCAAAAGGTTCAGTCGGTGCTTCCGGCGATCTTGCCCCCCTCGCTCATATGAGTGCGGCGCTTCTGGGCTACGGAGACATTAATATCGCAGGTGTTCCAATAGTTGCGGCAGAAGCTCTCGAGCAAGCAGGATTATTTCCCATCGAGCTAGGGCCCAAAGAGGGATTGGCGCTTCTGAATGGGACACAGGTTTCTACTGCGCTTGCCCTTGCCGGCTTCTTTGAGGCAGAAAAATTATTGGATGCGGCCACTCTCGCCGGCAGTCTTTCTTTGGATGCCGCCAAAGGTACGGATGCGCCGTTTGACGCCCGCATTCATGCGGCTCGTGGTCAAATTGGCCAGATGGATATGGCCAAAAGCTATCGCCATCTCACGAAAGACAGTGAAATTCGAAAGTCTCATGAAGAATGTGAAAAAGTGCAGGACCCCTACTGCCTTCGCTGTCAACCTCAGGTTATGGGAGCCTGCCTCGACCAGATCAGACATGCCGCAATAGTTCTCGTCATTGAAGCCAATGCAGTGTCAGATAATCCACTCGTCTTCGTCGAAACCGGTGACGTGATCTCCGGCGGTAATTTTCATGCAGAGCCGATCGCACTGGTTGCCGATAATCTGGCTCTTGCCATCGCCGAAATTGGCGCCATGTCGGAAAGACGGGTCGCCATGTTGATTGATACCAGTATCAGCGGGCTTCCGGCATTTTTGGTGAAAAATCCGGGGGTCAATTCTGGCTTTATGATTGCCCATGTTACCGCCGCCGCTCTGGCCAGCGAAAACAAGCAACAATCCCATCCCGCCTCTGTGGATAGTATTCCAACATCCGCAAATCAGGAAGACCATGTCAGTATGGCCACCCATGGCGCACGCCGCCTGCTTCGAATGGCGGAGAATACTGCGGCTATTGTTGGTATTGAATTACTTGCTGCGGCCCAGGGGCTTGAATTCAGACGTCCTCTCGTATCCTCGCCGCCCCTGCAAAAACTGTTTAATCAGATCCGTCAAAAAGTGGACGCCTATGATGAAGACCGGTTCTTCGCCCCCGATCTGGAAGCGGCAAAGGAACTAGTTACCAGCGGTCAGCTAAGCCAGGAATTTTCAGATTATTTGCCGTCAATTTCAGGAGTGTAATCACATGTCTGAAATGTACTCATTAACACGGAGATCCTCGCCTTTACTGCTGAGCCAGCCTCATGTTGGTCTGGAAATACCGCCGGAGATTATGTCTCGTCTGACAGCTAAGGGATGTTTGAAGGCCGATACGGATTGGCATATAGATCGCTTGTATCAAGATATCGCCGAGGCACTCGACGCAACGGTCCTAACGGCCACCCAATCGCGTTACGTAATCGACCTCAACAGAGACCCAAGCGGCGCGTCGTTATATCCCGGGCAAAGTGTTACCGAACTCTGTCCGACGTCTCTGTTTGACGACGCCCCTTTATACAAGAACGACAAAGCACCCGACGATGCTGAAGTCAAAAACCGTCGCGTCGCCTATTGGCAGCCGTATCACGACGCTCTCAAGATGGAAATTAAACGTATCAAAGAAGTCCACGGCTTTGTTCTTCTGTTCGATTGCCACTCGATCCGATCCGTCTTGCCGCGGTTTTTTGAGGGACGCCTGCCAACACTCAATCTTGGTACCGGGAATGGTATTGCAACGGTTCCCGAGCTTGAAAAGTTACTGGAAGAAATTGCCGCAAACTCCCCGTATAGCCATGCCCTTAATGGGCGGTTCAAGGGCGGATTTATTACGCGCCATTATGGAGATCCGAACCAAGACGTCCATGCCGTGCAACTCGAATTGGCGCAGGAAGATTATATGGAAGAAATTCCGCCGTTTTCCTATCGAGAGGAAAAAGCACAACAACTTCAACCGACATTACAAAAATTACTGCAAGCCATGCTTGATTGGGCCAATGAGACTTACCGGCCGGAATGAGGGAACATTCAAATGAACGATAGACTGGACAATACACGCACCATCAAAGCCCCGACTGGCACAGAGCTTTCATGCAAGAGCTGGCAAACCGAAGCCCCATTGCGCATGCTGATGAATAACCTTGATCCCGAGGTGGCGGAACATCCCCATGAACTAGTGGTTTACGGGGGCATAGGCCGGGCAGCGCGCAATTGGCAATGCTTTGATCAAATTCAGAAATCCCTGCAGGACCTGAACATTGACGAAACATTGCTGGTGCAATCGGGAAAACCGGTTGGCGTCTTTAAAACCCATGAGAACGCGCCACGGGTTTTAATTGCCAATTCAAATCTCGTTCCCCATTGGGCGACTTGGGAACATTTTAATGAGCTCGATAAAAAAGGCTTGATGATGTATGGCCAGATGACAGCAGGTTCCTGGATCTATATCGGCAGTCAGGGCATTGTTCAGGGCACGTATGAAACCTTTGTCGAAGCCGGACGCCAGCATTTTAACGGCGATTTAGGCGGGAAATGGTTTCTGACCGGAGGTTTGGGCGGTATGGGCGGTGCGCAACCGCTCGCCGCGACCATGGCCGGCGCCTCCATGCTGGCCGTTGAATGCCGTCCGAGCAGCATCGAATTTCGCTTACGGTCTGGATATCTGGATAAAAAAGCAGATACTCTGGAGGAAGCATTGGATCTCATTCGAGAAGCTGCAAAGACCAACGAACCAGTGTCAGTTGGCCTTCTTGGCAATGCGGCCGATATTTTTCCGCAAATTCTAGCCGGAGACTATCTACCTGATCTGGTCACCGACCAGACATCGGCACATGATCCGATCAATGGCTACCTGCCCCAGGGCTGGACCCTTGCAGAGTGGGAAGATAAACGCGAAAACGATCCGAAGGCGGTTGAGGCCGCCGCGCGAAAATCTATGGCCATTCAGGTCCGTTCCATGCTGGGTTTCAAGGAAAAAGGAATCCCTACAGTCGATTACGGCAATAATATTCGCCAGGTCGCGCTGGAAGAAGGCGTCACTGACGCCTTCAATTTTCCCGGATTTGTCCCCGCCTATATCCGCCCTCTTTTTTGCCGGGGAGTCGGGCCTTTTCGCTGGGCGGCCCTATCTGGCGA
>Ga0315336_1006401_pt1 | contig 12073 bp, 22 predicted proteins | sample ASW5metaG_FD_204512 | JGI IMG/M metagenome (GOLD analysis project Ga0315336, IMG submission 204512) | Ammonia-oxidizing marine archaeal communities from Monterey Bay, California, United States - ASW #5 | ecosystem: Environmental > Aquatic > Marine > Intertidal zone | place: USA: California...
GTGAGCCTGATCGCCCCCATCGCCCTAGAGCCCGGCCTCCGCTTCGCCATCCGCGAGGGCGGCCGCACCGTCGGCGCCGGCGCCGCCGCTGAAATCCTGGAGTAGCGTTCATATGGCGCGCGAAAAGATCCGCATTCGGCTTAAGGCCTACGACCATCGCATTCTGGATCAGAGCGCGCGTCAGATTGTTGAGGCAGCCGAGCAGACCGGGGCCGAGATCGCGGGACCGGTCCCACTGCCCACGCGGATCCAGCGATATACAGTGATTCGCTCTCCGTTCATCGATAAAGACTCACGCGAACAGTTTGAGATGCGGACGCACAAGCGCCTCATCGACATCCTTGAACCATCAGGCAAAACCGTAGATACGCTCATGCGACTCCAGCTCCCCAGCGGAGTTGACATTGAGATCAAGCTTTAGTCCGGAAGCTGAAAAACGCTGTGGCCGTCGAAGGACTCATAGGAAAAAAGATCGGGATGGTTCAACTTATCGCTGCGGATGGCCGTGTGACTGGCTGCACAGTCGTGGAGCTGGGACCCTGCGCGGTCACGCAGATTCGGACTACCGCGCGTGACGGGTACCAGGCGGTGCAGCTCGGCTTTGGGCGCGTGCCCGAATGGAAGATCAACAAAGCGGAGTTGGGTCACGTCGGCTCCAACGGACCTCTGCGCCACCTCACCGAATTTCGAGCTGACCCGGCCGACTTCGAGGAGCTCAAGGTTGGGCAAACCTTCACCGTCTCAGACCTCTTTAATGTCGGTGACCGCGTCGATGTCGCTGGCACCTCGAAAGGCAAAGGTTTTAGTGGCGTCGTCAAGCGCTATGGTTTCCGGGGTGGCCCGAAGACGCACGGGCAGAGTGACAGACATCGCGCGCCTGGATCCATCGGAGCGGGCACTACCCCGGGGCGTGTCTATAAGGGCACCAAGATGGGCGGCCACCAAGGTGCGCGGCGTCGATCGAACCTCAATCTTGAAGTCGTCCAGATTAATCCAGAGCGTGGGTTGATCTTCGTTAACGGCTCTGTGCCGGGCCCGCCCGACCAGATCGTGACCGTACGGCGCACGCGTCGTGGATCTGTGATCCGCTCATGAAATTCTCGGTTGTCGACGCAAATGGCGCCAAGCAGAGCGAGATCGATGCGGACGACGCAGTCTTTGGTTTGGAGCCCAACCTGGGTGTTGTGCACCAAGCGCTCTTGGCGCATCAGGCGAACAAGCGTCAAGGGACCCATTCCACTCAAGATCGAGGCGACGTGCGTGTGACCAACACCAAGACGCGCAAACAGAAGGGCAGTGGACGTGCTCGCCAAGGTGCCGCGTCCTCGCACGTCCGCCGAGGCGGTGCCGTAGCGCATGGACCACATCCGCACTCCTATCGCCAAGCACTGCCAAAACAGATGCGCCGACTTGCGATCCGTTCATTGCTTTCCCAACGCACTGCCGAAGGCGGATTGTTGGTGCTCGATGACAGTGTCGATTTCCCGGCTAAAACCGCGGGCATCAAAAGCATCCTGCGGGCGCTTGGCGTTGACCGGCGCGGCCTCGTTGTAACGGCAGCTGCGGACTCTAACCTGATGTTGGGTATCCGAAATTTCCCGGAAATGCATTGTTTGCCCGCGGATATCCTCAACGTCGACGCGTTGATCCGCCACGACTACATCGTCATGACCGAAGCTGCGGTACGGCGAGCCGAGTCCCTCTGGGGCGGTGAGCGGGCGCGCCGCCGCCGCGCGCCCCTTGGCGTCGGAGGGAGTGCGGACTAATGCCGAAAGAACTTCACCCTTACGCGGTGTTGCGCGGCCCCGTTCTCACTGAGAAGAGCACCGAGCTAACCGAGCTCGGAAAATACGTCTTTGAAGTGGACCCACGCGCCAACAAGATGCAGATCAAGGAAGCGGTCGAGATCGCATTCAGCGTTGCTGTCAAGCAGGTCAACGTGATGGTCGTTAAAGGCAAAGAGCAAGGCTACGGCCGGCGAAAAGGTGCCGCGCCTGTGCGCAAAAAGGCCGTGGTGACTCTTGCCGAGGGCTACGACATCAAACTCTTCGAAGGCGTGTAAGCGATGCCGATCCAACAGTTCAAGCCGACTTCTCCCGGCCGCCGCGGCTCTTCCGGCTATACGTTCACAGAGATTACGCGCAAACGGCCAGAAAAAAGCCTGCTGGCGCCGCTCAAGCGCCGAGCCGGTCGCAACAACCAGGGAAAGATCACCGTGCGGCACCGCGGCGGCGGTCCTAAGCGCCGCTACCGCATCATCGATTGGAAACGTCGCGACCGTATCGGGATCGAGGGCCATGTCCGTTCGATTGAGTACGATCCCAACCGCTCGGCGCGGATCGCGCTCGTCATCTATGACGACGGTGAGAAGCGCTACATCCCGGCGCCGCTGGGTCTTGCCGTAAACGATTCCATCCACACGGGCCCGGGTGCTCCGATTCGGCCGGGGAACGCGCTGGCCCTCGGCGATATGCCCTCCGGCACGCAGGTCCATTGCGTCGAGCTGGTCGAGGGCAAGGGCGCACAGATGGTCCGCAGCGCTGGCACTGTCGCCCAAATCATGGCCAAAGAGGGGGACTACACGCTGCTCCGTCTTCCCTCCACCGAGATGCGTCGTGTGCGCAGCGCTTGCTACGCGACGGTGGGCCAGGTTGGAAACATCGAGCACAACAACATCAAGTTGGGAAAGGCCGGTCGCAATCGGCATCGCCGCCGGCGTCCGCAAGTGCGCGGTTCCGCGATGAATCCAGTCGATCACCCGCACGGTGGGGGCGAAGGGAAAGCCCCCATCGGCCTAGATGGCCCGAAGACCCCTTGGGGCAAGCCCACGCTTGGCTATCGGACGCGTGGTCGCAAACCGTCCGACAAGTACATCGTGCGCCGCCGCGGTATCGGGCGCGGATAGGAAGGTCATCGGAATGTCGCGCTCTATCAAGAAGGGCCCCTACGTCGATACGAAGCTGATCAAAAAGGTCCAGGGTGTTCGCAAAAGCGGCGCCCGTGCCGTGATCGAAACTTGGTCGCGCGCCTCCACGGTGATGCCAGAAATGGTCGGACTCACCATCGGCGTGCATGATGGCCGCCGCCACATCCCCGTGTTCATCACGGAAAATATGGTTGGGCACAAGCTGGGCGAATTCGCTCCCACCCGGACTTTCCGCGGCCACGGCGGCCGCTCAGACCGCGCGACGCGCGTCACCTAGGTATTCATGGAAGTCACAGCCACCGCCAAATACGTTCCTCTCTCGCCTCGCAAGGCGAGGCTGATCATGCAAGGAATCGCCGGTATGGGCGTAGACCAAGCGTTGGTGATGTTGCGATTCACGCCCCGACCCGGAGCGCGAATAGTGACGAAGGTGTTGGAGTCTGCTGTCGCCAATGCGGAAAACAACTTTGATCTCGGACGGGATTCCTTGCACGTTGCGCAGGCATACGCTGGCGACGCCCGCACACTTAAACGCTTCAAGCCTCGGGCGCGGGGACGGGTCGGCCAGATTCGGCGTCGCACCAGTCATATCACAGTGATCGTTTCGGACAACGGAGGTTAGCTCATGGGCCAAAAGGTTCACCCAACTAGCTTTCGCATCGGAACGATCTATACGTGGCAAAGTCAGTGGTACGCCGAAAAGGAATACGCCAATCTTCTCGCGGAAGACAGGAGGATCCGCGCCGCGATCACTGACGCGCTGGGCGATGCTGGCGTCTCTCGTATCGAGATCGAAAACAACGCCAATCAGGGATCGGTCACCATTCACACGGCCAAACCCGGCATCGTGATCGGGCGCGGTGGTCAAAAGGTCGACGAAATTCGCACGATGTTGGAGAAAACCACCGGCCGTCGCGTGCGCGTCAATATTCAAGAGATTCGGGTCCCCGAGCTGGATGCCAAGCTCGTGGCGCGCAACGTCGCCGAGCAACTGGAACGGCGCATCGCGTTCCGGCGCGCCATCAAACAGGCGGCCCAACGCACGATGCAGCGTGGCGCGCGGGGCGTAAAGATCACCGTTGCGGGTCGTCTGGGTGGCAGTGAGATGTCGCGGCGCGCTACGGAGCGCACGGGCCAGGTTCCGCTCCACACGATCCGCGCCGACATCGACTATGGGACCTGTGAGGCGCGCACCGTATTCGGACGGATCGGGGTCAAGGCCTGGATCTACCGCGGAGAGATGGCCGGCGAGGGTATCGCCGAGGAAGAAGAAGTGACTGGGCCGGCGCACGCTGTCCCGCCGCCCGCGTCCTCCCCGGTTGCGCAGCCGCTAGCGCAGGGTGACGCACCTGCGTCCGTCAACCCGAGACCGGCGTCCTCCTAATGCTGCAGCCCAAGCGGGTCAAATGGCGTAAGCATCACCGTGGCCGACGCCGCGGCTTGGCAACGGGTGGCAGCTCGATTCACTTCGGCGATTTCGGCCTGCAGGCGCTCGACGCTGCTTGGATCGATAGTCGCCAGATCGAGTCCGCCCGGCGCGCGATTACGCACCACGTCAAACGTGGTGGTAAAGTTTGGATTCGCATATTCCCGGACAAGTCGGTCACGCAGAAGCCCGCTGAAACTCGCATGGGTAAGGGCAAGGGTGCCCCCGATCACTGGGTGGCTGTGGTGAAGCCAGGCCGCATCATCTTCGAGATCGCAGGGGTTCCTGAGGCCGAAGCACGCGAGGCTCTGCGCCTCGCCTCGCACAAGCTCCCGATCCGCACGCGATTCATGGGGCGCCCGACGGACGTGATTTAGCCCATGGAAACCATCCCGTCATGACGAATCCTGTTGCCGACGAAGCCCGAGCCCTCAGCGACGATGAGCTCGCGGATGCGATCAACGAGGCGTATCGCGAAGTGTTCAACCTGAACTTTCAAAAAGGGACGCGGCAACTGAACAACACCATGGCGATTCGCAAGGCACGCCGTCAGCTAGCGCGGTTGCGCACGGTGCGCCACGAGCGGCTGCTCGCCAGCATCCGCGGTGTGGAGTTGGTGCCCGTGCAGGCTCCGGCCGAGCACGAGCTTTCCCCACAGAAGAAGCGTGCCCAAGAGGAGCGCGCCGCAGCCGAAGAGCAGGCCGCCGCTGAGGCAGAGGCTGAATCTGCGCATGCAGACACGGAATCCGACATCGAAGATGCCGTAGCCGCTGATCCGACGGAGTCGTCTGGCGCTGTGACCGAGGAAGCGTCGGATAGCGTGACAGGCACCGAGGACGAGGACGAGGACTAGCCTATGCCTAAGAAACAGCGCAGCGGGACGGTTGTCAGCGACAAGATGGACAAAACTGTCGTGGTCCAGATTGAGCGCATCGTGTCGCATCCGCTGTACGGCAAGAGTATGCGCCGTCGCAAGCGCTACAAAGCGCACGACGAGACAAATGTGTGTCGTTTGGGCGACCAGGTGCTCATTGAGGAAGCCCGTCCGCTCTCTAAACAAAAGCACTGGCGTGTCGTTCGCATCCTTGAACGCCACGAGGTGGCGGACGTCCAGCCACGGGAGATTGACGCAGAGATGGCAGGTGTGCCCCGCCGAGAACGAGTGACCGAGGCGGCCGAAGGGGCCCAGGAATCGGTGGCCGTCGCCTCAGCCGCGACTACGGCAGCTCCGTCCAAGGGGGCAGCAGCGGAAGCCACTGAGGAGGGGCCTGCGTCGTGATCCAGCAAGAGTCCGCCGTGCGGGTAGCTGACAACTCCGGCGCGCGCGTGATCAAATGCATCCGTGTGCTCGGTGGGACACGCCGTCGCTACGCTCATGTCGGTGATGTTTTCGTGGCTAGCGTCAAACAGGCTGACCCTGGCCGTGAGGTGAAGAAAGGCGAAGTCGTGCGTGCCGTTCTCGTCCGTGCTGCTCGAAGCCACCGCCGCGCGGACGGCTCTTACATCAAGTTCGATGAAAACGCTGCCGTTTTGCTGTCGGATCGTTTCAACCCGCGCGGAACGCGTATCTTCGGACCGGTGGCGCGTGAGTTGCGTGAGAAGAACTACATGAAGATTGTGTCGCTTGCTCCGGAGGTCGTCTGATGCGCCGCATCCAACGCGACGACCTCGTCGAGGTGCTTGCCGGCAAGGACCGCGGAAAACGTGGGCAAGTCCGCGAGATTCTTCCGACCAAGGGGCGTGTGATTGTCCAGGGGCTCAACATCGTCAAGCGGCACAAGCGGCCCACGCAGATGGGGGCCCCGGCTGGCATCATCGAGATTGAGGCGCCCCTCCACCAAAGCAACGTCGCGCTGGTCTGCGAAAGTTGCAACCGATGGACCCGCATCGCGACGCGCAATCGGGTCGATGGCACTAAAGTCCGGGTCTGTAAGCGTTGCGACGAGGAGATCGGGTAGTGCCTCCTCGTTTGCTTGAGCAGTACCGGAACGAGGTGCAACCGGCGCTCCGCGAGGAGTTCAGCTATCGCAACGCGATGGAAATACCTCGAGTCTCCAAGATTGTGGTCAATATCGGGCTAGGCGAGGCTCTGGAGAACGCACGTGCGTTGGACACTGCCACCGAAGACATCGCCACTATCACTGGTCAGAAGCCGGTGGTCACCCGCGCTAAGTCCTCCGTTGCAAACTTCAAGGTTCGCGAGGGCAATCAGATAGGGGCGACGTGCACGTTGCGCGGCCAGCGCATGTGGGAGTTCCTCGATCGCACCATCAACGCGGCCCTACCGCGAATCCGCGACTTCCGCGGCGTGTCCCGCACCGCCTTCGATGGGCGTGGTAATTACAGCTTGGGTCTGCGCGAGCAGATCATCTTCCCAGAAATCGATTACGCCGCCGTCGACAGGATTCGTGGCTTGCAGATCAATATCGTCACGACCGCCCGGAGCGATGAGGAGGGCCGCCGCCTCCTTGAACTCCTTGGCATGCCGCTCGCACGAGCCGAGTAAAGGGGAACCGTCGTGCCCGTTACCGATCCCATTGCCGACATGCTGACGCGTATTCGCAACGGCATCGCCGCTCACCATGAGCGAGTGCCTATGCCGGCTTCCAAGCTGAAAGTCGCGCTCGCGGACGTCCTCAAAGGAGAAGGCTTCATCAAAGGCTATGAGCTCCGTGAGGGTCGCACCCCCGCGATTCGCGAGATCGATATCGAACTGCTCTATGCTCCTGACGGAGAGTCCGTGCTCACAGGGATTCAGCGCGTCAGCCGGCCAGGGTTGCGTGTGTACGTACAGAACCGCGAAGTCCCGCGCGTCTTCGGCGGCCTCGGCGTTGCCATCCTCTCCACGCCCCGCGGGGTGATGACGGGCGGGCGGGCGCGCCAAGAGCAAGTCGGCGGCGAGGTGCTGTGCTACGTCTGGTAATCGGGATTCGATAGGTAGAAGACAGGCGCAATGAGCCGCATCGGCAAGCAACCCATTCCAGTCCCGAACGGTGTATCCGTCGCGGTTGAAGATGGCCGCGTCGAAGTGAACGGTCCGAAGGGGGCGCTGACGCAGGCGATCCCGCCGAACGTTCGTGTCGCGGTCGACGACGGGATGGTGAGGGTGGAACGTGAGTCTGACCAACGGGCTCACCGGGCGCGGCACGGGCTCACCCGCGCCCTCATCGCGAACATGGTTACCGGTGTGACTGAGGGCTTCACCAAGACGCTTGAAATTCAAGGCACCGGCTACCGTGCGCAGGTCGAAGGGGCCACGCTCATCCTCCGTGTCGGTTTCTCTCACGAAGTCCGCGTTGATCCGCACGACGGCATCAGCTTCGATGTTGAAGGTCCGATGATTCGGGTGGTCGGCATCGACAAGCAGGCCGTCGGGCAGCAAGCTGCCGAAATCCGGCGGGTTCGTCCACCTGAACCGTATAAAGGCAAGGGAATCCGATACGCTGGCGAATGGGTTCGGCGCAAGACTGGCAAGGGTGCCGTCACTGCCGGAGGGCCGTAGGAAAGCATTATGGGGAGCCGCCGCCGCCGACTAACACAGCATGCCGCGCGTCTGCGCCGTCACGTCCGCGTCCGTCGCCGTTTACGCGGCACGCGGGAACGGCCACGGTTGGCCGTCTTCCGCTCCAACCAGCACATCTATTGCCAGATCATCGATGACCAGGTCGGCGAGACGCTAGCTGCGGCATCCGACCTTGAAAGCGATCTACGTAGCACGAAGAGCGAGGGGAAGATCGCCCCCGCTGAGGCCGTTGGGACGCGTGTTGCTGAGCGCGCGACAGCGGCCGGGATTCGCCGGGTCGTTTTCGATCGCGGCGGTTATCGTTACCACGGGCGCGTGCGCGCCCTCGCCGACGCCGCCCGAAAGGGCGGGCTGGACTTCTAGGAAGGGCCGATATGGTCCAATCGCGTTCCTCTCATCGTGGCGCCGAGAGCGATCTCATCGAGAAAGTCGTTGCGATCAATCGTGTTGCGAAAGTCGTCAAGGGCGGCCGGCGCTTCTCTTTCAGCGCTGTTGTGGTTGTGGGCGATGGGCAGGGATCGGTCGGCGCCGCGATCGGCCGTGCCAATGAGGTCCCGGAGGCGATCCGCAAAGGATCTGGTGCCGCGCGGCGCAACATGATTAAAGTCCCGCTCAAGCGTGGAACCCTCCCCCACCCCATCACCGTGAAAGAGGGCGCGGCCCGCGTCATGCTCAAGCCGGCCGCACCGGGAACTGGCGTGATTGCTGGAGGGGGGGTGCGTGCGGTGATGGAGGCCGCTGGCGTGCGTGATGTGCTCACGAAGTCACTCGGTTCCCAGAACGTGATCAACGTCGTCTACGCGACGATGAGCGGTCTGAGGCAGCTGCGTGACCCAGTCAAGGTGCGCCGTCGGCGCCTCGCTCTTGCAGGGCTTCTCCCCGACGAGCCGGCATCGGCGCCAGCCGTCGGTACGCTCGAAACATCGGTACTCGAGACAGCGGTCGAACCGATTGCAGTGCCGCCTGCGGCTTCGGCGGCGGTCGAGCCAGTAGTCGCTCCCCCTGTCGCTGCAGCCGCACCTGAGCCGGCCGCGGAGTGAGCGGCGCCATGGGTAACCTGCGCATCAAGTATGTAAAGAGCTCTATCGGGTATAGCGCCGACCAAGGCCATACGATCCGTTCGCTCGGCCTTCGCCGGTTAGGGCAGAGTGTAGAGCGTCCCGACACACGCGATGTCCGTGGGATGGTGCACAAGGTGCGCCATCTCGTTAAAGTCCAAGAGATCGAGGGCCGCTGATGCCCCTACGTGTGCATGACCTCCGCCCTCCCAAGGGCGCCAAACAACCGCGGAAGCGCGTTGGGCGTGGCGACGGTGCGGGCACAGGTACCTATTCCGGGCGAGGCATGAAGGGGCAAAATTCCCGTGCTGGCGGCGGCGTTCGCCCAGGGTTCGAGGGCGGTCAACTCCCGTTGATCCGTCGCATGGCGAGCAAGCGCGGATTTACGTCGTTCGCCCGCATCGACATCACCCCCATCAATCTGTTTCGCCTCAACAATAAGTTTGAGGCGGACGCCAAAGTCGATGCTCAATCCCTTGCGGCCGCGGGTCTGATCAAGAACTCGCGCGAGCCCTTCAAGATTCTCGCTTCGGGGACGTTGGACCGGCCGCTTGTCGTCTGCGCTACCCGCGTCTCCCCCGCCGCTCGCGCCAAGATCGAGGCCGCCGGTGGTCGCGTTGAGGAACCGGATGCAGAGAGCACAGACCGCCGCCGCTCCGACTAGACCTCGCCTGCTGCAGGCCATGATCGACGCCTGGCGGCAGCCAGACGTCCGCAAAAAGGTACTGTTCACGTTGGCGATGCTCGTCGTGTTTCGCTTCACGGCGCATATACCGCTGCCTGGTGTGCGCGCGGCCCAGTTGGACAGCGCTCTCGACAACAACCCCGTTCTCGGTTTCCTCAACCTCTTTAGTGGCGGCGGGCTCGAGAACCTGAGCATTGTTGCCCTCGGTGTCTACCCGTACATCACCTCTTCCATTGTGATGCAGCTGCTTACGCCCATGATTCCAAAACTCCAAAACCTCTCTAAAGAAGGGGAACAGGGACGGAACCGCATTCAGCTCTACACCTATTGGATCGCCCTGCCGATGGCGATCCTTCAGGGCTACGGTCAACTGCTCTTGCTGTACAACGTCAACGCGATCGAAGGGATCGGTTTCGGCGGGGATTCCGCTCTCCCCACTCTTGCCGCCGTCATCTCAATGACTGCGGGCACGATGTTCCTTGTCTGGCTCGGCGAGCTCATCACGGAAAAAGGTATTGGCAACGGTCTCTCGCTCATCATCTTCGGAGGGATCGTCGCTGGCTTCCCGACTATCTTCAACTCCGTTCGCCAAAGTGATACTGGCTTCGGCGGCGTCGCAGTTGTCATCGTTATTGCTTTGATTCTCGTAGCGCTGATTGTGTTCTTCCAGGAAGCGCAGCGTCGTATCCCCGTCCAGTACGCTCGCAGTGTCTTCCGTGGCGGGCGCATGTATCGCCAAAGCGGGCAGAGCCATATCCCCTTGCGCGTCAACAGCGCCGGAATGATTCCACTGATCTTCGCGTTTTCCATCATCATTTTTCCGTCGGTACTTGCTGGATACGTCGTGGGCGCGGCAGCCGAGAGCAACACCCGCGTGCGTCAAGAACTCCCCTTCGCCGAAGAGGACGCCGATTTGCCGCTCGCGCAAACGTTCGAGGGGATCGATCCAGAAGGCCATTTCCGCGTGAACGGCGGTGAATTCGACTGGGTCGCCACCGAAGCTACTTTCGAGTCCGTCGTGAACGATGTGAATAGTGACGCCGATGCGAACGTCTTAAGTTTCATTGAAACGGATCCGATTACAGGCAGTGCGACTTGGAACCTTGAGCGCAACGCCACTGGATCTGACCTCATCGAGATCGAAGATCTCGAAGGGAATCTAATCCGCACTACGACGATCGCGACGCATCTTGACGGCGCGGACGATCTCTTCACGCCGGACGTTGTCGAAGGACAAACCGCGGGCGCACGCTTATCGGCAATCGGCCGGGTGGCCGATTGGGTTCAGGTGAACTTCTCACCAGGTCGGGCCCTGTATTGGGGGTTGGCGTTTGTCTTGGTGGTGGCGTTCACGTTCTTCTACACGCTCATCACCTTCCAGCAGCAGAACTTGTCCGAGAACTTGCAGAAGCAGGGCGGGTTTATCCCCGGCATTCGCCCTGGCCGTCCCACGCAGGACTATATTAACCGTGTGCTGTTCCGAATCACCTGGGCTGGTGCGTTGTTCCTAGGCTTCGTCGCGGTCATTCCATTCTTAGCTACGGAGTTCATTCCAGACAGTCAAGCGCTCACGATCTCCAGCGTCGGCCTTCTGATTGTCGTCGGCGTCGCTCTCGACACGATGAAGCAGATCGAAGCGCAGCTCCTCATGCGGAACTACGAAGGATTCATCCGCTAACTCATGCGCGCTTCGCAATGTACGTAGTGATTCTTGGGCCGCCAGGTGCCGGCAAGGGGACGCAGGCTGTCAGGCTCGCGGCTGCGACGAGCCTCGCGCACGTCGCGACCGGTGACATGTTCCGCGACAACATCCGCAGCGGCACCGAGCTCGGGCGTCTTGCAGAGGGTTACATTACTCAGGGTGAGCTCGTCCCTGACCGGCTCACGATCGATATTTTGATGGATCGACTGGAGGAGCCGGACACTGTCTCCGGCGCCATCTTCGATGGCTTTCCGCGCACGATCCCGCAGGCACAATCGCTCGACGAGGCGCTTCAGGACCGCAACAGGCAAGTCGATGTCGCGCTTCTGATCGACGTTGCCGAGGCGGAGATCCTGCGACGTCTGAGCGGCCGGTGGACCTGCCCCAATTGCGGCGCGGTGTTTCAGGAACGCACGGATCCCCCCAAGCGAGACGGAGAATGCGATAATTGTGGCAAGCCTCTAGCTCAGCGACCGGACGACGCCCCCGCCGCCATTCGCAATCGGCTCCAGGTCTACCGCGAGCAAACGGCGCCGCTGGTCGCGTACTACGAAAAGGCCGGCTTGCTCATTCCCATCGACGGTGAGCGTCCGCCGGATGCCGTGCAAACCGCTCTGCTGGGGGCATTGGAGCCAATTTCGGCATGATCACTAAGCCGGACTTCCAGGTAATTCTGAAGAGCGACGAAGAGATCGCCCTCATGCGCAAAGCGGGGCGGATCGTGGGAGAGACGCTCCTGGAGCTCGCCGAGCA
>Ga0315336_1006402_pt1 | contig 12072 bp, 10 predicted proteins | sample ASW5metaG_FD_204512 | JGI IMG/M metagenome (GOLD analysis project Ga0315336, IMG submission 204512) | Ammonia-oxidizing marine archaeal communities from Monterey Bay, California, United States - ASW #5 | ecosystem: Environmental > Aquatic > Marine > Intertidal zone | place: USA: California...
TGTGGACGGTGCAATCGAGCACCACCAGATCCGGATCATCGAGGTGCCGATCTAGCCATTCAGTCGTGACAAGCGTGTCCATTCAGATTCGCTCAATGGTGGTCATGTTGTCCTCATTAGCTGTCGGCAGAGATTCAAACGACGTCCCCTCGGCGCCATTATCCCAATTCGAACGGGTTGGACCCGCGCCGGCCGTCACAGCTCCATTGGTTCCGAGTAAGCGACTTGCTGTCGGTCCTGCTTCCATGCATCAGAGACGTCAACATATAACTCGATGGTATTGCCATCCGGGTCGTCAAAGTAAAGCGACTTCGAAACCCGGTGGTCACGCACTGCGACTTTGACACCGTCCGTCTCCAGCTTGAGTTTCGCTTCGCGCAGCTCCTCGATACTGTCGCCAATCTTGAATGCGACATGGACGAGTCCCACTGAATTTTCCGGCGCATCGTCAGCATCATCACCGATAGCGACAACAGCAAAGTCGTGATGGTTTCCCAGCGTAAAGAAAGTCACCGACATCTCCGAATACCGGGCTGCGATGGGTATGCCCAGCACCCCGTTGTAGAAAGCTTCGGCACGCTGCTGGTCGCGCACCTTGATTACCACGTGTCCAAGCAATTGAACTTTCATGATCTTTCCTTTGTTGGTCTACCGATCTTACCGGCGAATTCAGATCTCTGCGCTGCTACAACGGCTGGCGTTCAGTCCAGAACCGCGATCGCTTCGATCTCGACCAGTAGCTCTGGAGCAGCGAGCGCAGAGATTCCTATCAGGGTGTGAGCCGGCGGTTTGGGGAAATGCTTCTTCACCATCTTGCCGATCCAGAACCGGTCTTCGGGCTGAAGGTTCACGATGTACGTCGTGATCTTGGCAATATCCCCGATCGACCCGCCAATCGCTTCAATCGCGATGCGCAAGTTTTCCAGTGCCTTGTCGGTCTGCCTCTGAACGTCACCGATTGCGACAATCTTCGAAGTTTCGTCGCGCGCCGTTTGGCCGCTGATAAATACCATCACATCACCCTCAGCGATCGCTACCTGCGAGAATGTCGACGGTTTGAAAAGACCTTCCGGATTCAAAAATCTGACGCCATCGTCGGAGGCTGCCGGGAACGTGGACATCGCGATCAGCGACGCGACACATACTGACAAATATCTTGCGTTCATCCTGACTCTCCTTACGCAGAATGTTAAGGGTCAAAAACTATCCCAGAGGGCACACTGTTTCAACTCATTTGAGCGAGACGCCTGTTGCGATCTTCATTTATTCAACGACGTGTTTGATGCAAAGAGAAAAGTATCTTATCCATCAGTAAGTTAACTGCCTGATATTTGTGCCCGGTTGCTGACAGGATTTCGGCTTCCGTCTGGACATACTTCGATGGCGACAACTCCGCGCGGCAATTGGCAACAATGGCTTTCGCCGATTCCGGCGTGGTTTCAAGATGAAACTGCAACCCGACAACCGAGTCACCAATTCGAAATGCCTGATTCGCGCAACCCTCGCTGCTGGCGAGGCGCACTGCACCCGGCGGCATATCGAATGTTTCTCCATGCCAATGAAATACGTCGACCGAATTCGTGAACCAAGAAAGTAAATCACGATCCGGCGCGGCGGGCGTAACCGGGAACCAGCCGATTTCCTTGTGCGCATTCGGGTAGACCTTCGCGCCCAACGCAGTTGCGATGAGCTGCGCACCGAGACAAATTCCCAGAACCAGTTTGCCTGCGTTGATCGCTTCGAGAACAAATTCTTTCTCTGCCGAGAGCCACGGATACGCCTGCTCGTCATTAACGCTCATTGGGCCACCCATGGCGATCAGCAAATCGATGTCGTCAAGACACGGCAGCTCTTCCGAGTCAAACAAACGCGTCGCGCTTATCTCATACTCGTTCGCATGCAGCCACGTTTCGATACTGCCGAGACCCTCGAAAGGGACATGCTGCAGGTAATGCGCGCGCATAGGTTCTCCTGGAGAAGAATCAGAGTCAGATGCCGCACCGGCCGGTACCAGAGAGTTTCAGCGCAATGGCAAAGCTACACCCCTGATTCACATGTGCAACAGAGGCCGGTCACCGCACCGACCGCACGCGCACACTACTGCGTGTTGGAAGCCAGCCCGTCCGCCACATGACCTGTCGGCGAAGTCGCACTCAGTCTGTCGCGCACTTGCGCAATGAGTTCGATTGAGCGTAGCCGCGCAGTCTGGTCGTGGATATGTGCTGTGATCATCAATTCATCGGGTTGCAAAGCGTCAATCAAACCCTTGAGTCCGCTTTCAATGGTGTCCATGGAACCGATGAACGCAACCGCAAGCGAATGTTCGACCATCGCCTTTTCAGCGGGAGACCAGTACGAATCGATGTCATCCAGTGGCGGCGGCACCTGCGTCGGTTTTCCGCGTCTTAGATTGATAAACGATTGTTGTTGCGACGTGAAGTGGTAACGCGCCTGCGCGTCCGTGTCGGCGGCAAGCACGTTCGCAGCGATCATGGCGTAAGGTTGTTCGAGCTGTGCGGAGGGCTTGAAGCGTTCCCGATAAATATCGAGTGCCTGCCGCAAAAGCTCGGGCGCAAAATGCGAAGCGAACGCAAAAGGCAATCCGAGCATGGCCGCGAGCTGTGCGCTGAACAGGCTCGATCCCAGCAACCAGATCGGGACTTCGAGCCCCGCTCCGGGCACAGCACGGATAGCCTGTCCGGCTTGCTCCGGTGCAAACAAGTACTGCAGCTCCTGCACGTCTTGCGGAAACTGGTCGGCACTTTCTTCCATGTTTCTTCGCAATGCACGCGCCGTCATCATGTCAGTACCGGGTGCCCGACCGAGACCGAGATCGATGCGATCCGGATACAAAGAGGCCAGCGTCCCGAACTGTTCGGCAATGACCAGAGGCGAATGATTCGGCAGCATGATGCCGCCGGACCCGACGCGGATGTTTTTGGTGCCACCGGCGACGTGGCCGATGGCAATAGACGTTGCAGCGCTGGCGATACCCGGCATGTTGTGATGTTCGGCGAGCCAGTAGCGCTTGTAACCCAGGCCGTCGGCATGCTGCGCCAGTTCGAGCGTATTGCGCAATGCCACGGCCGCCGTTCCGCCTTTGGGAATCGGAGAAAGATCGAGAATAGAGAATGGAGTCATGCCGACAAGACTACCAGCTTCGTGACAACATTGGGCGCGGAGGTCAGCCGCGACCGGCGGCACAAGTTCTGCATAGCATTCACGTGCTAGCAGCGGCCCAATTCCCGCGCGGAACCAGCCTCAACACCAGGACGCGCAAAACGTACAGTAAAATCAGACAACCATCTCGAAACACCAGGAACGCGGAGACACATAAAAGAATCCCGGGATCCATCGCTTGGAGACAGGTCGCTACGAGGGAGTATGAGGTGACGTTGTCCTTGTGTGACGTAGACTTTGTCCAGCACTTGTTGCCGGTTCTCGCCTGAATTTGGTGTTCTGTGTGTCTTCGCGACAAAGTTGTCCACATCCGGGGAGGAAGCATGAAGGTCAAAAACATCGAGTTACTGTCCTGCGACGCAGGCTGGCGCAACTATCACTTTGTCAAACTCACCACCGATACGGATGTCGTTGGCTGGAGCGAGTACGACGAAGGTTTCGGTGCGCCGGGTGTGGGCGCTGTGATTGAGCGGATGTCTGCCCGTGTCATCGGTCAGGAAGTCGGCGAGCACGAGCGCATCTATGCAGAACTGTTTGGTGCCACCCGGCCCGCGTCTGGCGGCATCGTCGCGCTCGCCATGGGAGCGATCGAAAATGCATTACTCGATGCCAAAGCCAGAGGACTCGGCGTGCCGGTCTACGAGCTGCTCGGCGGCAAGGTTCGTGATCGCATTCGTGTGTACTGGTCGCATTGCGCGACCTGGAGAATCAATCACCCGACCTACTACAAACCGGCGATTACTGATCTTGACGGCGTCAAGTCAATCGGCCGCGAAGTACGCGAGCAAGGATTTACCGGGCTCAAGACGAACATATTCACTTACGACGCGGACAACAAGAATCCACGCGGCTGGCGACCGGGCTTCGGCGTGCCGTTCTCGCCTGCCCTCAACGTCGAACGCACCGTGCTGAACAACCTGGTCATGCACCTCGAAGCGCTGCGTGAAGGCGCCGGCCCTGATGTCGACATCCTCCTCGATCTGAACTTCAATGCCAAAACCGAGGGTTTTCTCAAAATCCTGCGGGCTATCGCACACCTCGATATTTTCTGGGTCGAGATTGACTCTCTCGTTCCGGAAGCACTGGGCTATATTCGCAGCCAAAGCCCGCACCCGATCAGTTCATGCGAGACCTTGCTCGGGCTGCGCGAGTTCATGCCGTATTTCCGCGAGCAAGCCATGGATGTCGCCATTGTCGACACCCCCTGGAACGGCGTATGGCAATCGATGAAAATCGCCGCCGCTGCTGAAGCGCACGAACTCAACGTCGCACCGCACAATTTTTACGGTCACTTGTGCACGATGATGAACGCGCATTTCTCGGCGGCGGTACCGAACCTGCGCATCATGGAAACCGACATCGACCGAGTCGCATGGGACCATGAACTGTACGACCACGTTCCGGAGTTCGTCGACGGACATCTGATATTGCCGGACCGGCCAGGCTGGGGCATCACGCCAAATGAGGAGGCGATTCGGGCGCATCCGCCGAAAGGTGCGCAAGGACTGTTGAACTACGGATGGAAAAAATCATGATCGGACTGGATGCGACCCGTTCCTGCAGCACAACGGGATGATCATCCTTGTTCACGACGTAATGCGCACCAGAGCAGGCCTTGGCCCGGTCTCGCGGCGCGACAATGCATGCAGTTCTGATCCACCATTCGAGTTCCACGCAACGCCGGAAATTGCAAGCGACCTGTGCGATCGACTCATATATGCCGATATCATCAACATCCATGCTCGACAATAGCATTCCTGTCGAATCGGTTCGGATTGTCGCCAGCGGGCTATGCCTGACAAACTGACCGGAGAATCGGACACCAGTGCGTTGCGCACTCGACTGACGGCCTGGTTCGCACGCTGGAAAAACGCACTTGCCGGGTTACTGGCGTTTTGCCTCGCCCTCTCTATTGCCGAATACATCGTCGATCTCGAAGCGCGGGAGCGGGCCACCCTGCAGCGGGTCGCGATGTTCTCGTATATATCTGAACTGCGCGCACATGTGAGCCAGAAGCTCAACAGCGCGTTCCTGCAAGCCGCGGGATTGGAGAGTTATCTGGTCGTTCGGCACAAGGATTTGAAGCGAGCAGAAGTGAATGCCATCCTTGAGGAGTTGTCGCACTCCGCGCCGACCATCCGCAACATCAGCGTTGCGGTCGGCTACCGTATTGCCTACATGTATCCGGCCGCAGGAAACGAACAAGCCATCGGGCTTGACTACAGGACAATTCGGGGCCAATGGCCGGACGTGGAGACGGCGTCTTTAACGGGGAAGCCGGTGCTTGTCGGCCCGCTAGACCTCATACAGGGCGGGCGCGGCATTATCTATCGCTCGCCGATATTCGTCGGCGGGCGCTATTGGGGCATGCTCTCGACAGTCTATGACGCGCCAATGCTTCTGCAAGAAATATTCGGGAGCATCAAGGACGAGCGCTTTGACTTCGCGGTACGCAAGGTCACGGAAAGCACCGCCCGTCGCGACGACGCGATCTGGGGGCAGCAATTGCTTTTCGAGAAAAGCAATATCGAGGTGCAACAGATCTCCCTGTCCGGCGGGCCCTGGGAAATCGCAATCGCTTCGAAGCGCGCACCGGTTGAGGGGCGAACCATCCTGATCTTGCGCGGGCTCTCCTTATTGCTCGCGCTGGTATTGGGCTGGTCGGTCTATCTCTCCCTGGAGCGGCGCACGTTGCTCGCGCAAGTTGCCATGCACGATCCACTCACCGGACTGCCGAACCGGCGCCTTGTCGAGGACAGATTGAAGCATGCGCTGCGGCGACACAAGCGCAACAAGCACGCTGTTGGCATGGTTCTGTTCATTGACCTCGATGAGTTCAAGCGAATCAATGACGATCACGGTCATCGCGCTGGCGACTCGGTGCTGCAGGCGGTAGGCCAGCAGATCACCCATGTGCTGCGTGCTACTGACACGGTGGGCCGGTGGGGCGGGGACGAACTTCTGGTGCTAATGGAGAATACCGACCGTGCGACGGCCGAGGCACTGACCGAACGCATCCGCCAGGTGTTCGAACTTCCGGTTACGTACCAGGACACGACCATCAAGGTTGGTGCATCCATCGGGCCCGCCGTATTCCCCGACGATGGGACATCGCTCATTGATCTTGTGAGAGTGGCCGACAAGCGCATGTATGAAGACAAGCAGCGCAGGCGAGACATAGAGCGGCGATCGTGGTAATGACATTGCCATCTTTTTCGCCATTAATTGTAAAAGCACTACACTAGTGTAGTGCTTTACTGGCAGCCTGCCTGACGGCGTAGTTTACGGCAGTCGAGCCCGCCTACAGATTGACCCAGGTACCGCCATCTTGGCTCGATCGAACGACCGATTCTACAAAAGCGACACCATTCGCACCATCTTCACCAGTCGGGAAGATGACGGATGCATCTGCATTCTTGCTGTCGCGTGCCGCGCGAATGGCTAATGCGATTTCACTGTATATCGTCGCGAATCCCTCGAGATATCCCTCGGGATGACCGGAGGGGATTCTGGTCACCCTGGTCGCCTCGTCCGAAGCGCCGGGGCCGCCTCGTGTGATTCGTCTTGGCGGCTCACCGAACGGCGCGAACATCAATACGTTCGGCTCTTCCTGCCGCCAGGTCAATCCACCTTTGTCACCATAGATTCTCAGTTGCAGGTTGTTTTCATTACCTGGTGCAACCTGGCTGGCCCAGATCATTCCGCGCGCGCCCTTGTTGTAGCGCAACATGACATTGGCGTTATCATCCAGTCTACGCCCATCAACGAACGTTGACAGGTCAGCGCACAATGATTCGGCCGCCAGCCCGCTGACAAAACATCCCAGGTGATAGGCGTGCGTTCCAATGTCACCGATGCAGCCGCCGGCGCCTGACTGTGCCGGGTCAGTGCGCCAGGATGCCTGCTTCTGACCACTGTCCTCGAGTCGTTCCGTTAACCAGTCCTGCGCGTACTCGGCTTGTACGATACGAATCTTCCCAAGATCGCCGCGCTCGACCATCGCGCGCGCTTGTCGCACCATCGGGTAACCCGAATAGTTATAGGTAACGGCAAGAATCCGGTTCTGGTCCTTTGCGAGTTTCGTCAACTCCGTAGCCTGAGCACTGCTAACGGCGAGCGGTTTGTCACAGATCACATGAAACCCGCCTTGCAGGAACGCCTTCGCAATTGGGAAATGCATGTGATTTGGCGTCACGATCGATACTGCCTCGATGCCATCGTCACGAGCCGACTCGGCTTCGATCATCTGTTCATAGCTCTGATAAGAGCGATCGGCCTGCAACCCAAGTTCACGGGCCGACGCCAGGGCCCGTTCCGGATCCGACGACAAGGCCCCCGCGCAAAAACAATACTGGTCGTCAATTCGTGCCGCGATTCTGTGCACGGCACCAATGAACGCGCCCTGGCCTCCACCTACCATTCCAAACCGAACGCGGCCCGCTGTCAGTTCATTCGTCATCGAATTATTCCTGGAGTTGTGCTTCGTTTCCAATACAGCGCAATGCGCTGTGCGTATTGCGCGCTACATCAGTGTAGTGCTTCACTAGCTCAATCCCAATATAGCCTTGTTCGCCTCTGCATCTGTTTCCGCACCGGCGAAGTCATCAAAAGCCCGCTCGGTCACCCGGATGATTTGACTCTCAATGAACTGAGCACCTTCCCGGGCACCGTCTTCCGGATGCTTTAAACAGCACTCCCATTCGAGAACAGCCCATCCCTCGAAATCGTACTGTGCGAACTTCGAAAATATGCCGTTGAAATCGACGTGACCGTCACCGAGCGAACGAAATCGCCCTGCCCTGTCTATCCATGGCTGATAGCCACCGTATACGCCCTGACGACCAGTCGGGTTCAGTTCGGCATCCTTGACATGAAACATCTTGATGCGTTCATGATAGATATCAATGTTCTCGAGATAATCAAGCGCTTGCAGCACGTAGTGACTGGGGTCATACAACATGTGGCAACGCTGGTGATTGTTGACCCGTTCAAGAAACATCTCAAACGTGGCGCCATCATGCAAATCCTCGCCGGGATGAATCTCATAACAAAGATTCACGCCGGCTTCGTCAAATGCGTTGAGAATGGGAAGCCAACGCTTCGCCAATTCGTCGAAAGCGGTTTCCACCAGACCGGCGGGACGTTGCGGCCACGGGTACAGATAAGGCCACGCCAACGCGCCTGAAAACGTGGCGTGTTCGGTAAGGCCGAGATTCTGCGATGCTTTGGCGGCAAGCATCAATTGACTGACCGCCCATTCCTGCCGCGCGCTCGGGTTGCCGCGCACTTCCGGCGCAGCAAACTGATCGAACATGGCGTCATACGCAGGATTCACCGCAACCAACTGACCTTGCAAATGCGTGGACAACTCTGTCACTTGAATTCCGTGCTTGTCCAGAGTAGCAGATACGTCATCGCAGTACGCTTTGCTTTTAGCCGCCTGCGCCAGATCAAAAAGCCGGCCGTCCCAGCTTGGTATCTGTACGCCTTTAAAGCCGAGATCGGCGGCCCATTGGGCTATGCTGTCCAGACTGTTGAACGGCGCGTCATCGTCGGCAAATTGCGCCAGGAAAATGGCGGGACCCTTAATCGTTTTCATTCAAACTCTCCTCAATAAAATGCAAACAGGGAGTTCAAGCGCTCCCGGTTCACCAATAATAAACTTCGTTGTAACCTTTACTCGTGGCCTGCCAGGAGCTATTTCCCAAGAATGGTCAGCCACGATCAGTAACGAAAAACATAAGCGCAGTTATTGATTACCGCCCTTGCTTATACCTGCTCAATCCCTGGCAGCCCGGAAGCGCTAGTGACTTCCGGGTCGTGCCCATTCCGCTACTTCGGCAGTGCAAAGGTAATCAGCGCATCACCACGCGGGAAACCAAACAGATTGTGCCCGCCGGCGGCTACCGTCACGTATTGCGTGCCGTCGATCTCATAGGTAATCGGTGGCGCGTTGACACCGGCGCCGCACAGGAACGACCACAGATGCTCGCCGGACGCCGAGTCGAATGCCGAGAACTCTCCGGTTCCCTGTCCCATGAACACCAGGCTGCCGGACGTCGCCAACGTGCCGCCGACAAGAATGTCCTTGGTCCGCGTCTGCCAACGGATCTTGCCCTGCGCACGAGTGTCGATCGCACTCAACACGCCCCAGCGCGGCTCATCGGCAACCTGGAGGACCGAATAACGGACGGCTGGTTTTCCGTCACTGGCCGGTCGATCACGCACCGTGAACGTGGTCGGCATGTGAATTCCGGTGACATAAACAAGACCGGTGGCCGGATCGTAGGAAACCGGCGACCAGGACGTTCCGCCGGCCGCTCCTGGCGCAATCGTCACACCTTCAGGTACCGGAGGGCGGAAAATATTGCGATGAGGAACGTAGGCTTCGGACTTGTAGAGCAATTCTCCGGTGACCCGGTCGTTAACGTAGAACCAACCCGTTTTCGACGCTTCGCCGACGGCTTTCACACGGCGGCCTTTGTGCATTACATCAAACAGGACCGGCGGGCTGCCGACGTCATAGCCCCAAAGGTCGTGTGGAACCTGCTGATAATGCCAGCGCAATTTCCCCGTTCGCACATCCAGTGCAACCAGGGAAACGGTATAGAGATTGTCACCCGGGCGCGATACGTCGTCCATCTGAGGCGCCGGGTTGCCGGTCCCCATGTAGAGCATGCCAAGCTCGGGATCGAGCGTCGGTGTCGACCAGAGCGAACCGCCACCGACTTTCCACGCGTCGCCGTATTCGGCCATGCGCGCTTTCTCCGCGGCAATGTCGCGATACAGCGGTGCGCCGTCCGGTGTTTCGGTACGCCATTCGCCTTCCCAGCCGCCTTCCTTGGTGGTGTACCAGCGCCAGATTTCCTTGCCGGTTTCAGCGTCGTAGGCAGCCAGATAACCACGCCGACCGAAACTTCCCTGAAACCCGATTACCGCACCCAGCTCCTTGCCCGACTCGTGATCGACGTGCAGCCCGTATCCCGCCCCGGTCACCCCGGCGATGATCATTCCATCAAAGACCAGCGGCGACATGTTGGCACCCAGTCCACTCGAACCGGTCACGTTCTGATTTCTAAACGGATCGTCATCCCTGAGCTCGGCCATGGTCTCGGTCGGATCCTTGTCAGGCACCGCCATGAAGATGTCCCATATGACGGACCCGGTTTCCATATCGAGCTTGATCAGTCGCGCGTCCGCGCTCGCCATGTAGACCGCACCATATCCAAGAGACACACCCCGGTTGGCGGGTCCGCAGCAGAGTTTCTCCGTTTTCATCTTGTGACGATAACGCCATTTTTCGGCACCGGTCACAGCATCAAGCGCGACCACATCATTGAGTGGCGTCGACAGATACATCACTCCGTCCGCAACCATCGGGCTGGTGAGAAATGTGGCACTTATTCCGGTCTGGTAAATCCAGCGCGGCGCGAGTCTCTCGACGTTGCGGCGGTTGATCTGATTGAGCGTTGAGAAGCGCTGGTTATCATAATTGTGGCCATATGTAAGCCAATCAGTCGTCGCGTTCGAAGCAGCCCGCAAACGATCGTCATCGACCGCCCAAACCGGCGCAATGCCAGCGCTGCACACCGCCGCGATGAAAAAACCCACTAGATACTGCCGGCACCGTTCAAACACGTTCATTCTCCTTTTTGTCTGGCATGCCTCATGTTACACGTCCACAAATCAAAACATGCAATGAGACCAGTCTGGCGTCTACGGAGACAACGGAATTCAAGTGCCATAATCCGGGCGCATGAGTTTTCTCCCCAAACCCGATCTCGCCGACATGAGTGGGAATGATTCGAATTCGCAAGACGCAATTGGCCTACACTAGCCCAATTCGATCTCTTGCAGCTGTTCTCGTTGTCGCCGCGCTCACGATCGAACAGTGGGCGCCGCTGCTTTACTGAGGAAGAAAGTGTGACGTTCAACAGACCAGTTCTGATCGCACTCATTGCCTTTTTTGCGGCGCACAGCATCAAATTGACCCAAACCGTCCGAGCCGATGCAGTGGATGCGAGCAGCCATGAAACGCGTACCTTTCCGTCGATAACATGACTTACGCGACTTGCCCAATCACGGTCAGGAAAACGATGTCACGGGTGGACGGCGTCGCGCCTATCGATGTTGATTTTGAATCCAGGACAGCCACAGCAACCTATGATCCCGCTCGCGCAACGCCTCACGAAATTGCAGCAGCATTGACAGGTATTGGATTTCCGGCAACGTTGATCAACAAGGACATCAGCGGTGAGTGAACAAGTGGCCAGGCTATTTTCAACGCTGACTTGCCCCGAATGCGGTCACGTGGAAAAGGAAGAAATGCCGACCGATGCCTGCCAGTTTTTCTATGACTGCAAGGGCTGCAATGCCGTACTTCGTCCGTTGAAAGGTGACTGCTGCGTATATTGCTCTTACGGCGATACGCCTTGCCCACCAATTCAGCTGGGCGGTTGCTGCTAGTGTAGTGCTTCATTGTTCACGGCACTTATGTTGGAAGATCGAACACGCGCTCGAAAGAACAAAAGTGGCGAAATTGACCTCAGACGAGGCGCAAACCGCAGCGAGGTTGCACACCTCGCGAGGATTTGTAACGAAGTATGAGGTCAATTCTCGTCAAATTTTGTGCCGTTAAAAGTGAAGCACTACACTAGCCCGCATGTTTCACGAAGACGGTTGCGTTGACACAAAACCGGCGCGCGCCGACGGGTAGCGACAGTCCGATTGAAACTGGGTTTTGCAGAAGTATGCTCAAGCCAGTGTGGCCCCTTCTATGCGTCACCAGGACCAGACGAACGAGAACTACACTCTGCGACGATGAGCAATTCAGTTAGCGCGTGATAAGACCTTGCGTCCAGATCGGTCAGATCGAGAATTCTCTGCATGCGG
>Ga0315336_1006403_pt1 | contig 12067 bp, 14 predicted proteins | sample ASW5metaG_FD_204512 | JGI IMG/M metagenome (GOLD analysis project Ga0315336, IMG submission 204512) | Ammonia-oxidizing marine archaeal communities from Monterey Bay, California, United States - ASW #5 | ecosystem: Environmental > Aquatic > Marine > Intertidal zone | place: USA: California...
GAAATCCACATGTGGTAGGCTGGATTCCGGGAAACAGACAGGTTTCCAGATTTACGCTGTGACGAGCGATCCCAGTCTTCAAATTGAAGTGGAAGAGCAAGTTGCGCTTCCAGTTCATCGTAAATGTTCTGGCCCGTAAGGCTCTCAAAAATGGCTCCAGCCGCATTGAAGTCCCAATTGCTATACAGCATATAGGTGCCTGGTTGCTTGCTTCCTCGTTCCGGCGCATCGGCCAAGTTGTCTCCGCTGTTTGATGCGGGGTGATAGACACCGGACCTTGCCGTTATCAAATTGCGAATGGTTGCCTGACGTTCAATTGGTAAGAGTCCACCAACATCATCAAACGCCATGGCCCAAAGAGTCTGGTCCAAGTCAATCGTTTCATTCTCCACCCAGCGACCGTATAGCATCGCTAAAATGCTTTTCCGAACGGACGCCACGTAAGAGAGCTCTTTGATCTCTCCATACTGAAAGACGAGATGACCGGTATCAATGACGACAACACCGGTTGCGTTCGTGTCATCACGAAGATGAGAATCCACATCGGTAAGAGCTTCCCCGGACCATCCAAGCTGTTCCAATTCATTCGCGGGCACAAGTTGCCACTCCGCATTTGGGAACACACATTCTGTACACTGCGCATCACTCTGAGAGGGATTGAAGAAGAAAACAATTGCCAGCGAAAGAACGGTTAGAGCAAGACGGGATCGGAACAGTTCGCGCATTGATTCAAGAACTCCGAATTAATGGACAGCATGATGGAGAAGGACTGCACAATCGTTACGCAGGAATCTGTCAGTAGTTGGGGAATGAATTTTAGGGATGTGCCAATTCAGCGGGATGGCTCTCGAGATTGCCGCGAGTAGTCGGACCCCTTACATCAAGGTAAACATCAGCCACGCTGTCAACACTGAGGCAATTACCAACTGGAGCAAGCACAAGAAACGGGGGAGTCCTTTCATATCAATCCCCCTGAAACTGACAGATGCCGCTGCAAGACAGAAACCGATCAGTATGAAGGTCTTCAGCGTCGTGTCGTGAAGAAAATCAGGAAGAGGAGCCAGGTACGCAGCCACTCTCTCAGCATGCCCTCCACTAACCTCTATGGAGATCTTTATCCAGCGATAAATTTCGAAGACGGGAATCACTAAAAACGTCGCTGCGAGCAGAGGATTTTTCCACGAAGTTCTCGGCATGATTTGCTCACCCCTCTATATAGAGTTGTTGGGAAGACATTGTGGCTGGCGGATCTGCGGCGAGCATTCACTCACCTCTCATAAAGCAGTCGTTTTAGACGGCCTCGGCCGCTCGTACGACCCGCAAGATGCGCCTGTTCTGCATTCCGATCAAAAGACTATCTAGTCCGAGCCTCCGGTAGCGTCATTCCCTTGCTGCCGGCTCATTGTCTTATACCGAAAGTAGGATCCAATCGTCGACAGCGTTGCCAGAGCAATCAAAATGAGAAAGATGGGGTTCCTAACTGGAGACGAAAGGTAGAAATAGATCATCACGACCGTTAGTGCGATTCCAAGAAGGAGCGAGCTCAGAGTTCCTTGTTTGAAGGGGCTTCCGAATGTGGTCATATTTTTTCCGTGCTTGGAGAATGCAGATCCGCTGGCGATTTTGGGGCGGGCTTTCACCCATTAAGGTACTCGTTTTAAGCCGCCACGGCCAGCCCTCGCGGGTCTGCCACCTGAGCCTGATCTATAAGAGAGCATGTTTATCGGCTGGATCTTCGGCAATTACCGCCCGTTGCCAATTGAGAACCTTGGCAAGTGACCATACACACCATAATCTCATGACGAAGTCTCAAATACTCGAGTACTTGAAAGAAAATCAAGACGCGCGGGGAATCGCGCATTGGGAAAAACACGAAGAGAAGTCAGGTGGCCTCAAAAGCTTCGGAATCGGGCTGACGAGGCTTCGTAAATTTTCTAAGACGGTTGGGCGAGATCCGGAGCTCTCGCGACAACTATGGGATTCAGACATCTATGAGATGAAGATCATATCACTTCTCATCGATGATCCAAAGTTAATGACAATCGAGCGAGCTGAAACGCAGGTTGAACAATTACAAGGAGGCTACCTGGCGCATGTGTTTTCAACTTGCGGCGCCCCTCTTGCCAAAGCTCCTTTTGTGGTCGACCTCGCAGACAAATGGATTATGAGCCGTGACCCGATGCGTCTTGACTGTGGGTACGGACTGCTCTACGAAATTTCGAAGAGTAAAAAAAAGAGCGCTCCAGATGAGGAGTATTTCCTGAGGCACATAGCCAGAATTGATAAGGATTATTCAAAACAGTCTATTCCTTCACTAATGGCGATGGCAACCGCCCTGATGGGCATGGGGATGCGAAGCAAAAACCTCAACGCAGCAGCCCTCAGCGCAGCACAAAAAATCGGTCCGATAGATTTCGATCCCAATGGCCGCTGCGACCCTTACAATGTCGTAAAACATCTGACCGGGGATCACGCCAAGAAAAAATTGGGGCTTTGATTTGCGGCGAGCAATCGCTCGCCTACCAGAAACGAAGTCGATGAAGCCCAAAGAATTGTGCTTTCCCCATCGGTAAGATGATCGCCAAAGCTCCTCTCTCGAAGACAACCCGATAACGGCACTCCCGCCAGATTCACTGGTGTGAGGAATCGTGTTCTAGTGAGACTCTTTGAGATGTGATCGAATCCGGACTCGTGTGACGATGAACCAGCCGATGCCGACTGCCATCATGACTACCGGAGGGATAGTTGGATCGTCTTCTATAATTCCGATAGCCACCATGAGGGCGGCTCCAACCAAGAAAAGTATTACCGACCGTCGCGAGTGCTTTTTTAGCGTTTTCATCGAGCGACGATTTTCGAGCGGCCCATTTCCGTTTTCTGATTCTTCTACCATTATCAACCTCTACGTGTCTTTGTTACCCATCGAAATTGCGAAATTGGCAGTCCAAAGCCATGAGCAATCTGTGAGGCTTTGCTGAGGAAGTGCGCGCCACGAGTCTGATCAGATTAGGTAAGAACAGTCGCGTCGGCCGAAGTCTGCATTACTGCCCGTAACAGCGACTCGGTATTTGTCAGAACGCGCACTTCAGGGGAGATATTTCCCATCTCCTCCTAAAACTGTTCAACAATGTTCGTGCTCATTATGCTGCATTGAGATCTTTGAGGACTGTATTTCGCTCGATCCACATGCCCCAAAATGGTAGAAGAAGCATGGTCAATCCAACCATTGCGACCGCTTGAGCATCCGGCGGCGGAGGCGAGAATGGTTGACTCGCCCAAATAAATAAGACCAGGAGCAGGAGACTGTAGAAAGCAATCCTGCCTTGCCCCCCTTTGAACGATACTGATCGCAAATACACAAAAACCGCGAAGACAAGAAATGACCCTTCCAACACATATGTGCCTATTAGGGAATTCCAGAGCCCAAGACCAGTAACCGAGCCACCCGGCCAGAGTGGTAAATCAGGACGGTGGGTAATCCAGTCAAGGATCCAGTGACTAACCAGGACAGATCCGGTGATTATTGCTCCCTTTCGAGAAATACCGAATCGAAATGCCAGAGCACCCAACAATACCCCCCACCCTAATACCATCAATAAACTGTGGCTCCACGGATAAGAGATAAATTCCAGGGCTGTAAATGCGGTATTGCCGGGGTCAACCGTTACGGATTCTATTCCCAATAGTAAAAAGATTGGCCACAAAATATCTATCCCAAACGAAGCTCCAACGAGCAATGAAAGAGGCACTTTGGGCGCGACAGATTTTGCTCCAAATGCCATGGCGAGGTGTCCAGCAAACATGTATTCAGATTTCTATGTGATTGAAACAGCGGCATTGCACCTGGCGGAATTTCGGTGAGCACGCTCAACTCAAAGAAAGTAATCGTTTCGGACCGGTTGAGCCAGTTTCATGGGTCCACAACGGGTTGTTGCAAAATTTCTAGTAATTTACTAACTTAGTAAACTACTAAAACATTCTAGGCTCATGAAAATTCCTACATCCCTAAAGCATAAACCCGTTATTACTGTACCAGACTACGATGGTGTGGATGGTCGGTACGCGCCAAAATCAGATGCAAAGGGGCTTTCTCTCGGCCTGGCTCAATGGAATGACCGAGGCAAAGTTGATATCTCAGCAAAAGTCTGGCGTCACACCGGTGAAAAATGGTCTCGTCAATCAGAGGAGCTACCGATTCATCGCGTTCTAGATCTTGCAATACTCGTATGTAGAACCAAAAAGCACTTTCGCGAAGCATATCGTGACGGCAAGCTTTTCGATCCTGAAAATCCTCAGATCGAGCGCGTGCCTCTACAAGGTGATGCTATGACTGTGGGCGTGTGTACTTCCAACCCAATGATCGAAGAGGACATTCAGTTGTTTGATCAATGTCTGAGGAATGATGATGAACTGATCAGCGAACGTCTTCGCGCGCTTGCGACAATTCTCCGAGACATGGAGTATTAAGTATGTCTGTCGCCAGTTGTTCATCTGATTTACAGCGTTCTCGCCGTTGCCCGTGATAGTTTGATTTTGGCCAGATGAAACCGTATCTCGAAGCAATTCAACCCACCAAAGGTTTACATGAAACGGTTCCTCTCTTTTCTTCCAATCATGGTCGTTTTAGCTTGCTCTACTCCAACAGAAGAATGGCCCAGCGGCGCCCCCTGGACCGTGGTGGATGCATCTCCCGATCTTGAGAATGGATTAACAATCCTACTATACCATGACATGGAAGGACTATCGGGCCAGAATGACCCGAACTCATTTTCTTCCCGCAATCCAGAGTACAGCGAATATGGCAGGGACCTCCTCGTCGCAGACGTGAATGCCGTAGCGGCCGGACTTTTTGCGGGCGGAGCTACGGAAGTACACATCGTTGACGGTCACGGGAGTGGCAATCAAGCTCCAGACCTGGACTATGATCAGTTGGACCCGCGCGTGCAACCAATTTCGCGTGACGAAATATTTGACGCCTATACCGGACTTGTTGAAGGTTCAGACTATGATGCGGTAGGCGTGGTTGGCATGCATGCGAAAACGGGAAGTTTTGGGTTTGCTTCTCACACATTTACACTTGGTATCGGTCTAGAACTGAACGGCCAATCGATAACCGAAACCGAATTAGTGGCTCTTTCGTGGGGACGAATTGGCGTTCCAGTCATATTTGCTTCAGGAGACGACAAACTGGAGGCAGATCTGCTCACCATGCCCTGGATTAAGTATGCGAAGGTCAAGAATGCGACCAGTGCATCCACCGCGGATTTAATTCCTGTTGACGAGGCGCGGGCGACCTTAACCGCTCAAGCGAGATCAGCGGCCGAGACCGTTGCCGGAGCTAAATATCTTTCTCTTAATTTACCCGTCATGGGAGCGGTGCGTGCTGCACCACCGGCCAATCTTTCAGCACTCGACGGCGTGCCCGGGATCCACTACGAAGACCAGCATGTTTCTTTTGTGGCAGATTCCTTCATGGAGTTTTACGACGGCTCACTCGGGCTTATCGGCGTTGCGACCGGATACAGAGGCGTTCTGTTCGAAACCGTCTTTACTCGGGACGATGGATTGGAGATTCGAGATGCATTCGTGGATGCGCTGTTTCAACGGTGGTACGATACGGAGTCCGGCCTGTACGAACGTCCTGAGCCGCTGGCGCCAGCCGATCGGGTCCATCACGGCTACAATTAGAGCCGCCATCTACCGCGAGCGAGCCCCAAGTGTGCACTCGCTACACGAAGCGAAGACAGACCAACCCTAGTCTTCCGACTCTTCCTTTTGCTTGCGATCGTAGATGATTCCGAAAACGATTCCCAGTGCGATTCCGACTGCGATATTATCTAGTGCTACTCCAAGTGCTACTCCAATCGCTAGTCCGATCGCGATTCCTTTGTTCTCGTTCATCGTGTCTTGTCCTTGTTTCGTGAAACGTATATCGGCTGATGGGATTGCCGAGGTTCAAATCATAAATACGCAAGCGATCCCTAGAATCATGTGATACGTGGACTCTGAGGACAATGCTCGACTAGAATGTTGGATTCGGAACGCTAAATCAGCGCGATTATCTCGAAGTGACGTCGACGAGAGAATCACATAAAGAAGTAGAGAACGATCCACGGGATAGCATTAAAGATGGCAAACAGCATGCGATACTGGTAGAACAGGCGAAACATCATGTCCTTCGCATGCTGCTCAGTCACGCCAAACAGCTTCGCATTGATCCTGGCTAACCCGTTTTTGAAGACGGTGGCCATGAGCAAGAATAACAGCAGGATGGAAATATTGAATACCAAACACCATCCGAGAAAAGTCGTCAGTACGTCAATTGTCATGGCGAATCTCTGCTCTGGTTTAAAAAGCGAAAATTAGACATTGAACGGCCGGAAAGTATAGGGCGGGCATTCGCTTACTCCGACCGCAATGAGTTTACCGGATTCGCGGAAGCTGCGATCAAGGATTTGTAACTGACCGTCAGCACAGCGATGAGGATTGTGGACAACCCCGCAATCGCCAATATCTCAATTCCAACGTCAGTGTGATAGGCGAAACCGCCTAGCCATTTTTGCATGACTATGTAAGAAATGGGGGCTGCGAATAGGAAGGCGATCACAACCAGCCCGACGAATTCGCGTGATAGCAAGACCGTGACATTTGCAGCAGAAGCACCCAGGACCTTTCTGATACCGATCTCTTTTGTTCTACTTCCTGCCATAAAAGAGGCCAACCCGAACATGCCAAGGCATGCCACAAAAATAGCTATCAACGTGAAGTATCTGGCCAGATCTCCCAGTACCTGATCGCTACGATACATGCTCTCAAATTCATCATCAACAAAGCTGTAGTTGAACGGGTAGCCTGGATTGAACTGAGCGTAGATAGTTTCAATACTTGTGAGAGCTTTTGAGACCTGACCAAGTTCGGCACGTACGAAAATCGTATTCGTATCACTCTCATCTAAGGTGATGATGAGCGGTTCGATGGCCGAATACAGCGATGTGCTGTGAAAATCCTTCACCACGCCGACTACCGTTCCGTTCATTCCCCAGAATGCGAGACTCTGTCCGACGGGCTCCTCCATCCCCATGGCTTGCGCAGCCTTCTCGTTAATTACGAAGCCGGTTTCATCGGTGCCGAAATCAGGAGAAAAATATCTACCGTCGGCTATCTCAATTTTAGCAACATCAATAAAATCGTAATCAGCAGCAAGAATATGGAAGGCAATCACCTGATCAGTATCTCTGCCTTCCCACATCACACCGGTAGTTGCCGTTCCTACACTGAGTGGACTGGCATCCGCGCTGGCAACAGAAGTGATTCCAGGGGCTGACAAAAGCGTATGTCTGAAAGACTCGAATTGATCTTCGAGGGCTCCTTCTCGCTCAATGGTTATTAGATTTTCACGATCCAGACCGATGTTTTTGGAGCGAATAAAGTCAATCTGATTTGATATGGTGATGGTTCCCACTATCAGAATCATAGAGATACCGAACTGTACTACAACCAGGCTTTTGCGTAGTTGAACATTTCCGCCCATTACTCCAATCCGATTTCGGAGCGTAGATATTGCGTTTCGAGACGAAAGAAATAGCGCTGGATAGGAGCCAGCCACAAGTCCGGTGATGAATGCGATGCCTGCGAATTGAATCCACATCCCACCATCATAAATATTCAGAGAGAGAGCTTTTCCAGTCAGCATATTGAATCCTGGCAACAGCAATACCACAAGGCCCATGGCGAGCAGAAAAGCAGTTGACGTCAACACGATCGATTCGCCAAGAAACTGCCAGGCCAGGAGAGACCTGGATGCTCCTAGCGCTGTCCGAACCCCTATTTCTCTCATCCGTTGCGCACTTCGTGCCGTCGCCAGATTCATGAAGTTGATGCATGCGATAAGCAGGATGAAGAAGCCGACGATCGAGAACATCCTCACTGTATCTATTCGCCCACCGGTCACAACCCCTCCGTCAAATTCGGATCGAAGGTATATGTCCGTGAACGGCTGTAAAAACAACGTATTTGACGACTCGGCATCTTGTTCTTGAACCAGGCCGCCAATTTTGGCCGTTAGAGCCTCTGAGCGAGTTCCTTCTGCAAGCAGTGCAAAGATGGAAAGATTACTGCTTCTCCAGCTTCGGACCCAGGCTCGGTTCAGCAGATAGGCCTCCATTGGTCGAAGAAAGTCATAAGTGAAACTCGATTGCTCCTCGACGTCTACGAGAACCCCTGTCACAACCACATCTTCGGTGTTCTCAATCTTGATAATTGACCCAAGAAGGTTCGGGTCGGTCTGCCAATTTTCTCCAAATAGATTACTTGCGAGCGATGCCGTCAAGACGATTGCGTTAGGATCAGATAACGCAGTTTGAGGATCGCCCAGGATCGTGGGATGGGTGAATACATCGAAATATTCGGGATCTACATGTCGACCTTTTCTGCGAACCACTCTTTCATCTATAGACAGAAGTCGAGTTTGCTGGTAGGACATCCGAATGGAGGCGATCACCTCTGGGTACTCGGTATCTAGCACAAAATCGAGCGGCTCGGGAGCAACGTTCGATGTAACAGTGGACCCATCAGCCATCAATGTGTTTTGCATCACGCGATACATCTGCTGACTGTTCTCATGGTGGGCGTCATGAGCATATTCATCATTGACCCAGAGCAGAATCAAAAAGGCACACGCCAGTCCGACCGTTAGGCCCGCGACGTTTATTGTCGTGTACGATTTATAACGCCAGAACGACCTCGTCGCCGTTCTTATGAAGTGCTTTATCATAATAAAAGTCCAATTACACAATTCTAGAGTAAAACCCGGGGTTGATTTAATTAGCTGACGCCAGTACCAGCGTTGCGCTTCAGATGACCCATAAGCGGCGGATAATTCTTGAAATTCTTCTTCAAGATCACCGAGGATGATGTCAACATCGCCGCGAGGACGGAAGTGCGAGAATAGCCATACAGCCAGCTTCGGAGGAACTTGAAACGACATGGCTTACCGTAGCGAAAGTTTAGAAATGCCCATCCACAACTTGTCGTGAACGCTTCTTACTTCGCTGAGGGCAGATATTCCGCTGCTCGTCAGCTTGAAGTGTCGTTTTCGCCGACCACCGCGCTCTTTGGTCGGTGGAGCATCAATGGCTTGTACCAAGCCACGATGGGTGAGTCTATCCAACGGCACGTAAACTGATGCCAACGATATTTCCCGTCCGGTGGCCTCAGAAAGGTAGCGGCGGATCGGTACTCCGTAAGCTTCATCTTGCAGGTGCCAGATAGCCAAGAGAATCATTTCCTCAGATCGAAGAAGCAGGTCCATAGATACGATTGTTATTATTTCTCGATGTGAGAATTAATGCAACCTACGGCAGCTCTTCCTTCAAAGTTTCAGAAAGAAATTTGACCGGGAAGAGAAGTGGATTCAATTCAGCGAGAGAATGCAATAAGGACGCGGTGCGGGTTTAATCGGCCATGAAATAACCTGAAGGACTTCACCTTTCGACGTCCCTCGTGTTAAATCCTGACTCCCGTCACACTCATCAAGCCGAACCCATTGCTCCTAATACAGCATGTCAATACATGCTAATCAACCAGACTCCAAAAGCGACCGCGACCATACCCCATGCCCGGATTCCCAGTTGCGGCCAACTAAAAAACCAGCTAAGAAGTCTCTCGAAAACCTCCAGCTTTATGAGAAGGGTTATTAAGCCACCCACGATGAACAGGATCGCGAAAAACTCGATCAGTTCAGGGTCTTCAGACAGGCTAGCTGAAAACCAAAGTATCACCCCCGCTACCAATCTGATTCCTGCAGCGTAAATCTTTCCTTTCGATGTTAAAAAACGCTTCGAAAATGATATTAGGCTCGAGGGTACAAACAACGCTGTCACACCAGGGAGGACCAGAAACAGGGCAAGCACTGCGATTGCTAAGAAGTTCATTAATTGCCTCTCGTGCTGTGTACGGCTATTGGAGTTGCGGCGAGCGTTTGCCCACCTACCAGAAAGCTAGTCGATCTTGACCACTCTTGCACTTCTCAACCAATATAAATAGATCGACAGGCGTAGCATCGTCGAACACTATCGTGGATTCCATCGAGCCCTCATCATGCGTTTGTTATCCGACGCGAATCTGGTTTCTGTTTTCTTCAACTTTTTGAGCTAACCCTCTGAGATTTCCATCCAAGATTTTGCCCATCATCATTTTCATCATGGTTTGACCAAGTAGCCAACCGAGGGGACCATATTTGACGTGATAATCCATCCCCCAGATAACTTTTGCCATTCCCTCCCCAAGAGGCTTGACTTCGATCTGTGCCATAGCCGAATGAAGCGGCATGGCTTCCATTTCTGATAGTTGAACACGATAGAACTTGTTGTCTTCCCATTCAGTCACTTCCTCAACGACAGATGTTCCGTCTTCAAATTGGCAACGCCGTTTCGAACCGACGCCGTCAGCGCCACTAGTGAGGGCTTCGACAGCGGTCACCTTCGGAGCGAACTCCTCGATATGCATAAAGCGGCCGAGGACATTCCAGATTTCATCAGGCGCGGCGCGAAATTCTAAAGCTCTTTCAAAATGTATCATCGTAATAGTGTGTTCTCGCTGATTCCCAGGAATTATCTGAACTAATAATCACTAAATCAAAACCGGATTGCAGATTTGCTGCGGGCCAGGCCGTCCAGCACAAATGTAGTCGATCCGACCCATGGAATTGTTCAATCTTCCGGATTGAGCGGAGCGACGAGCCCCCATCTTCTGAAAACTGGCTGGTTGAGGCGCTTCCACAAAATGTGCTTGTTATGTAGACTCAATTTCAGACTGATCATCTACGTCCGAGACATCTTTGCCCTGGTTCTTCTTATGGAGTACTGCACTCCAGGAAGCTCCGATCGCGATGCCGACGGCCAACCCCATGCCTACGTTATCAAACGCCGCCCCAAACGCAACACCTAATGCAACACCAACACCGACGTAGTAATTGTCTTTCATAGAAAAAATCCCCCTTTAGAGTTCCTCAAAATGTCTGGTGGATTTGTGGCCAGCAAATCTCCGCCTAGAATAAAGTAATCCTTTCCGACTGTCTCAACCAGTCGTGCGCGCCCGCAACATGCACTTGTTAGGTAGTAGGGGCTATCCTAGATAGGATCTTTGGTTGGCAGGGCCCGTAGCCAGATCTAACGTACTGAATGAGGCTTCAATTAATTCTCATGACCAAGTCACAAATCCTCGAGTATTTAGAGGAGAATCAGGATGCGAGAGGAATCGCTCATTGGCGCAATGATGTCGGGTACTCCGGGGATTTGTCTACCTATGGTATCGGGTTAACGAAGCTGCGAAAATTCTCCAAAACAGTAGGTCGAGATGCTGAGCTAGCTCGACAACTTTGGCGTTCGGACATCTATGAAATGAAGATCATTTCTCTGCTCATTGATGACCCGAAGACCATGACCATTGAGCAGGCAGAAATACAGGTAGATCAACTTGAAGGAGGTTTCCTGGAGCATGTTTTTTCGACATGCGGCGCACCTCTGGCCAAATCATCGTTCACGGTTGAGCTTGCAGACAATTGGATAGAAAGCGAGGACGAGGTACGTCTACGCTGCGGCTACGGTTTACTCTACGAGATTTCGAAGAGTAAAAAAAAGAGTGCACCAGATGATGAGTATTTTCTCGAGCATGTTGACCGAATTGACCGCAGGTATTCGAAGCAACCGATCGTAGTCCTCATGTCGATGTCCGGTGCGCTACTAGGCATCGGAAAGCGCAGCAAAGGACTAAATGCTGCTGCCCTTAAAGTGGCCAATAAGATCGGTCCTATTGATTTTGACCCTGATGGCGGCTGTGATCCATGGGATGTCTCAAAACACTTGACTTCCGACTACGTCAAGCAAAAGCTGAGTCTTTAGATCTCGTACTGCTTCGGGCGAATCCGCGACATGCGCTTGTTTTTCAGCTATTGAGCATTCAATAACGAAGGAAATACATAAAAACAAAGCCAGCAAGAATGCAGGACGAACCGGCGTAGTACAGAATGCGGCCTGGTGGAGTGTAAAATTGCTTGATGGCATTGAGC
>Ga0315336_1006405_pt1 | contig 12063 bp, 6 predicted proteins | sample ASW5metaG_FD_204512 | JGI IMG/M metagenome (GOLD analysis project Ga0315336, IMG submission 204512) | Ammonia-oxidizing marine archaeal communities from Monterey Bay, California, United States - ASW #5 | ecosystem: Environmental > Aquatic > Marine > Intertidal zone | place: USA: California...
GGGCGATCCGGGCGAGTATTCTAATTTCTCAATAGTAACTGTTTTATTTCTTAAATCTAAGTCTTTCACAATATAGCACGGACGTTCGTCGGGCTCATCGTCAAATTCTTCCTTGTCTTTCTTAACAAATACATAATCATTTACCTTAAAACGATTTAATAATTCTGCAACGATAAATGTTGTTTTGCCCACGGCTGTTTGATATGTATGTTTGTTATAAACATGATATAAATAATCTGTATTTTTATTAACACCGTTTCGTTTCCAGGTTTTCTTTGATTCTCTCTTTAGTTTATTCTTTAATCCTTTGCTGATTTTGTCATTGTCGTCTATACTATTCACTTTATCCTTAGCATCATCAAACCCCTCGAGGTCAACAAAATATGGTTCATTTGTATTAGGTTTTCTCAAAGGCTCCGCAATAATAGTATAGTCCTTCAATAAATGTTCGTTATATTGTTTTTCCTCATCGGGTACAATAGGTTCGGTTTTGAAATCTCTTTCGCTCCAAACTTTCATGCTGCTATTGGTATAGTTAACTCTTCTCAATAATTCCTCATCTTCGCCACCCCATCCCCAATAATTATTAGGAAACCCGTTAATATTATCAAAGGTATTACTATCAAACATCGTCACTCCCCCCAAATAATTATTAATATTTCCACGCGTCCATTGCTTCCATAGAGTACCAATTTGAACAACGCAATTATTATCTTTAGACATATCCTTTATATTTTTCTTAATGTCGGGAATAGCTATCTCATAATTTTCAAGAATATCGGTACTGGCCAATTGCTTCAATGAATCAGCGCCACCCTTCATATACCGGTCTTCTTGTTTACTTAGATATTCATCGTGACATCTTACAAAATCTTTATTAATGCAATTATATATTGTTCCATATATAGGCACTAGAATAGACCGTGGTAATAAATCAACGTCGTGAAATATATAATTGTTGTAATTATTTTTCTTACCTTCTAAATAACCTATATTCAGTAACGCGCCTCTATTAAATTCTTGCGTAAATGAATTTTGAACAACAATCGTTATATCAATCGTTACATTCTCAATACCATATTCAGTACTTATATATTGTTTAACCGCCGGCGAAAATTTATTCTCCATATATTGCCTGAAAATATATAACTGACTCCCCCTCAATCGCTTGTCGTCCAAACCGCGTAAATACAAATCATAATTTTCTCTAAAAGGAATTACTATATTAATCGAGTATCCATTTTCCATTTTATTACGCAACATCAAATGTAATTGATTATCTAGATTTTTCCTTATTAATATTTCCAAATTGTTCTTATTATTACAAATTTCATAGGATATAAACATATTGTGTTTTTCATATATAATCTCACTACACCGCAACAGTACTTGTTTGATAGTATCAACCAAATTGTCGGTAATATTTGTTTTTTTGAGTGTATCCGCGTCCTTATAATAAAATCTTATGCTATGTGTATTTTTATTTATAGATTTATTTACAAAATTAGATTTAAAAATATAGTTCCTATTATAAATTGATAAAAATTTATTTATAATTGAATTAATAATATCTAAACTATATAAAATATAATCCTTTGCCTTATTGCTCTTAATTAAGAACCTATATTTATTAATATTTTGTTCCAACGGATAAGAATACGGAGTTATAGTACAATTGTTTTCATAATAATTATTGGTATCGTCCAACGGAATTCTTTTTGTAATATTATTAGAATATAAGTTAATATATTGTAAATAATTAATATTTGTCAAAGTATAATATTTATCTTTATATTCATCCATATATTCACCCTCATCGTTAATATAAAATATATCATAATTAATATTTTTGGATATCAGATAATTTATTAACAAATTATCATAATTATTAAATATATTACAAGGGAATCCACCCATTTTATTGAATATCGCCGTTTTAAAAATATAAGCACAATGGACAAACGATCCATCTAATTCACGATCAACGACAATATTTATTTTATCGTTATTCATTGCTAATATATTTTTTATATTTGCTTCTATTTTTTCAACTTTTGCTTCTTCGGTCATTTGTGAAGATTTAATAGCTATATAATGTAATTCCGAACGATCTTCTTTCTGATCCGTATCAATATCGAATATTGTATTATTTAACATTACGCCATAATTATATTTTAATTGAAATTCATTTTTATCAGGATTATAATTAGTAAGAATTTCGTGCGGTATTGTATTAATATACCAAGCTGGCGTATCCGAATAAATAGCTAAGACCTCTGGGTGTTTGAATATGTAATTTGGCAATATAATATGTGTTCTATTCCGATAATCTATTTCATCGCATTCAAAGCTCTCGCTCGGGTCAATGGGTAATATTAAATTCCCATCGCACTCGTATACAACAGTCTTAGAAGCGATAGTGACCCCCCCGATTACTAAATCCGTCACTTCGGCGGCAAGCAATATTACGTACGAAATTAGACTATCTTTACTCTCGTTGCGGATTAAATTTCCCAGATAAAATGGAATTATTTTATTCAATTCGCCATGATATTTGATTGTTAATTGTTCTTTGTCGTTATCAATACTGGTTATCTTATAATTATTTATTTCTTTATTACCAAAAGTATTAAATTTACCCTTCGTATATTCATAATTAAAATGCATGTCATCACTGATTGCAATATATCTAACAGTTAAGTTCATTTGATTAATTAATACCGAATTAGAAATATTTGAATCAAATGAATAATCATTCATTATTAAATATTTAACATTGTTATCTTCTTTATATGATATTGAAATATCATCTGTAATTCTAACTAACGGCAAATAGCTATCAAAATTGTTTATATTATTTTTTAAATTGTATTCATATAAAAATTTATAAATAAGCTGTATATTGCCATTCAATGTAATTGAATTATCTTCTTCGTTGATTGAATTTTTAATCATATATTTTTCGCATAATGCTTCGATATCCACCATATTTATATTATCATACCTAATACTATTAAGGGTAGGAACTAAATATTCACTGTCTGAGATAATTAAGTCATCCGGAATATCCTCCAGCTCATTATACAGGACATCTTTATCGGCGATTTTTTCATTTTCTAATTGCTTATTTATTTTTTGCGAAATATTATTAATTACTAATTCTAAATATGAAAATATAGATTCCTCGTTTATATACGTATTATAAAATTGGCGAGCATTCTTAGCCATTTCTTCACACGCCTCATCGTTATTGGAACACCAATCCAGTATCGCGGACAGATGATTTTCTAAATCTTTCTTTTCAACTGAAACGTAAATATATTTCTCCGATGATTTATATTCAATGATTGGTTTTCCCGACGCGTCGAACTTGTCAAATGTCAATACCTTGCAAATAGGTTTATCGTCGCTTGATAATAATTTCTCCCACCACAATTTATTAGCACACCCAATATTTATAATTAAACTATTAAGTTTTAGTAAATAACTCAAACGATAGGCCGCGGAATTACCCTCAATATTAAATATGTATTTATAACGACTTTGATCATATAGAGGCATATATTCTCTATCTGGATTGTTATCCCAATCGCAACAACTTATTTTACCCTTTAATATTTCTTTAAAGGAATTCCTTTCAACTACGTTTTTATCATTTATAATATATTTATTGCTACCGATAGGTATTTTAGTTATAGCCGCATTTAACATCGGTATAGTATTGTCTTTATCTAATTTAGCAATCATCAGGCGCGAATTTTTCTTAATATCTAAACTACATCCGGTCGCGCTTCCTCTAAATACCGCCTCGCCTATCTTATCGCTCCATTTTATAATTTCGTTGAAATTATCTATATAATTACTCTTGGAATTATCGCCATAAATCGTTTGCGTAACGCTCTGCCATTCATCATTGGTGGGTATAACAATATCCGAGTATTTGTCTTCGTCGCCATTAAAACTCAAAATTGGATAGTAATTTTTATAAGCGTATGGTTCAGACAACGGCGTATCTTTACCGTAGATTGCTTCATAGGGCTCGTGTCTATTTAAATTGTCTTTGTCGTCTTTAAATTCTTTGCGCAATACCGGGAAATCCTTTACATTTATAAATAAATCCACATCCGGTATTCTTCGGGCCTTACATAATTTCGTAAACATATCTAAAAGTTCCATAAATGTCTTAAGTTCATATTTATCTTCCAAAGGATTATCGTTGATTTTTATTAGACAATTTGTAGCACCGATATTATTTTGTACCGGATAACCATCGCTGTTAATATTCGTATAATCGTTTTTGAATTTAATATTATAGAATGGAATAAATTTAGTTACTTCGTTATTCTTAATTTGGATATAGTATCCATTTCTGATTTTATAGAATAAATATTTTAAAGTATTTATTTTTGAATTATTATTCCAACTATCCACCTCATTTATTTTAAAAACGCTGAGAATATCTTCTGCGTTATTTATTCTATTTACGAAGGAATCACTAATAATATTTAATCTTAATCTATCTAATACATACGGCACGCTTGTTTTTACGTTATCGTAATATCTATTATTCACATATTGTATATTTTTGCTACATTTATTTGTGTACACGGATATATTTTCATCAATTTCCTCATCGGACAAATTAATATAAAAATTATTAAGTTTTATAGTTTTGTTAATATTTTTTGAATTCGTATTTGAGGCGCTAATAAATTTAAGAATTTTTTTAAAAGCCTTGTCGCAAAATTCCTTATAATGTACCCAATTTACAACAGAGTCCGCCGCAACTGTGGCGATTTTATCCTTCGGTGCGACTTTGTTATAATTTTCAATATTTATGCTTATTTTCAATTTATGTTCATCATCTATAATCATCTCGGAATAGTCAACAATTTGAGTATCGTATTTTAAATTATCTAATATATTTATAAATTCTTTCTTAATTATAACAATACTATACAAATTGGTGTTTGGCTTATATCCAACTAAATCATCGTATAGCTCACTCGCCGATTCCCAAATCTGCTTAACATTCTCTCCGATTAATCGTGGAGCGTATCCCATCGTTTCTATTTCTTGAATGAATAGTTTAAACGCATAGGGCACCTGCATCTTGGAAATTCCTGATTTTAATACACCATATTGTTTTTTGATTAATTCATGTTGATCGTCTACGTATTGATACGTAGTATTAGTACCGTAAGATGAGTATACATCCATATCCGGATTTATCGTTGTTATTAAACCGGATACGTTGTCAATATATATTGTGAATGCGTCCGCGCGTTCCATCATGGATTCCTTCAGGAACGAACTTACGCCGTGACTAATGAGTGCATCGCGCTCCATCTCGCCGATTCTCAATCCCCCTCCTACGGAACGACCGCCCGCCGGCTGTCGCGTGCGTACCGCTAAAGCACCCGTGGCTCTGGAGAACATCTTATCGCTTACCTGATGAACTAATCGCTGATAGAAAGTTGGCCCTATAAATATAGACGTTTTCAATTGCTCGCCCGTAATACCATTGTGCAAAATTTCGGTCCCCCATTCATTATAATTAAGCTCTTTTTTAAATACGTCTTTTAGGGATGCCCGAATATCATCGGTGTCGACGTTTTCAAACGCCGTCCCGTCGCCATAATAACCGTGTTCGGAAATAGTTTTTGAGAATAGACATTCTATCAAATGGCCTAAAGTCATTCTTTTTGGAAACGCCTGGGGATTAATGATTATATCGGGCGTGATACCATTCGCCGAAAATGGCATATCCTGTTCCTTTATCACCATACCAATTACGCCCTTTTGTCCATGACGACTACAGAATTTATCGCCCAATTCTGGCGTTTTTAATTTCCTTAATTTTATTTTACAATGCCGCATATCGCTATTAAATGATTTTTCATTGCGAACGTCATCCACAATACCCTCCTCGCCTCTGCGAACATATTCACTTTGATCTATATATGTATTCTCTCCGAGCTCGTTATTATTAATCATATATTTTCCCAAAATTATGTCATTGTCGTCCACGTATTGATCTTTCTTCGGCATCCCATCCTCATTTATTTTAGTATATACGCCCGGCTTGAGATTATCCGTATAGGCACGAGGGTCTCCGAATTTTATATAGTATCTTTCGTTTTCGGGGGTTTCTTCACTAAAGCTATAAGTTCTATACTTTGTCGAATTAAACAAACCACGCTGAACCGCAGACTCATTGATGATTACGGAATCGTCTTGATTATAACCACTGTAGCAAGCGATTGCGACGATCGCGTTTATACCGCAAGGCAAATTATTATACCCCACATACTCAGAAAACTTCGTACTAACTAAAGGCCTCTGTGGATAACTAAGTATATTTATTTTCGTGTCAAACCTATTCACATAATTGGTCCCGTATACGCCTACGGCTTGTTTAGACTGAGCACAACTGAATTGATTTCGGGGCGCCTGATTACATCCGATGAACGGAATATTACAAGCGATCGCCCCAAACATTAACGCCGGATGAATTTCGACATGACTGAATTTATTATTATCATTTTCGCGAATTATATTTTCATCGGTGATAGCGATTAATAAATTGAATTCTTCATCGGTATCAACGTATTCAATACACGACTGATGCTCGTTAAGCACGGATACCCACTCGTCGCCGAATATATTCATAGGCGAGTAATAACTGCAATCGTAATCACTGAATTTACTATTGCCTTTTGTATCGACGAATACTGTTCGTTGCGCTTTACTTAGACCTCTAATATATTTAGAATTCCATAATGTGCCGGTAATCAAGTCATTCCAACTTAAATCTTTATTTTTATGTTGGTATAAAATTTGTTTATCGTTTACCAAAGCTAATGGACGCGTAGTCCTTCCAGAATAAGTATTTATATTAATTATATTATCATCAATCTCAAATATTATTGCGGTATATATATTCATTAAGGCATTTCTTCGTATTAAAAGTAATTTTTCGTAAAGGCTTCGTCCATCTTTAATTACCCCAACCCATCTATTATTTAAAAAAATCTTAGTATAATTATTTAACTGCGCCAAATTGACATTCATTTTAGGAATAAGACCTAAATCATTTAGACAAGATACAATCGGTAATGAAAATATATTGAACGTAACCATCGCCGTCAATGAAAAATTCTTACGAATGCCAACTAATCCTCCATCGGGCGTTTCGGACGGACAAAAATAACCATACGTCGTAGCGTGTAGCGAGTGTGGTTCACGCATCTTGCTGCTCGCCGATATTGGATTAGATGTTCTACGAATATTTGAAACCATTCCCGTGTAAGACCCCCGTATCAAATCCTGCACGACTCCTTCTTTACCCTTACCGCCGTCCTTAAGGCCCCAAATATTTTTAAATGCGTAATTAAAGCCATCCGTTATTAATATATCATCCAAATATCTACATTTATTAAAAGTTATACTCGGGTCAGTAATAAAAAAATCTAATTTATCCTTATCCGTGTCCTTAGTTAATATAATATTATCTTTATTGAAGTTTTCAATATATTTTTTCTTAAATCTAAAATATAAATCTCTAAATATATTTGCCATCAAATAACCGGATACTTCTATATTTCTATAACCCAAACTGTCTCGGGCGGTTGGGGTATCTTTACCTATCGCCGTCATCAATATTTTATTTACCATAAATCCTAAATAATATGCTTTTTCTAATAAAAATGGATCTATATGCGGAATAAAATAACTGTTAATGAGTTTATATATAAAAATCAATCTATCGTCTTTTTCCAATTGTTGCGTATCGCTTTTATATTTATTCGTTATATAGGCGATGGCTTCTTTTTGCGTATATTCGTTATATAATTTAGAAGTTTTTTTGTTTTTTGCTAAAAAACTACCTCTCAGTAAGTTAGATATTTTATACGGGAGCGTATCTTTTTCTAAACACGGATTATTAAGAACGTCGTCTTCGCTATAAGCATTAGTAATTAACATCAACATTTGACGATTACTATTTATACCCAGAAGTTTAAATAAAAATACCAATGGGATATTAATGGCTTTTATTTTAGTACCTTTATTATCAAAATCCTTAAATTTATAAGAAATAGCCTTATAATAAATACCCACATATATTTCGTTATCGTAAATAATAATTTCTTCAGTCTTTGGATTTACTTTTTCTTTACAAACATATAATTTAGTAATTAATGCCGGGTCCACCGAATATTCACTCGACGATCTTATTTCTAATTCATATTTATACTCTATATTTTCATCAGTTATACTTCTAAAACTATTCTCCTTTTTGTAAATATATAATTTATTTTCCACCTGTCGCTCCTGCCCCACTATGACCTTTTCCTTGCCATCTAAAATAAAATACCCACCCGGATCGTACCGACATTCTCCCATTTTAGATAATTCGTCATCGCTTTTATTGTGTAAATAACAAATTTTAGAATGTAACATATTTGGAATTCTACCCAATAAAATATTTTCAATTTTACCCACTTCGTCGTTCACCTTAAACACTATATCGGCAAATAAACTAAAGGTATACGTCATATTTTTCAGACGACACATATCCGGCGTCAATTTATTATTTTCATTAAAGTATGATCTGAGTATTTTAATAGTTGAACCATCGTTATTTATATTACCATCTTTATCTAAATCAGCACCAATATATATATTAATTAAAATATTGTCTTTTTTATCGGGGTCATCATCTTTTAGTAATATTTCTATAGGATTATTTTGTCGTATAGTGGAAGATATATTAGTTAATACAAAAGAATTAAATGAATCCAATTGAATTTTACTCAAAAAATATTTATTATTAAAGTATTTATTTAATATTTCCCAACAATCCATATATAATATAGATTAATAATTTATTTATTAAAAAAAAATCATATATATTTATAACTGTATAAATTATTCTAAGATATTGCATTTGATTACAGCTTTACCTTTTATCATACTCACTACTGCCCTATGGCGACCGTCGATAACCTCATAATATTTAGTTGTTTTGAATGGTTTTACGATTATATCGGGAAAATTTATCTCAGCATTATTTTCCAATATATCCTTAAAATTATCTAATTTAGATAGCTGGAAGCTATCGTCATACAGCAACACTTTATGACCTCGTCCCGCGTAGGGATTGATACTCTGTTTTAGACTTTTTAACATCCCTTTATCCAATAGTAGTAGTTTAATATTAATATCCATTTTATATTAATATTAAAGTATCAATTTTTATGTAATATTGTTTCACTTGGGATATGCGTATAATAAAATAATTATTATTATATATAATGTCTTGCCCTAAAGGTTATTATTGCTTTAAAGAACGATTATTTATCATATTTTTATGCGGTTTAGCAATCGTGTTTTATATTGGCTATAATTTTTTACAGAAAAACAATGAGATTGTTCAAAATTCTTTAAAAAATACCGAGCAAATCCATAATAAAATTAATGATACAAATATTCATACTCAACGAATCGTTAACGAACAACTGTCCAACCTAAATCATCAGCGAGTAATAAGCAGCAGGAATGATTTATTTTTGGATAGAATACGTAATCCTTTGGTGCCCCCCGAAGAAACATATACGGGTCGTCGCGGAATACCGATTAACACGAAAACACGCGGCGAACCGAACACCTTCCAACAGGTTGGATATATGTATAGCGATAGCGGAGACAAGCAATTGCCCGTATACGGTCGCCAAACATACCCAGGCAGCAATAAATGGAACTACTATACCGCAAACGATCAATACAATTCAATCAAAATGCCAATAATAACCAAAGACAAACAAGACTGTATGCGCAACGAAGGATGCGTTCAGATAAACGACGGCGACACAGGTATTAAACTTGACGATGGGCAAAGTAGCAGTTACACCGTTAAAAAATATGAATACAGTTCTCCTAAATACATACCCTTTTAAATTATATATATTTAAAAATTGATAAATTAATATTATATATAATATAATGATCATTCCAATTCGTTGCTTCACATGTAATACAATTATCGGCTCTAAGTGGGAAAAATATAAAGAACTCACTGGCGGCAAGCCTCCCGAAATTATCACAAATCACAATATTAAAGAAAAACTAAATACCGAATCCATGCACAACAAAGTATTACACGATATAGGATTAACGCGTTATTGCTGTAAACGCCATATGTTGGCACACGTTGAACTAATTGATAAATTGTAGCCCTTGAACTAATTGATAAATTGTAGCCTACGTTAACTCAATATTCAAAAAATTTAAAAATTCAGTTAGCGTATCATGATTATTTATAATAATTTCACAGCAATACTTTTTATTATCCAATATTTTAAAATGTATAGAATTACCATATAATTTATATGATATTTCATTTACATCAATCTCTTCATCGTAATTAAGTAAACCCGGAAAATATTCATATTTTATATTTATTTTTTCAACTTTCGTAAATAATAAAGAATACTGTTCCTTTGGTATAAAATTTAATTGTTGTTCAATATAGTTAACAATTTTTTTATTTTCGCATAGCATTCCTTCGTATTTGTAAATTTTATAATTGGATTTATTATAATTTTTGATATTTTTACACTGATTTAAAAAATCGTCGTATATTTTTTTATTAAGCGATATATCATAGATACACTCATCCTGATTACTATTCACAATTATAATATTCGTAATTTTATTATCAACCATAAATTAATACGACTTATAATTTTATATTATTATTTATATAGTAATATATATAATGTATTGTATTATAGGTATCTTACTACTATTAATATTTATATTTTATAATTCAAAAGAAAATTTTATTAATAATAATAAATATTTATATAATTCTATTGAATTGGATAAATTATTAAATAAAAATAAAAATATATTACTAATAAATGTATTAACTAATAAATATTACAATAATTGTCATATTGAAAACTCTATTAATTGGACAGTTAAAGAAATTATGAATAATCCTTTTTATATTCCGTCTATTGATAAAATCATTTTTAAAAATACTCCTATAATTGTATATTGTGGTCACAATAATTGTAATACCAGCACCATCGCTTATGAATATCTCCTCAATGAAGGATTTAAAAATATTTATAGATACGTTGGGGGAATGACCGATTGGTATCTATCGCATAAAAAAAGTATAGGCCCGTGCGATATAGAAGAATATACTAAATGCCAAAATCACGATTGTAGTCCACCCTATCCTCCTATATAGTAATTAATATGTGATATACTAATATTTACAATTATAATGTTTTTTATTATATTCCTCAATACTTTTAGAGATTAAATCATTATATTCTGTTTTATTTTTAGGAATATTATTTAAATATAACTTATAAAACAACTTGCAACGCTGTGAATATTGCGTGTGCGATTCGTGATCTAATTTATTTATAAGAAATTTCAAAGTTCCGTTAGTATATACGTCCATTAATTATTTAATACTATATACTTTAAACAATTTAAATAAAAATGACAATTTATCGTTATATTACTATAAATGTATTTAAATTCAGATATATTAGAAATAATTTTTGATAAATCGCACGATAAACTAAGCTTCAGTCAGATAAATAAATATTTTTATAAGAAATACTATACAAATATAATCAAACTGAAAATAATCGGTTTTTTAAATAAAGATTATTATAAATTCTATAGTTTTTTACAAAGATATAAATATACTAAGAATGATTTGGATAATTTATTAGAAGCGGCAATGAATAATTTATATAATAGCAATCACAGAATTATTGTATGGTATAATAATACTAACGGGGTTCATGACCTACGTTATATATTCGAACTTATTTATAATGGTGCATATATAAATAACGATTGTTCATATTATAAGTATATAGTTAATATAAAAAAATATATTATTAACAATAATAGAGCAGAAACAAAAAAAAAAATAAAGAATATATCATACTTAAAATCACTTCATCATGATTTTAATCCAATATCTAAAAATAAATATAAAACCGACGTATTGAATTTTGTAAATATTTA
>Ga0315336_1006406_pt1 | contig 12062 bp, 11 predicted proteins | sample ASW5metaG_FD_204512 | JGI IMG/M metagenome (GOLD analysis project Ga0315336, IMG submission 204512) | Ammonia-oxidizing marine archaeal communities from Monterey Bay, California, United States - ASW #5 | ecosystem: Environmental > Aquatic > Marine > Intertidal zone | place: USA: California...
CCGACGGAATTCGGATCGAGCCGCCGCCGTCGGACCCGGTGGCCAGTGGCACCATGCCGGATGCGATCGCCGAGGACGAACCGCCCGACGAACCGCCGGGCGAACGCTCGACGTTCCACGGGTTGAGCGTCGCTCCGAACACGGGGTTGAACGTGTCGCCGATCCACCCCGCTTCCGGCGTATTGGTCTTACCGAGAACCACGCAGCCGGCGGCGCGCAGCCGAGCAACCTCGGTGGCGTCCTCAGCGGCCGGCTCGGTCCCGCCGGTCACGATCGAGCCGCGGGTGGTGACGAAACCCTTCGCGTCTTCCAGATCCTTCACCCCGATCGGGATGCCGGCGAGATGGCCGACGTCCTCCCCGGCCGCCAATCGCTCGTCGATGCGAGCCGCCTGCGCACGGGCGTCGGCCGCGTCGACGGCGACAAAAGCGTTGAGCTGTGGGTTCACCTCGTCGATGCGGGCGAGCGCCGCGTCGGTGATGTCGCTCGCCGACAGCTCGTGGTCGCGCACACGGCGCGCCAGTTCTTGCACGGTGATGGAACGGAAGTCGGGAACGCTCATGCGGAGAACCTAGATCGCGGCGCCTCTACTCGGCGACGAAGTCGGTGATCTCGAACCACGACTCGTCATCGACGGCTTCGCTGACCCAGTCGACTCGAACGTCAACGGGGAAGCCGTAGTCCTCGTCGTAGACGGCACGGACCGTGTCGGCGTCCGCATACGCGGTGCGCAGCAAGTCGAACATTTCGTCGATCGTGGCCGCGCCCTCCGCACCGACGCTGGGACCGTCGGTCTCTTCGCTCAGGATTTCGAGGACGCCCGATCGAACGGCAAGTTCAAGTGACGTCCCACCGAAGAAGGTTCCGAGAAACAGCGTGAACGAGTAGTTCTCCGGGGCCGTCTCCTCCCACTGCGCGAGCCGCTGGTCGAACTCGTCGGGCGCTCCCTCGCTGCATGCCGCGCACGCCAGTCCAATGGCCAGGACCGACGCCGCAAGTCTCACGGCTCGTGGCGGTCGGGGCCGTAGTGCTTGAGCTCCACGGTGTTGCCGTCGGGGTCCTTCACGTAGAGGCCAACGCCATGGCCTTGTGCGCCCCAGATGCGCATCGGACCGCCCACGACCTCGAACTCGCCCGACGCGGCCACGGCCTCGAGGTCCACATCGTCGGCCACCCGCATGGAGAAATGGTCCACGTTGGTGCCGCTTCGCTCGGCGGTGAACAGGTCGATCACGGTCCCCTCGTTGAGCCGCAGCGACAGGAACGGCACGTCGCCAGCTCGCCATTCCGCCTCACGCTCGGGCGCGAGCCCGAGCTTGTCGCGATACCAGGCGAGCGAGCGCTCCGGGTCGGCCACGTTGAGCACCACGTGGTCATGCCCGACGATTCGCACCGATGAGGTCATGCCCTCAACGCTACTCTCGCGCCCATGCCGCTCGTGTCGTGCCCCCATTGCGATGAGGACGAGAACCTCGAGGGCACCAACGTCGACGGCACGATCACGATCTCGTGCGGTGAGTGCGGCGCAACCTGGGATCGCGACATGACCCCTCGTTGTGACACCTGTGGGAGCACCGACGTGCGCGAGGCGCTCCAGGCGATCCTCGACAAATCGCGGGGGACGCAGTTGTCGATCCAGTCGATGAAGGTCGTGTGGCTGTGTCCTGAATGCGACGCCGACACACTGCGTCGCTATCTCGACTCCAACACGCCCCTGCCCCCCGACCAGATGCCTGTCGACCCGAGGTAGCAATGACGGCCTACAGAGCAGTGTTGTTCGATTGGATGCTCACGCTGGCCGACTACCCGCCCCGACCGGCGATGCTCCGCCTCGCCGCGACCGAGACCCGCTCATCGCGGACAACCGCCTCGATGGCGTGGTGCGCCTCGTGGGCTGAGTCCGCTTGCGGCCTCAGGGCGTTTCAGCGACGCCAATGAGCACCGAGTCGTGCCAGTTCACGCTGCAGCGAGCGTCGCCAGCGCAGCGCTGATCCTGGGCACGTGAGCCTCTTTCGGAAAACTCCGATGTCGAGGTTGGAAGCGAACATATGTTCGTATAGGTTGACTCCATGTTCGACGAGCTGAAAGCGCACCTACGAGAGGATCCAGTCGATTCCCTCACGCGCGCACAGCTCAATGACCGGTTCGCCGAAGTCCGCCGAATTCGGGGTTCGGTTGCGGCCTACCAGGCGCGTTTGGTCCGTGCCGTCGACGGCCTTGGCGACCAAGGGCTCGACGGGAAGGGGGTGCTGCGGGCGCAGGGCAAGACTTCATCCAAGGCTGCGACCCGTGCTGCCGAGACAGCCCGCATGATGTCCGAGATGCCGAAGGTCGAAGAAGCGCTCGAGGAAGGGCGGATCACCGCCGAACACGCCGATGTCGTGGCCGAGGCGGCCAAGAAGGTGTCGCCCAGCCAGGCCGAATCCGCGCTCCTCGGCGACGGCGAAATCCCGCCCGCTGATGTGTTCGCCAAGCGGGGCCGAGAGTGGGCTGGCAAGAACACGAAAGACGACGGCACTGCCGACCACGAAGCGCAGCGCCGCAATCGCACAGGCAAACACTGGGTCGACGACGACAGCGGAATGTTCATGTTCCTCTTCGGCCTCGACCGCGAGAGTGCCGAGACGGTGAGCAAGGCGCTGGGCAAGCGCGAGAAGCAGATGTGGCGCGACGATGGCGGACGCAATGGCCCCCCGGCCGACATGCGCACATCCGATCAGCGCATGGCCGATGCGTTCGTCGAGCTGATCACCGACACGGCGGCCGGTTCGCCGAGTCACCCGATGCATCAGGTCAACGCGGTCTTCGATGTCAACGGCATGACCGACGACCACGGCAGGCCGTTGGCCTCGCTCGTGTCCGACGGCCAGCCGTTGCCCGCCGCGGTGCTCGATCGAATCGCCTGCACCGCCGGGATCACGCCGATGATCTTCGACGGGCCGGGCCGCCCGATCTGGGTCGGGCGTGACCACCGATCAGCGACGATCTCCCAATGGCGTGCCCTGATCGCTCGAGACCGCGGGTGTGTCGGCTGTGGCGCCGATGCCGCTCGCTGCGAAGCCCATCACATCATCGCATGGGAAGCCTGGGGCTACACCGACATCGACAACTTGGTGCTGGTGTGCAGTCGATGCCACCACGACCTCCATGATCGAGGGATGGTCCTGCGAAGATCCGAGGGCCGCTGGCACATCGTCAGCCGAGAAGGCCCGGCCCCGCTCCCCGATCGAGAAGACGATCTTCGTCTGATCGCTTGAGTCAGGCCGACAACAGATCGACCAGCCGTTCGAGGCCGGCGACGCGGGAACCCTTCACCAGGACCGCATCGTCCGGTCCGATCGGCGCGCCTGATGACGGGTCAGCCAACAGACGCAGCGCCTCGGGAATGTCGGCCGCGATGTCGACCCCCGAGGACGGATCGAGGTCGACGAGGTAATCGGGGGCATTCACCGCAATCAAGTGAATGCCCAGGTCAGCGGCAACCTTTCCGAGTCGAGCGTGCTCGGCCGGACCAACCTCGCCGAGCTCGGCCATCTCCCCCAAGACGGCGAATCGGCGGCCTCCCGATTCGATCGAGAGTGCGGCCAGCGAGCGCAGCGCTGCTTCGGTCGACATCGGGTTGGCGTTGTAGGAGTCGTCGAGAATGCGAGTCCCGCGCGGTGACCGGGTGAGGGCCATACGCATCGGCGACAACGTCGGCGCAGCGAGGCCCGCCACCACCGCCTCGATCGGCGCGCCCACCGCCAGCGCGGCGGCCGCAGCCGCCAACGCGTTGTCGACGAGGTGCACACCACGGGCGCCGAGAACGATCTCGGCGCGGTACTCGGGAGAAACGAGAGTGAAGGTCGGAATCAGCTCGTCATCGAGGGCGATCGATTCGGCCCGCACGTCGCCGCCGGCGCCAAAGGTGACCACGCGGGCCGCGGTGCGCTCAGCCATTCCGACCACGAGCGGATGAGTGGCGTTCAGTACCGCCACTCCCCCGGCGGCGGCGGCCGGAAGCGCCTCGACCAACTCACCCTTTGCCTGAGCAACTGCCTCGACCGAGCCGAACTCGCTCGTGTGGGCGGCCCCGACCGTGGTGACGATACCGACGGTCGGCCGACCGATCGAGCACAGCAACGCGATATGGCCGACCCCGCGAGCGCCCATCTCGAGCACCAGCGCTTCGGTGTCGTCTGGCCCGTTGAGAATCGTGAGAGGAACACCGATCTCGTTGTTGAACGACTCCCGGCTCGCATGGGTCGGGCGATCAGCGGCAAGAATCGCGGCGAGGAAGTCTTTCGTGGTCGTCTTCCCGACCGAGCCGGTGATGCCGACCACAGGGCGTACGGGCGACGAACCATCAAGGCGAGCGCGACCAGCGGAGCCGAGTTCGGAGAGCGCCAGGGCCGTGTCGTCGACCTCGATCACCACCGTGCGATCGGGCAAGCCGGCAAGATCAGCCGCTGGTCGAGACGACAGCGAGGCCACCGCTCCCGCCGCCGCCGCGGCCACCACGAACTCGTGACCGTCACGTTCGGCGAGAAGCGGCACGAACAAGGTGGGCTGCGCGCCGATCTCGCGGCTGTCCTGCGTGACCCGCTCGATGACCGTGGCCGGGTCGCCCTGAGTGACCGTGCCACCGACGACATCGGCGATCTCTGCGGCAATCCAACGCATATGGGCAGTGTGGCACGACTACCGTCGAGCGCAGTGCCTCCCGACCAACCAGCCGCCCACGAACCCGGCGCGACCCAACAAGACGCATCCCCACACGACAAGATCCGTCTGGTCGTGCTCTTCGGCGGTCGCTCAGCCGAACACGCTGTCTCGTGTGTGTCGGCTCGCCATGTCCTCGCCGCGGCCAACCCCTCCCGCTACGACATCGAACCGATCGGCATCACCCGCGACGGCGACTGGGTACTCGCCGAAGGGGCCATGAAGGCCCTGGCCGAGGGCGCCCACCGGCTGCCCGACAGTCTCATCGCCGAGGGGCCCGACGTTGATGCACTGCCCATACTCGCCAACGCGGCCGGGTCTTCAGCAGCCGCCGCAGCGGCCGGGGACCAAGTCACGGTTGTGCTTCCGGTGCTCCACGGCCCGATGGGTGAGGACGGCACCGTGCAAGGGCTGCTCGAACTCGCCGGCGTGCCGTATGTCGGTGCCGGCGTGCTCGCGTCGGCGTTGAGCATGGACAAAGTGAAAGCCAAGATCCACCTCAGCTCACATGGCATCCCTCAAGGGCGATTCCGTTGGCTCACCGTCGACACCGAAGAGTTCGGCGGGGTGCGTCGACCCGACGGCAACCCCTCGACCGTCGCCGATGAAGTCACCGCGGCGGTCGAGGCACTCGGACTCCCCTTGTTCGTCAAGCCGGCCAACATGGGGTCGAGCGTGGGCGTGTCGCGAGCCGCGACCGCCGATGAAGCCATCGCCGCCGTCGCCTTGGCCGCCAGCTACGACCGCACCGTGTTGCTCGAAGAAGAGATCGTCGGACGAGAGCTCGAAATCTCGGTGATGGGCAACGAGTCACCCGAAGCAAGCACGGCCGGCGAGATCATTCCCGGCGCCGACTTCTACGACTACGCCGACAAGTACGAAGACGGTGCCAACCGCGTGATCCCGGCGCCCCTCGAACCGGCCGAACTGGCTGAGATGCAGCGTCTCGCCATCGCGACGTATCGAGCGCTCGGCGTCGAGGGTCTCGGCCGGGTCGACTTCTTCTACGAGCCCGATGATGCCGCCACCGGCGTCGGGCGGGGCTGGCTCGTCAACGAGCTCAACACGATGCCGGGCTTCACGCCGATCTCGATGTATCCCGAGATGTGGGCCGCGGTCGGCGTCGACTATCCAACGCTCATCGACCGGCTCGTGGACCTCGCCATCGCCCGCCACCGCCGGGAGCAAGCCCACACTCGCACCGATCACTGAATTCTCCGGTCACGGGGCGAGAGCAGCGCGCAAGAAACGAATCAGTTCCTGTCGTCGGGCGACCGTGGCCCGCAGCGACGGCGACAGGCCCAGCGCGCGTTGCACCTCGAGTTCGGTGGCGACGCCGACGACCGTCGAATAGAGCGACAGCAGCAGCATCGACGGATCCGAGCTGCGGAGACGGCCGGCATCCATCTCCCGCTGCAGGAAGTCGCGGGCCTGATCAAAACTGGGCGAGACATGGCCGGCGAGTCGCTCGGCGGTCACCGATCCTGGCCGGGTGACCTCTCGCACCAGGCCCAATAGTTCGGGACGGCGCACCGCGAGTCGAAAGACGTGGCGAACAATGGCCTCGACCTGATCGATTCCGCTGAGCCCTCGTGACGACTCGGTGTCGAACACCTTCACCAGATCGGCCGCGGCTTCGTCGACGACGGCATCAAACAATGCCTGTTTCGACGAGAAGTAGTAGAGAATCGTCTGTTTGCGAAGACCGAGTTGATCGGCCAGCGCGTCGAGCGAGGTGGCCGCAAATCCGGTACTGCCGTAGGCGGCCAAGGCGGCGTCGAGAATGCGCTCGCGGGTCGGAGTCTCGGCCATTCCCGATGTCTACACCGGTTCTCTACCAAATGGTAGAGAGGCCTGCTAGAACAGCGGGATGGAGGAGCACGCGTGATACGGGAGGAGCTGAACCAGACGCGCATTGCGGTCACCGGGTCCACCGGCTTCCTCGGCACCGCGTTGGTCGAGCGGCTCCTGCGCAGCGCCCCCGGATGTGAGCTCGTCCTGATCGTCCGACCCGGTCGACGTGGCGCGCAACATCGAGTCGATCGCGACATTCTCCGCAACGACGCGTTCGATCGCCTCCGCGCCGAGGTCGAAGAAGCGGGTGGCGAGACCTTCGCCGACATGTGCGCCCGTCGGGTATTCGCTGTCGCCGGCGATGTCGGTACCGACGGCCTGGGCCTCGACGAGGAAGGCCTCGCCCTTCTGGCCACCTGTGATCTGGCCATCCACTCCGCCGCCACCGTCAGCTTCGATTCCGCGCTCGACGACGCAGTCGAGGTGAACCTGCTCGGCCCCACTCGCGTTGCCCAGGCACTCCAGGCCGCAGCTGCGACCCGGACCGAGTCGACCCGCACCGGCCGTCCGCCCGGCGAGTCCGTTCATCTGGTGGCGGTTTCGACGTGTTACGTCGCCGGTAGCCGTCGGGGCAAGGCGCCCGAGGAACTCGTCGACGAATCACCGTTCTTTGTCGACGTCGACTGGAAAGCAGAGGTCGACAACGCTCGCCGAGCCCGCGTCAACAACGAGCAGTCGAGCCGCACCCCCGACCGACTGGCCGAACTCGGCAAGGAAGCGCGCCGCCAACTCGGTGCGGCCGGCACGCCGGCGATTGCCGACAAGATCGAGCAACTGCGCCAACGCTGGGTCGGCCAACAGATGACCGATGCCGGTCGGGCCCGGGCCAGCTCGCTGGGCTTCCCGGATGCCTACGCCTTCACCAAAGCCCTCGGCGAGCGGGCCCTCGGCGAGACGCGCGGCGACGTCCCCGTCAGCATCGTGCGCCCCTCCATCATCGAGTCGGCTCTCGCCGAACCGGTGCCAGGATGGATTCGAGGCTTTCGTATGGCCGAGCCCGTCATCGCCGCCTACGCCCGCGGCCTCCTCGTCGAATTTCCCGGCGTGCCGGAGGGAACCGTCGACGTCATCCCGGTCGATCTCGTGGTTGCCACGATCCTCGCCGTCGCCGCCCGTGGCCCCGAGTTCGATGATCACGGCGTGCACACCCCCGATGTCGTGCAGATCGCCTCGGGCGGGGCCAACCCGCTCAAGTACGGACAGCTCGTCGACCTCGTGCAGGCATGGTTCACCGAACGGCCGGTGTACGACGAGTACAACCAGCCGATCTCGGTGCCCGACTGGAGCTTCCCCGGCCGGGGCCGTGTGTCGAAGCAGCTCAAACGAGCTCGCCGAGCCCTCAATCTCGGCGAGCGAATTCTCGACACCCTCCCGCTGCGCGGCAAGCAGGCCGAGCTGGGTGCAGAACTCGAAGAGCGCAAGGAACAACTCGAACGCGCCGGCGGCTACGTCGAGCTCTACGGCGCCTATGCCGAGTGTGAGGCGATCTACCAACTCGACCGGTTGTATGGCCTCTGGGGCTCGCTTGATGCCGAGGATCAGGGCGACTTCGTGATGGATCCCGTGGCGGTGGATTGGCCCACGTACATCAACGAGATCCAGCTGCCATCCACGGTGAAGCAGGCCCGACTCAAGATGGCGCCGGGCCGCAAGGTCAGCATCGGCCGCGCCGATCGCATCCGTCAGAACATCTTGTCGCCCGATCGCCAGTTGGCCGTGTTCGACCTCGAGAACACCTTGATCGCGAGCAACGTCGTTGCCAGCTACGCCTGGCTGGCAACCCGGCACCTCGATACGCCCGACCGCATTCGGTTCGCGGCGCAGACCATCAGGGAAGCACCGACGCTGCTCTCACTTGACCGAGCCGACCGGTCCGACTTCCTGCGTTACTTCTACAAACGCTTCGACAACGCCGCCGTCGATCGCCTCGACCATGACGCGATGGAAATGATGAGCGATCTACTCATCACAAAGTCGTTCCCCGACGGCATCCGCCGCGTGCGCGAACACCGCCGCCTCGGCCATCGCACCCTGCTGATCACCGGCGCCCTCGAACTCGTGGTCGAGCCGCTCCGCCCGCTCTTCGACGACATCGTCGCGGCCGAGATGAGCTCCGTCGACGGCGCCTACACCGGCCGCCTGACCGCCGTCCCGCCCACCGGCGAGGCCCGCTACCAGGTGCTGGTCGACTACGCCGCCGAGCACGACCTCGATCTCCGCGAGTCGGTTGCCTATGCCGACTCATCCTCCGATCTGCCGATGCTCGAAGCCGTCGGCTTTCCGGTGGCGGTCAACGCCGAAACCAAACTGGCCTCGATCGCCCGCCGACGCGGTTGGCTCATCGAGCATTGGTCCAAGTCCGCGGGCGCCCCCAACCGGGTTGTCCCCATTGGTCCGCGAACCCATCGCGGTCCGATTCTCCATCGTCGCCTGTCGAGTAACCGAGGTTCCCATGCCCAGTGATCCGAGGAACCGGGCGCCGCGCCCCGGCTTCGTGCTCGATGTCGACAAGTCGACTCCGCCGATCTTGTTCCATCACGGTGAACAGTTCCGACTCGAGAAGCTTCCGGCCGATCGCAGCCGAGTGATCTACCCGGCCGAGCCGCTGCCGGGCCTCCCCGACCCCGACGAGTCGATTCGTCAGGCACTACTCAATCCGATAGACGACGACCCGCTGCCGACGTTGCTCACGCCCGGCATGAAGCTCACGATCGCGTTCGACGACATCTCGTTGCCGCTTCCCTCGATGCGCAAGCCCGATATCCGCCAGCGAATCATCGAGCAGGTCCTCGACATGGCCGCCGCCGCCGGCGTCGACGATGTCCACCTGATCGCGGCGCTTGCCCTTCACCGCCGCATGACTGAAGCGGAATTGCGCCACGCTCTCGGCGACCGGGTCTACGACGCGTTCGCTCCTCAGGGTGCGCTCTACAACCACGATGCCGAAGATCCCGACGGCATGGTCGAGCTCGGCCTCACCAAACACGAAGAACAGGTGACGATGAACAAGCGGGCGGCCGAGTCCGACCTGCTCATCTACGTCAACCTCAACATCGTCTCGATGGACGGTGGCTGGAAGTCGACCGCGACCGGCCTCTCCGGATACTCGGGCATCCGTCATCATCACAACGTGAAGACGATGCGCGAGTCGAAGAGCTTCATGGACCGTCACAAGTCGGAGTTGCATCACTCCAACTGGCGCCAAGGCGAGGTCATCAAAGCCCACGGCCCTCGCATCTTCCAGATCGAAACAACGATCAACAACAACACGTTCGGCTACGACGGCCCGCTCCATGTGCTCCAGAAGCGCGAATGGGAATGGACGGCGCGGGACCGCGCCACCTTCATCGGCATGAAGAAGGGCCTCGACGCGATGCCCTCGTCGGCCCGCCGCAAGATCTTCCAGGGTTGGAAGGCGCCTTATGAGCTCACCTCGGTGCAGGCCGGCGATGTCGATGCCGTCCACGAGGCGACGCTCGAGCACTGCTTTGCCCAACACATCGTGCCGGTCGAGGGCCAAACCGACGTCCTCACCTTCGGCCTTCCCTACATCTGCCCCTACAACGTGAACTCAGTGATGAATCCGATTCTCGTGATGTGTCTCGGGCTCGGTTACTTCTTCAACATGTACCGCGGCAAGCCTCTCGTTCGAGAGGGTGGCGTGCTCATCATGAGCCACCCCACGCCGTGGGAATTCCACCCGGTGCATCACCCGAGCTACATCGACTTCTTCGAGCAGGTGCTGTCCGACACCACCGACCCGATCGAGATGGAGAAGAAGTACGAGAAGCAGTTCGCCGAGGACGAGTGGTACATCCACTTGTACCGCAACAGCTACGCGTACCACGGCGTCCACCCGTTCTACATGTGGTACTGGGGCGCCTCGGCCCTGCAGCACCTCGGCCGCGTGATCATCGTCGGCGGTGACCCCCGCTCGGTTCGTCGCCTCGGATTCACCCCTGCGTCGACCATGCAGGACGCCCTCGAGATCGCCAGCGATGTCGTCGGCCCGTCACCCTCGATCACCCACCTGCACAATCCTCCGATCCTGATGGCCGACGTCACGTGAGTCGGCTTTCGCGGCAGCTCGATCTGCCGAAGCTTCCGGACGCGTTGTCGCCGGTGAAGCGGTTCCGTTCGCTCGGGTTTCCGTATCGCTCTCCGTCGACGCCTCGCGGTGTGGCCCCCGCGCCCGTGGAGAAGTCGACCGGGGCGCATTACGACACCGCCTGGGCTCGCCGCATGCCGGCCCGAATGACGCGGGCGGCCATCATCGACGGCCCGATGCGGCTGCTCGTGTCCGGCCTTGCCGCGCCGGATCGCCGAGGTCAGGACCGGCTCGATTCGCTGACTGGGCCGGCGATCTTCGCCGCGAACCACCACAGCCACATGGACACCCCGCTGCTGCTCACATCCGTCCCCGAGCCGTGGCGGCACAAGCTCATCGTCGGCGCGGCCGCCGACTATTTTTTCGGCACGAAGCTCACGTCGGCGCTCTCATCGCTGGTGATCGGCGCCGTGCCGATCGAGCGCAGCAAGGTCAGCCGCCGCTCCGCTGACCAAGCCGCCGAGCTCGTCACCGAGGGCTGGAGCCTGCTGCTCTTCCCGGAGGGCGGCCGTTCACCCGACGGATGGGGCCAACCCTTCCGCGGCGGAGCCGCCTACCTGGCGCAGAAGACCGGGCGACCGGTGGTGCCGATCCACCTCGAGGGAACGGGTCGCATTCTTCGCAAGGGCCGATCGCTGCCGAGTCCATCGACGACCTCGGTGACATTCGGACGCCCGCTCACTCCCCGCGAAGACGAGAACGCGGCCCGGTTCGCAGCGCGACTCGAAGCTGAGGTTGCGGCCCTCGCCGACGAGGCCGGCTCCGATTGGTACCGCGCCCGCCTGCGCGCCCATGCCGGCGACAGTCCGGGGCTCACGGGCCCCGACTCAGGCCGGTGGCGTCGGGCCTGGGCGCTCGGCGATCGGTCACGCGGCGCCGGCCGTCGCACTCGTCGCTGGCCCGAGGTCTAGCTTCCCGAGCCCTGCCGAAAGTCACCGGGTAAGGTCCCGAACGGTCGGGAGGTTCGATGGCAGCACCGCCAGCAGGACCACAGGCGTGGATCGCCAGCATCGCAGCCGATGCCGCTGTGTCGCCCGAGATCCGCGCGATGGCAGCCGCCTCACTGGGCCACTCTGGCCGGCCGGGTCAGGATGCGGCCCATGCGAGAAATGATGTGCTCGGCGAGGTCGTGAAGTACCGGCATATCTTCGGTCCCGTCGCGGCTGCACTCGCCGGACGAGAACTGTGGCGCCGCTACCAGCTGGGTGGCGCGCCGGGCGCCGCGGCCGCGGCGACACTGCGGACCGTCGGGGTCAATCGCCGTAGTGTCCTCAAAGGGATCACCGGTGCCGCGATGCTCGCTGGAGCGTCTTCGCTGCTCACCGCGTGCGAGCTCGTGCTCGTACCCAGTCCGATCACCACAAACGGCGTCACCGCATCCACGAACCTGCTGCAGATC
>Ga0315336_1006407_pt1 | contig 12062 bp, 7 predicted proteins | sample ASW5metaG_FD_204512 | JGI IMG/M metagenome (GOLD analysis project Ga0315336, IMG submission 204512) | Ammonia-oxidizing marine archaeal communities from Monterey Bay, California, United States - ASW #5 | ecosystem: Environmental > Aquatic > Marine > Intertidal zone | place: USA: California...
GTACGACTGCGTGATCAGCTTGCGCTGATTCTGTGCCTTGGCGTAGTAGCGACCGTTGTAGTGCTCCAACATGTAGTGTCCATGCAGAGCGAGGAGCTTCACCCCGGCCGGGAAGTTGTCGGCCATGGTCTTGCGTGAGCGGCCCATGTAGTCCATCGCGCGAGTGTCGTAGAAGCCGCGACTGCCGTAGTTGGCGCCGTTGAGCAAGATCAACTGGACGAAGAAGCCGTCGATGAGGAGGGCAGTCCAGAGGTCGGGGCCGTCGCGGTGCATGGCGACCGAAGCCTTGCCGACGGTGGCGCCCGCGCGCTCGAAGGCGTGGGCAGCTTCGCGGACTGCGGCGTCCGTATCTTTGGAATCGTCGCCCCAGCCGAAGCCCTCCTCCAGGATGCCGATGCGCAGGCCCTTGGCTTCGCCGGTGCAGGCCTTGGTGTACTCCTCGACTTTGATGTCCGGACTCTGGCGGGCATCGTCTGGGTCGTAGCCGGCGATCGCCTCCAGGAGGAGGGCGGTGTCCTCGACGGTGCGGGTCATGGGGCCGATGTGGTCGATGGTGGCGTCGACGGACGCGATACCGGTGAATGGGACGAGGGACCAGGTTGGTTTGAGTCCGACGGCGCCGACTTGGGCGGCGGGGATGCGGATCGAGCCGCCCTGGTCGCCGCCGAGCGCCATGTCGCAATCGCCGGCGACCACGACGGCGCCGCTGCCGCTGGAAGATCCGCCGGCGGAATAAGCGGGGTTGTGCGGGTTGCGGACCGGGCCGGGCACAGAGGTCTGGGAGCTGCCGGAGCAGCAGAAATCCTCGCATGTGGCCTTGCCGACGATTTCGCCTCCAGCGTCGAGAATGCGAGTGACGACCGTGGCATCGTAATCGGGCATAAAGCCTTCCATGACGGCGGAGCCGACCATCATAGGAACGCCGGCGAGAGAGACGGTGTCCTTCACCGCGATGGTCTTGCCGGCGAGCTTGCCCGAGGGCGCGCCCTTTATCGAGGTGCGCCAGTACCAGGCGTTGAGCGGATTTTCGTCGGCGGTGGGCTGGTAGCCAGGGGTGCGCGGGTATTTAACGGGTGGCTTGGGGTCGGGGAGGGCTCCGATCTTGCGATAGGCGGGCATGAAGCCTTCGATCACGGTGCTGAAGTAGTCCAGCTCTTCGTCGCTGATCTCGAAGTGGTACTGCTTGCCGATCGCTTTGAGCTCTTCGGTCGTGGGGGAGATGATGCCGCCCAATGCTCGACGGATTGCCATTTCGCTACGTCCTTTCGCTGTGGTTCAGGCTGCTACCGGATCGGTGTGGTGGTGAGGTCGCCGTTTTTGAGGATGACCGCGTCGTCGAGGTAAAGGGTGGCGTCGCGCATGACGAGGTCGAAGTGGCCCTTGGACGCGTTGATGCCGCCGTAGCCGCGGTTGTCGCCGATGCCGATGTGGGCCGAGCCGAGGACGGCTTCGCACTCGAGGGCCTCGTGGCAGTGGACGGCGAAGGGGTTGAGGCCGATGGCGATCTCGGCGATCTCGTAGACGTTGGGGTCGTTGAGGCTTTGCAGCTTGCGGGTGAGGACGCCAGCTTGGCGGGCGCCGTCGCCTTCGCCCTGGAAGTCGACGCAGCGGCCGTTCTCTACGGTGATGCGAAAAGGCTCGGTGATCTCGGGCAGACCGAGGAGTTCGATGAGGGCGTCGATGACGAGGACGCCGTTGGTCGTGCCTTCGGGAGGGCCGATGCCGGCTTCGACATCTGGCGGGGCGGCGAGGGCGCCGGGCTTGCGGGCTATGCCGGCATGGTGACGGCCGTCGCGGCCGTCCAGACTGGCGGTGATGTCGGTACCGGCGGTGGTGGTGAGTCGCAATGTTTTGGCCTGGGAGAAGCGCTCGTGGACGTCGGCCGCGATCAAGTCCAGGCGCTCGAAGTCGGCTTCCATGCCGCCGCCGCGCCGGAGAAGGCGCGGGGTCATCGCGACCAGGATCAGCCAGCGGGCGCCGTTCTTGCAGGCCTGGACACGGGCGTCGGAGCTGCCGATGAACTGGGTGGTGAGCTCCAGGATGACATCGGCTTCCTTACAGGCGGCGGCGACTGTGGCTGGAGGCATCTCCCCGGGCGTCGAGACCGGGGCCATGGAGGTGGCGGTCACCTCCGCGCCGGCCTCGGCGGCGACCGCCGCGAAGAGCTCGACGATGTCGGGGTCCGATCCGGCGTCGGTGGCGAGCAGGACGCGTTCGCCGGGCTGGACACCGGCGCAATCGATGACGGCGCGGCGGGCGCCCCACACCATGTCGGCGAGATGCAGCATGCAGTGTCCTCCTTATTCGCCGTCCGATTAGTTGCGGCGGCGTATTTCCGTTCTGGCTAGTTCAACTTTGGGATCACTTCTTGAGCAAAGCGACGGGCGGTGGCGTGGCGGTCGCCGCCGACGGGGAAGATTTCGAAGTGTTCTAGGCCGAGGGCACGGAGTTCGTTGATGCGGTCGACGCAGTAATCCGGCGGCCCAGCCAAAGTGAACGCGTCGATGAATTCGTCTGGGATCAACTGCGCCGCCGCCGCTGCTTCATGGAAGTGGCCGCCGCGGTAGGCGGCCTGCACTTTATCGACGAGGCTGCCGTTGAAGCCCGCGAGTTCGACGTAGCGCGGGGCGGTCTGCGGGTACCAGGCCGCGATGACTCGGGTGTCTTCGCGGGCTTGGGCGCGATCGTCGCGGATGGAGACGAAGAGGTGGCAGGCGATGTCTAGGTCACGGCCGACGCGGCCGGCGCGTCGCGCGCCGTCTTCGACTTGGGCGAGTGCGAACTCCAGAGAAGGGCGGGCGGTGCCGCAGGAGAGGAGAATGCCGTCGGCGATCTCGCCGGCGAGCTGGCACATGCGCTGGTTGGTGACGGTGAGGTAGATCGGGAGGTCGGCGCGGGCACCGAAGGGTATGACGGCCTGGCGGATTTGGAATGCCTCAGCGTCGTAGTCGACGGGATTGCCTTGGAGGAGGGCGCGCCCCGCGGTGACCATGTCGCGGACGGTCTGCAGTTTGGCGATTTTGTAGCCGAGTTCGGTGACGGGGCGATCGCCGGCACCCAGGTTCATGATGGCGCGGCCGCCGGAGAGCTCGTCTAGGGTGCAGAGGGCGTTGAAGTTTAAGGCCGGGTGGCGGGTGTGGGGGTGTGTGCAGTTTGGGCCGAAGCGGAGGTTGGTGGAATCGACAGCGAGGAGAGTGAGGTAGCTGTAGACGTAGCGGGCGTGGAGGGAGGAGTCGGCGACCCACATGAAGTCGTAGCCGTTGGTATCGGCGAAGCGGACGGACTCTCGGAAGGTCGCGGGTGGGTCGACGGCCATGAGGGTGAGGCCGAACTGCATTGGAGTTCCTAGCGTTGTCGTCGTATGGGGGCAATCTAAGGTACGAGTCAAGCAGCGGGTGAGCGCCGCCCTTGGACGGTCCGCCACGGGCGTAGCGAATGCCGGCGTCCATCCGTTGTCGTCCCGCTCTAGAGGTCGCCCACGATGGATGCGTCTCCGTTCAGGCTTGCGGCACCCGCGTCCCGGAGGGCCGGTGTGTTCGAGCGCCCAGGCGAGCTTTTACCTCGATCGCTAGGCCGAAGGTGGCCGAGAGCTCGGCCATCTCTGTGCCAACAGCCTGGATCCTCAGAACGACGCGATCCGAAGCTCGTGCACCACGCGGACGCAATCCGCCGAGCCGTCCACTGTCATTGTTCGGCCGTTGACGGCGAGCGGGAACCGCCCGATTAGAATCTCACCGTTGATCGGCGATCGCCTCGGCAACGATCTCTCTCTGCTTCATCGTCCGGTGGGCCAGCATCGGCTCACCGATGACGTCGCCGATGGTCCACACGTTCCGCATCGAGGTGTCGCACCGTTCGTCGATCGCGATCGCTACGCCGTCCGAGGTGGCCTGCTTAGCGCTGCGATTGAGAGGGCATTACAAGATGGCTCGACCGGTCGACCAGGAAGGTGGCCTGACTCATGCGGGGCGGCTGGCGGCCCTCTGGTGCACGGACACCGCGTAGTCGTTTCCAACCTCCCAAGCGTTGCGGTCCCAGGTTGACCATCGCTCGTCGAGCGCCAGCCTCGCGTTGGCGGCAATCTCGTCGTATCGCTCGGCGGTCAATCGATCCTGCATGATCTGAAAGCCGGCTATCAGGACCCCGCCCGGTTCCAGGTGGCGCGCCATGTTCGCGACGACGGTGCTTTCCGTTCCCGGCGTCAGGAAGATCATCACATTGCCGGCCATCACGATGGCGTCGAACGTACAGGGAAGGTTAACGGTCGCGAGGTCGGCGACGTGCCAGTCTCCGCTGGGCGCCTTGCGCCGCGCCGTCGCGAGCATCTCTGGGTCGATGTCGACGCCGACGACGTCCATGCCGCGACGGGCAAGCTCACGCCCGACGCGACCCGTTCCGCAGCCGGCATCGAGCACGGACGCGGGCGCGAACCGCTGGACGAAGTCTGCTTCGCCGTGGACGTTCTCGCCGGCAGCGGCGCGTCGCTCGTACGTCATGTCGTAGGCGTCGCCGGACATGCTCCACGCTTGCCGCTGACGGTTCAAAGCATCAGTCATACAGGCGACCTTTAGCCAGCACTCTTCTGTTCGCTCATATCCGAAACCATACGCGAGGAGCAGCGTTGTGGGCGGTGGGAAGGGTTCGACTGGTGTACCGACGCTATGAGCACATCGCGCGCATTCTGACTCACCACGGACGGCGGCCGTCCACGGTTCGATACCCCCTGTTCACAGAGCTCCTGCCTTCCAAGCAGATCCTCTAGGGAGGTTTTGGGGCGGCGAGCCGCCTCAGCCGGTCGACCACGGAAAACACCGCCGACTGCCAACCCCACACGATCTGGTGATCGTGTGGGCCCACTCCCCCCAACTGCCCGGTCGCTTATGCGGGAACGGGCTTCCACTCGCCGCTGGCCTTGAAACCTGCTGCTGTCGGGATGATTTCCTCTGCGAACGCCTCCACCCGCTCGAATAGTTCCTCTGCCGAGTGCGTGTCCCGGCAGTCGTGCTCGACCACCATCAAGGAGTACCCCGCTTCCGCGAAGGTCTCCAGGTCCGTCAGGATCATCTCCGCCGAGCCCTCGCAGATCGGGCGCACCTCGCGCCGCACGCTCGGGTCATCGGCGCTGGTCAGCCGCGCGCCCACTACCCCGATCATCAGGAAGTCCGACAGGTCACGGCCCACGCGCTCCGCCTCCCGCCGGATCACATCCTGGAGGTGGTCCAGATCGTGGGGTCGGGCGCCAGGGTGGATGAAGAGCGGATAGAACCCATCGCACAGACGCGCCGCCCGGCGTGCACCTGCCTGCGATACCCCGCCAAACACGATGGGCGGATGCGGCCGTTGCACTGGCTTCGGATCCATTGTGATGTTCGCGAAGCGGTAGAACTCCCCCTCGAACCGAGGCACGTCCTCGGTCCACGCCGCCTTGTAGACCTGGATGCACTCGTCCGTCATCTCGCCGCGTTTCGTGTAGTCCAGTCCCAGCGCGTCGAACTCTTCCTTCGCCCAGCCCGCTCCGACTCCGGCGATCAGCCGCCCGTTCGATAGGTGATCGACTGTCGTGAACTGCCGGGCGTCGTGCAGTGGCGGCCGGTATGGCGAGATCAGCACGGAGGTCGCCAACCGGATCCGCTCCGTCACGGCGGCTACCGCCGCCATCGTCGTCAGTGCGTCGAGCATCTGCGGCCGCTCGACGTAGTGCCGCTTCCCCGACTCCGGATTCACTATATTCACCGGCGTCGTCGCGAGCGGCAGCGTCACGTGGTCGGGGAACCACAGCGAGTGGTAGCCGCAGCGCTCTGCCAACCGCCCCAGTTCCAGCGGCCGCATCGTTTCCGGTGCCACATTCTCGAGCCAGAACTCGGTTTCGCTCCGCACGATCACACCGTGCGTATCCGCGTAGGTGCCGATCTGCATCCCGCCTCCTTCCGCTTGATTCGCTCCCCACGATACTGGCTCACTCAAGTGCCTCCTACGCGCTAACCTTTCCCCTATCGAGAGGGACCATGCCTGACAACGACTCATTAATGAGGTCTCGTGCCATCCGGCGATAACCTCCAACTTTCCCAGCTGTTTTGAGATCTAATCGTGAAATTCAATGCTTTGGAGTGGCAGTTCCGTTAGGCAGCGGTTGGCTCTCAGGGATTCGAACCCTGGACCTTAGAGTTAAAAGTACGCTGTTTCTTCAGCATCGAATTGTTAACGCAGCAGCTCAATGTCACTACGACCAAAGGGCAGCAGAGCATCGGATTTCTAGTCCGACGCTCTCGGACTCTTACGTCACAGAGAACAATCGTGTTTGGGAAGACGTCTTGAGGGCCCGCCCTGGCCGGCCTTTTGGTTGGGCGAACTAGCCATGCGCGTCCTCGTGTTCGGCGCGAGCGGGTACATCGGGAGTCACCTGGTTCCCAGGCTTGTCGCCGCCGGCCATCAAGTCCACGCAGCTGCTCGTCGTCGCGACGTTCTTGAGGCTAGGGGTTGGAGCGACGTGCGGGTCGAAGCGGCTGACGCGCTTCAACCTGAGACGCTACCGCGTGCTATGGCCGATGTTGATTTGGTGTACTACCTCGTGCATTCGATGGGTTCGGGATCCAACTTAGCTCGGAAAGACCGCGAGGCTGCCCGCAACTTCGTCGAGGCCGTTGCCGAGGCTGGCATCCAGCGGATCATTTATTTGGGGGGGCTTCTGCCGCAAGGGAAGGCGTCGGAACACCTCGCTTCGCGACGCGACACCGGCGACGTGTTGCGGGAGGGCGCCGTCCCCGTGACCGAGATTCGTGCAGGAATCGTCGTTGGCGCCGGGTCAGCCGGGTTCGAAGTGATCCGGGATCTCGTGAATCATCTGCCGGTCATGACGACGCCACGATGGGTTCAGTCACGCACGCAGCCGATCGCGTTGGATGACCTGCTCACCTATCTCGTGCGCGCGGCCGAGCTACCTGAAATGGAAGGCCTTACGTACGACGTGGCAGGCCCCGAAACCCTCCACTACGCCGATCTGATTGAGCAGTGCGCTGACGTGTTAGGCAAACATCCGGTGATTGTCCCGTTGCCATTTCTGACGCCGCGTTTGTCCGCGTACTGGCTGGACCTTGTCACCGCGGTTCCTGCGTCGGTCGCAGCTCCGCTCATCGATAGTCTGAGCTATGACCTCCTCGCTGATGATCGAGCGATCCGCCTGCTCATCCCACTGGAGCGGCTGACATACCGGGATGCCGTGCGGGAGGCGCTGCGCGGCGAGAAGTCTGCGCCCTTGCTGGCCCGTTGGACGGAGGGCGCGCTCGTCTTCCGCGACTTCAATCCCGACTACGCCTTTTATTCCAAGGTGGGGCGGGTAGTTCTGGAAGTCGATGCGCCGGCGGAGGTCGTCTGGGGCCAAGTCTCTTCAATCGGGGGCGACCGTGGTTACCGCTACGCGGATTGGGCCTGGCGCTTGCGTGGACTTCTTGATCGGCTGGTCGGTGGCGTCGGGATGCGACGGGGACGCCGTCACCCGACTGACGTGCGAATCGGCGACGCGATCGACTTCTGGCGGGTCGCCGGCCTTGAAGAGGGACGCCGACTGACGCTCCTGGCCGAGATGCGCTTGCCTGGCACGGCGGTGCTGGAGTTCGAAGTCGAGCCGCGCAACGAGCGTTCGTCATGCCTCGCTATGAGCGCACGGTTTCACCCTGCGGGCGCTCCCGGCCTGCTGTATTGGTACCTCCTGAAACCTGTTCATGATCGGATCTTCGAGGGGATGCCACGAGCCCTTGCCCGCGCCGCCGAGCGCCGGGCTCAGGAAGGGCGGGCCTCACATTGAGCATGGCCAGTGCGATCGTTGCCGGCGATGCACCCGCCACCCAACTCCGACGCCTGCGCTAAGGCCCCGAACTACAGGTATCCAGTGGGGCATCCGGGCTGTCCAGGATCGACCACCCGCCCGCCCCACAGCGGCCACAGGTCGGTAACCTGCACTCGAAACGGGAGAGGCCTAGTGCCAAGCACGCCCAGATGACCATGGCGCCCATCCCGCCCCGCCGGCAGCAAGACCAGCCGCTCGCCGCCGACGTGCGCCGCCTGGGCGCGCGGCTCGGCACCACGATCGCCGAGCTGCAAGGCGCTGCCGTCCTCCAGGACGTAGAGCGACTGCGCGAGCTCACACGCCGCCGCCGCGGAACGGCGGGGCAGGCTCCCCAACCGGAGCTGTTGGGAGAGATCACGGCCTTGATCGACAGCTGGGATTTGGCTCGTGCCGAGGCTGTGGTCCGGGCCTTCGCGATCTACTTCCAACTGGTCAACACGGCGGAGGAGACGCACCGCGTGCGTCGGCGTCTTGCCTATCAGCGTGTCGACGACTTGCCCCCACCGCCCCGCTCCCTCGCGGCCACCTTCGCGGAGCTGCTCCAGCAAGGCACGCAGCCTTCTGAGCTGACCGACGCGATCGCGCACCTCGCCGTGCAACCGGTGTTGACCGCCCACCCCACGGAGTCAACCCGCCGCACGACGCAAGTCAAGCTGCGCGCGATCCACGACCTCCTCCTTCAGCGCGACGCCGCCCCACTCCCGCAACGCGCCGCCATCGATGACGACGTTGCGATGCACATCGAGACCCTCTGGCAGTCCGACCAGCTTAAGCATCGCCAGCCCACCGTCCTCGAGGAGGTCCGGCTCATGCTGGACGTATTCGAGGGCACGTTGTGGGACGCGGTACCCCAGGTCGTTCGGGAGCTGCGGCGTTCGGCGGAAGACGCGGACATACCTCTGCCCGAAGCCCTCCTGCCGATCCGGCTGGGCTCCTGGATGGGCGGTGATCGCGACGGTAACCCCAACGTGACGCCGCTGGTCACTCGCCAGACGGTGCTGGTGATGAAGGAGCGCGTTTTACTGCGCTACCTCAGGGCGACGCGCGAACTCGTGCCGGCGCTCTCGCATTCGACGCGGCGCGTGGCGGTCTCGGCGGAGTTGCTCGCCTCGTTGGAGGCGGATGGTGCTGCCATGCCCGCTGTCGCCGGCCGCAACGCGGAGACCTACCGTTACGAACCCTATCGGCTGAAGCTGACTTACATCGCCGCTCGGTTGCAGGCGAACTTGGCGAAAACCCACTCCGCGTTGGAGATCGACGAATCCCTCGCGCTGCCCGGCCAGCTTGACGCCCGCGTCGCCGAGCGAGAAGGGGCAGCGGACGGCGAGTCCTACGAGTCTGCCGAACAGCTGCGCGCCGACTTGGAGCTAATCGCCGCCAGCTTGCACGCGCACGGCGCCCACACTACCGCACGCGCCGTGCGCGCCCTGATCGATCGTGTCGCCGCGTTCGGTTTCCAACTCGCTACGCTCGACGTGCGCCAGCACGCCGCACGCTTCGCTGCCGCTCTCGCCGAGATCGCGGCAGCCGTGGACACCAACGGGGATCACGACGCTTACCATGACCTCTCCGAGCCCGACCGCCTCGATTGGCTACGCGCCGCCCTGTCGCAGCGATCCACGCTCCTTCCGGCGGGAGCCGCCTTATCTACTGAGACGCAGGAGATCTTAGACACGTTGGCTGCGGTCCGCTTCGCGAGATTGCACAACGGCCCCGGCGGCGCGCAGTCCTGCATCGTCTCGATGGCGCAGGACGTGTCGGATGTGCTGGCTCCCCTCGTCCTGGCGCGCGAGGCGCAGCTGCTGGGTTGGGACGACGGCGAATTCGTCTCGTCGATCCGAATCGTGCCGCTATTTGAGCGCCTGCAAGACCTGCGACGCGCCCCGGCGGTGATGCGTGCGCTCTTCGCCGACCCCGTTTATCGTCGCCAACTCGACGCGCATCAAGGCGTGCAAGAGATCATGATCGGCTATTCCGACTCCGCCAAAGAAGTTGGCATTTTGCCCGCCGCCTGGGGGTTGTACCGCGCGCAGGAGGAGCTGCTTGAGGTTGCTGCCGCTGCCGATGTGCGCCTTGTCTTGTTCCACGGACGTGGTGGCACAGTTAGCCGCGGCGGCGGCCCCTCGCACGATGCGATCTTGGCGCAACCGCCGGGCGCTGTGGCAGGCGGCATCAAGTACACCGAGCAAGGCGAGATGATCCAGTTCACGTACGGGCTCCCCGCGATCGCCTTGTGGAACCTCGAGCAGGCGACGGCCGCCGCGCTCGCGCACGGCTTCCGCGACTGGCGACAGGACGTCAACCTCGCCGATCAAGCCCGCTTCCGCGCCGCGATGGACGAGCTCGCCGCCACCGCCCAAGAGGTCTACCGCGCTCGAATCCACGACTCGCCGTCTCTGTACACCTATTTCGGTCAAGTCACCCCGCTCGCCGAGCTCGGCATGATGCCGATCGGGTCGCGGCCTGCCTATCGCCCGCAAGTCGGCGGCGGCGGCGATGAGAGCATCGATTCGCTGCGCGCGATCCCCTGGGTCTTCGGCTGGATGCAGTCACGGCACGTGTTGACCGGCTGGATGGGTGTTGGCACGGCGCTGGAGTCTTTCATCGCGATGCACGGCGACGGCGGTCTGGCGCTGCTCTGCGACATGCGCGAACGCTGGCCTTTCTTCGCGTCATTTATTTCCAACGTAGAGATGGTCTGCGCCAAGGCGGACCTAGATATTGCCGAGCAGTATGTGCGTACCCTAGGCGACTCGCTCACGGCTCCCGCGATCTTTGCCGAGCTCCGCCAGGAGTTCGACCGTACGGTGGCCGGGATTACCAGAATCGCTGGGTCTGACCGGCTTCTGGAGGGGAGTCCCGTACTCCGACGCTCAATCGACTTGCGGAATCCCTACGTCGACGCCCTATCGTTCCTGCAGGTCGAGCTCCTCCAGCGCCGGCGTGCCGTCCCGCACGAAGCCGACGATGAGATCCTCCTCGACGCCATCCTCCGGTCGATCAACGGCGTCGCCGCCGGCCTGCGCAACACCGGATAGCCCGTTCGCTGCGCCCTAGCTCTGTTCCAGCACGTAGGAGCCGGGCGCATCCTCGATCGGCGTGAGCCCACAGCGCCCGGCTTCCGGCTCGGAACCCGCGTACCGGAGTGCGGCGCCAGCCACCCACCCCAATCCGAGAGGGTCTGATTTAGAGAGGGCGAAGGGGTTTGAGCCCTCGCCCTCTGCGGTTAGGGGCGCTGGTAGATCAGATCCTGTCGGTTGCGCTGCGCCCGCGTGTACCCCGGGCCGTACTCGTCTTGCTTCCCCACCGGGTCGATCCGGCTCCACTCGTACACTACTGTCCGCCCCCCCAGCTTCCACGGCATCTCTTGCCGACGCTCGTAGCGGTCGACTTGCCGGCACGCCACGATGTGCTCCGTCTCCCCCGTCTTCCGTGACGGCATCCGGTGATACGACACGACGTAGGTCTCGCTGTACGCCACCGTGTCCTGCACGTCCACCAACACGTTGCCGATGTAGTGCATCGTCGCCAGCATCGTCTTCAGCCCGTCCCCCGCGTGGCGCACGAATCCGTCCCGGGATCCTTGGTACGTCCCGTGGTCGTCGTTCGCGTCCGGGTAGTAGCACGAGCGGATCAACTCCGGGTCCAGCCGGTCCACGCCGCGGCAGTAGCGGTACAAGGCCTCGCGGATCGTTTGCTTGTCGTGCAACTCTTGGATCCGCTCTGCTAGGTCCGTCGGCCGTTTGAAATTGGGCGAGAACGCTGTCCGGTCGTACACTGGGTCTGACTTGTTCCGCCGCCCCTTCACGTAGTTCTCGTGGAAGTCCCACTCGCGGCCCACCGGATCGATCCGGTTCCAGTCCCAGACCACTTGCCGGTGGCTGATCAGCCAGTCGTTGTCGTGCCGATCGAGCCGGTCGTTCCAGCGCCCCCCCACCACGAAGTCCTTCTTCGGCTCGCCGTCATGTTCTGGCATCCGGTGGTAGGCCGTGACGTAGCTCTCGGCGTGCGCCACATCCCCGTCCAGTTCCACCTGCACATTCGACACCGTGTGCATCGTCATCCCGTAGCGCGCCAGTGCCCCCTGGATCCACGGCAGAAAGTCGTCCACCGACCCGTTGAACGCGCCGTGCTCGTCGACCGCCCCTTCGCTGAAGCACGACCGAACCAGATCCCAGTCGCATCGGTCTACCCCCCGTGCGTACAGCATGACCCGGTC
>Ga0315336_1006408_pt1 | contig 12061 bp, 6 predicted proteins | sample ASW5metaG_FD_204512 | JGI IMG/M metagenome (GOLD analysis project Ga0315336, IMG submission 204512) | Ammonia-oxidizing marine archaeal communities from Monterey Bay, California, United States - ASW #5 | ecosystem: Environmental > Aquatic > Marine > Intertidal zone | place: USA: California...
CTTCAGGTATCTCCAATCCCGTGGCGGCAGTGGTGCTTTTATATACTTTCAGTTTTGATAAGCCCGTACTATTAACCGTCCGTTGAAGAATATTCTCACCATGAAAAACTCCTCTGAAACTCAGTCTGACGGCAAGTTGAGCCGGCGAGCCTTTTCTGGGCGTTTGGCCTCGGCGGCGACGGCATCCCTCTTCGCTCCCAACCTCCTCCTGGGGGACGGCGTTTCTCCCAACAGCAAGCTCAATATCGCGTGCGTCGGAGTGGGGGGCAAAGGAAGGAGCGATATCGATGCTGCGTCCGATGGAAACAACATTGTTGCCCTCTGTGATGTCGATGACCGGCAGGCGGCGGAAACCTATGAGAAATTCCCCGCCGCGAAGCGGTTCAAGGACTATCGGGTAATGCTCGACAAGGTGGGCAACGAGATCGACGCGGTGACCGTCTCGACGCCGGACCACATGCACTTTCCGGTGGCGATGCTGGCTATGCAGATGGGCAAGCACGTCTGTGTGCAGAAGCCGTTGACGAACACGATCTGGGAGGCGCACCACCTGCTCGGGGCCTCGCGAAAATACAAGGTGGTGACCCAGATGGGCATTCAGGGACACACCAACGAGGGAACGCGCCTGTTGAAAGAGTGGATCGACGCCGGGGCGATCGGAGCGGTGCGAGAGATCATTTACTGGACGAACCGCCCGACTTGGCTCCAGGATCCCGCAACCGCGTTTCGCGGGCAGAGCGTTCCCCCGGAACTCGACTGGAAGCTCTGGCAGGGCACGGTAGAGGAACGGCCCTACAACGAGAAAATCCTGCCGTCGGCCTGGCGTGCCTGGTGGGACTATGGCGCCGGTGCGCTGGGCGACATTGGCTGCCACGCCATGGATGCCGGTTTCTGGGCGCTCGATCTCGGTGCCCCGGACTGGGTGGAAGCGTCGAGCACGGCGTTCAGCGATACCATCGCTCCCAGAACGACGCACCTCGTCTACCAGTTTCCCGCTCGCGGCGCAAAGCCGCCGGTGAAAGTCACCTGGATGGACGGCGGCCTGATGCCTGCGCGTCCGTCGGACCTCGAGATCAACCGGAAGTTGAATCCAGAGTGGGGGCAGATATTCGTCGGCGAGGAGGGAAAGATCCTCGCGCACGACACGTATTGCAACAGCCCCCGCATCATTCCGGAGCAGAAGATGAAGGATTTCCGGCGCCCGGACAAGACGCTCGAGCGCAGTCCGACGCCCGGCCACCCGCAGAAGGAGTGGACCTATTGCATCAAAAACGGGAAGACGCCTGGGGCCAATTTCGAGTACGCCGTCCCCCTCACTGAAATGGTGCTCATCGGCAATCTTGCCATTCGCGCCAACCAGCGCATCGAGTGGGATGGAGAATCGCAGCGGGTTACCAACGTTCTCTCCGCCAATGAGTTTCTCAAGCGAGACTACCGCGCCGGATGGGAGCCCAAAGAGCTTCTGTGATGGCTTATTTGTTCTGACTCTTGTAAAACAGTGGATGGCGGAAGCACCCTGAGCCCGGATTATTCATGAACCACCTGCTACGAGCACGTATGCGTCCCGCCTGGACTGCGTTACCGAATCGGCTTCGATCCTCAACGGGTGCCAATTATCTGACACAGTGGACCCGCCTCCGGTCGAAACCGATCCGGCGCCTTGCCAGCCGGGCGCCTACGCGCTCTCGCTACGGCGTTCATGAATAATCCGGGCTGAGCCCGGAGATAAGAAAATGAAGAGGCTATTTCATCTCGTTGTCGTGACCTTTGTGCTCGGATTGGGTGTCACAGTTCGTGCGGAGGACGAGATCGCGCCCGTACGGATGGGCTGTGGCGATCTGACCTTCGATACCGTTCCTGGCTGGGGCCTCGGCCCGGATGGGAAGTCTGTCCTCGGGCCCACGCACGGCGGCGTCGTGGTCGACAAGGCCGGCAGCGTCTACACCAGTGCGTACAAGGGCGTCGTCGTGTTCTCGCCCGACGGGAAAGTCGTCCGTTCTTTCCTCGGCAAGGACCACTCGAACATCCACGACATGGAGACGCGCGAAGAGGGCGGCGTCGAGTACATCTACGCAGCCAGAAACAACGACCGCGAGGGAATCAAGTTCCGGGCGAGTGACGGCAAGGTCGTCTTGAGACTGGGCTTTCCAGAAGAGTCCGGGCTGGACGGAAAGAAGTTCAACCCGACAGCGATCACGGTCGCGCCGAACGGAGACATCGTCCTGTCAGACGGTTATGCGAGCGACAAAATCTTCAAGTTCGACCAGAAGGGGAAATACCTGATGCACTTCGGATCGAAGGGGAACGGCCTGAAGGAGTTCAATACGGCCCACGGAATGACGCTCGACACGCGCTACGATCCTCCCCGCTTGTTGATTTGCGACCGCAATCACCAGCCGAAGGGGCGTCTGCTTCATTATGACCTGAATGGCGAGTTCATCGCCGAAGTTGTCACGGGATTGGGAATGCCGACTTCCGCGGCGGTTCACGGAGACTATGTCTCGGTGCCGGATCTTCATGGGCGCCTGATCATCCTCGACAAGACCAACACGATCGTCGCAGTCATCGGACACAACCCGGACCTGCAAAAGGGAAGGTCCTTCGAAATCAAGCAAGAGGACTGGATCGAGGGGGCTTTCAGTGGGACTCACGGGTCTTACTGGGACGAAAAGGGCGGCCTCTATGTGCAGGACTGGAATGTCTCGGGGCGCATCATGAAGCTCGCTCGTGTGAAATAGGGACTGCTAACCCGCAACCTGCTCCACCACCCGCCCGCCGTTGATGGTCGCCCGTTCCTCGCGGCCGTTGTGGAGGAAAGTCAGGTCGAGGTGGTTCATTCCCATCAGGTGCAGAATGGTGGCGTGCAGGTCGTGGACGTGAATGCGGTTATCTACGGCGTGCAGTCCGAGCTCATCGGTGGCGCCGATGATCTGACCGCCGCGGACACCTCCACCGGCCATCCACATCGTGAAGCCGGTCGGGTTGTGATCGCGCCCGTCGCCGGTCTGGGACATCGGAGTGCGGCCGAATTCGCCTCCCCAGACGACCAGGGTCTGCTCCAGCAGGCCGCGCTGTTTCAAGTCCTTCAGCAGTGCCGCCACCGGCTGGTCGCTCGCACGGCACATCTTGCTGTGGTTCTGCTCGAGTTTGGCGTGGGCATCCCACTGCCGGCCGGAACCACAATAGAGCTGAACGAAACGCACTCCGCGCTCGACCAGCCGGCGCGCTAGCAGGCAGTTGCGGCCGATCTTCTCGGTCTCCTTATCGTCGAGCCCGTAAAGCTCCCGCGTCTTGGCGCTTTCCCGCGACAGGTCGACCGCCTCGGGCGCGGCGGCTTGCATACGAAAGGCGAGCTCGTAGCTCGCTATTCGCGCTTCGAGGTCAGAGACCTCCTGCTCGCATTCGGCGTGGCGCTGGTTGAGCTGCTTCAGAAAATCAAGCTTGCTCCGCTGCTGGCTGAGGCTCACTTCCGGCGGCGGACGCAGGTTCGAGATCGGACTGGAGCCACGGCGAAACCGCATCCCCTGGAAAGTGGGCGGCAGAAAAGCGGTACTCCAGTTGCGAGGTCCGTTGTCGGGCTCCCTGTCGTCAAGCAAGACGACGAAAGCCGGGAGATTCTGATTCTCCGCACCCAGGCCGTACGTCACCCAGCTACCCAGACTCGGATATCCGGCCAGAAGCGCCCCCGTATTCATCTGACAGATGGCGACGTCGTGGGAGATGCCCTCCGCCCAGCACGAACGAAGGACGGCGAGCTCGTCGACGCATTGCGAGATGTGCGGGAGCCAGTCAGAAACGGGAATTCCGCTCTCACCGTGCCGCTTGAAGACGCGTTGCGTCGGTAGAATCGGATTGCGCGCCGTTCCGCTCGCGGTCAGAGGAACCTTCAGGCTGTCCGGAATCGACTGCCCAGCCAGCTCGTTCACCTTGGGCTTGGGGTCGAAGAGATCGATATGGCTCGGCCCGCCATCCATGAACAAGAAGATGACGCTTTTCGCTTTCCCGCGGTAATGGGGCGGCCTCGGCGCGAGGGAAGAAACGCCAGCCGCGATCTCCGCGTGAGTCTGTTCGGCGGAGAGAATGTTTTCCTGGGAGACAAGGTACGCCGCCGCAAGCGCCCCGAATCCGCCCCCGGAACGGAGCAGAAACGCGCGCCGCGAGAGCGAGGGAGCCAGTCCAGGATTGTTCCGAAACATCCCCTCCCTCTCACTGGACATAAAGAAACTCATTCGCGTTGAAAACCACGTGGCAGAAGTCAACGAAGGCCGCGGCGCGGGCCGGTTCCAGTCCCTCGGGCAGGAACTCGGGGAGGGGCACGGACTCTTTCGCATTCAGGCGTTCGTCCATCACCTGTCCGTGCGCGTGGAGGAACGCCACGGCGGCGCTCACTTCGTCGGCGGTGGGCGGGCGACAGAATGCCTGGCGAAAAACGCTCGCGACCTGATCTCGCGGCTCGCAGCCGGCCTCCCGCAAGACGCCTCCGGCGAAGGCTCGCGCCCGGTCGAGCGTCCACTTGTCGTTGAGGAGCGTCAGGGCTTGAAGCGGAGTCGTCGTCAGACTGCGGCGGTCACAACTGATGTGGGTGTCGGGCATGTCGAACGCTTCCATGAGCGGATGACGAAGGCCGCGACGCACGAACATGTAAATGGACCTTCGAGCACGTTCCACGGGATCCTGCGTCGGTTTCCAGCTGAAGGAATCCTTCCTCACTGCCGGTGGGAGCTCCGGTTTCACGCTGGGGCCTCCCATGCGCAGGTTCAATTCCCCACTCACCACTAGCATGGCATCCCGCAAAGCTTCTGCTTCGAGGCGGTGCCTGCGCATGCGCCACAGCAAGCGGTTCTCCGGGTCGACGCGATGGGCTGTCGGCCCCGCCGGATGGCGCGATATCTGGCGAAACGTCGCCGACGTCAGCATCAACCGATGCATCGCTTTCAGGCTCCCTCCGTTCGCCACGAATTCGGCAGCGAGATAATCGAGCAGCTTCGGATGTGTCGGCCGTTCTCCCTGGCGGCCGAAGTCGCTCGGCGTGGCGACGATGCCGCGACCGAAATGATAGTGCCAAAGACGATTGACCATCACGCGTGCCGTGAGCGGACGACCGGACCGCGTGATCCATCGACTCAACGCCGTGCGCCTACCGCTTGTGTCCGGACGCTGTGGGATAGGCTCGATCTTCGCCGCTCGAGCATCCAGGATCGACAGCGGCCCAGGGAGAATATCCTGCGGATTCTCGACGCCCGGAACGTAGGTCGGAGGCGGCGCCGGATTCAGGTCACGAACGGCCAGGGCAACAGGAAGTGACAGGCGGCGGGTGGGCTCGTGTTTTTCCAGCTTGGCACGCAGCGCCTCGAGCCGTTCCTGCTCAGCGGGTTGAAGCCCCTTCTTGATCCTGTCCTGCGCGAGCCTTGAGACCACCGGCGGGTGGGAGAGCGCGACGATGTGCTTCTGCAGCTCGGTGCGTTGCGCTTCAGGTGTGAAGTGGGCCTGCCGGACACCCTCCGGAAACACGGTCCGCAGGACACGTCGGAACTCCTTCTGGTAGTGAGGACCTTCGATGCGCTCGATCTCCGCGCGGATCTCACGCGTGGCCTGCGCCCACTGCCGTTCCTGCTTCTGGACCTTCGAAAGCGCCGCCGGCGTCCCCAGCGGTTGTTTCGCAAGAAGGTCAAGGGGTGCGAAGAATGCCTGCAGTCTATAGTAATCTCGCTGTAGGATCGGATCGGACTTGTGGTCATGACAGCGCGCGCAGCCGAACGTCAATCCGAGAAAAACTTGTCCGACGACGTCAGTGATGTCGGCGAGGATGACTTCGCGTTGGCGAAAAGTGTCCTGAAAGTTCTCCGAGTAAGGCCAGTGGCGCAGGAAACCCGTAGCAACGAGCGCGTCGAGGTTCGCGGGAAACACCTCGTCGCCGGCGAGTTGCTCACGCACGAAGCGGTCGTACGATTTATCTTCGTTGAGCGAACGCACCACCCAGTCGCGGTAGCGCCAGGCTTCGGTGCGCTCCCGGTCGCTGTAAAAGCCGTGGCTTTCGGCGTAACGCGCGAGGTCCAACCAGTGTCTGGCCCACCGCTCCCCGTAGCGCGGCGAGGCGAGCAAGCGGTCGATGAGATGTCCGTAGGCGCCGGGGGAGTCATCCGCAAGAAAGCGTTCCTGTTCCGCGAGTGTGGGGGGTAAGCCGTGCAGGTCGAGCTTCACGCGTCGCAGCAGGGTAAGCTTGTCAGCCTCGCCCGCCGGCTCCAATCCGGACCCCTCCAGTCGCGCCATGATGAAGGCATCGACCGGGTTCCTGCACCACGCGGCGTTCCGCACCCGTGGCGACTCCGGTCGCCGGATCGGCTGGAAGGCCCAGTAGGCGCGGTCTTCAGCGCCGAAGTCGGGAACATTCGAAGGGTCGTCGCTGGCGGCCACACGTCCGTCGCTGGCGACCACGCCGACGAGCACGATGACCAGCAGGCGGATACGGTCGACGGCAGTTCGGAGGAGGTCACCGGGGCCAAGCTTGCCGACCATCGCGTGATTCAGAAGATTCTCCATGCGGGTGTACCTGAGACCGCTCCAGGCTCGGAACGCCACCATTGTAACCGCATGTCCGGCGCGCGAGGCATCTCATTTCTTCGTGAAACCACGGCTTACGGCCGTTGACTCTAGTAGACTCTGCCGTTCGGGCACGCGCTTCAACCCTCGTGACGCTCGGCCGCGTCGATCAGGTCGCGCAAGCGCCTGATGCGCTGCTCCCGCTCCCGGGCGAAGCGTTCGATCCCCTCGAGGATGTGCTCGGGCGACAGGTGCGCCTCGGCCAGTACCTCGTCCACGGTTCCGCCGGTGCGCCAGCGGTTGTCCCAGTCGGAGGTCAACGAGTAGTCGGCGACCACCGCGTTGTCGACCCAGTCGCGGCTGACCCGCAGCGAGCGGTTGCTGATGACCATCGCGTCCCAGCGGTCTGCGGCGGAGGCGACGCGGTCGCGCCAGGCCTGGTCCGCGAGTGCGAAGAGCTGCGGGCTGATCGCGGCGACGATCTTGACGTTCAGGCCGGCTTCGTCGAGCCGCGGGAGCACCTTGACGAGGTTGGCCGTCGTCGATGTGCCCTGGACGAACACCGTGCCCATCCGCGGCTTGCCGTCGCGGAACGGGCGCAGGATGTAGGCCCCCTTGGCCGCGGCGAAGTGGGAGTCCATGCCGAGCGCTTTGCGGTCCGGGATCTCGACCTTCGGGCGCGTCAGGTGCAGCGCCAGGATCGGTGCCTTCTGGGCGAGCGCCGCGGCGATCACCACAGGGACCTCGTTGTGCTCCCACGGGTGGACGTCGATCACGTGGCCGTCGGGGAAGAGCTGGGTCACCCCCGGGGCGAAGATTCCGAAGTGGGTGCGCGAGTCCTCGGCGGTCTCGGGGCCCGAGTGGCCAGCGATCCAGATCACCTTGCCGACCTTGAGCTCGCAGTCCTGAGCGAGCTGGCTAAAGAGGCGCATCGGCCCGTACTTGAGGTAGGAGAACGATCCGTAGGTCGAGCAGGCCGCGTACAGCCCGTTGAACTCCTTCATCGGGTCGTCGGCCATGTTCACCGAGGCCATGCCGACAGAGATTCCGGCGTTGGAGAACTCGGTGATCTGCTGGGGCAGCAGGGTGCCGCGAGGGTTCTTCTCGCGCTGGTACCAACCCCAGCCCTCGACGTCGTCCCAGCCTTTCATGAAACCTGCAATGTTGGTCGATTCCGCCAGATCGGCCGAGCAGGCGACGAACAGCGGGCGGTCGTAGTTCTTTCTGGCGTAGCTGTTGACCCACGAGCCCCACTTGGCCAGGGCCGCGCGGTTCGGCTGCTTCTCGCCCGGCTTGGCCCACATCGCCTCCGGGTAATTCTCGAAGTCGAAGAGCTTCTTGTCCTTCAACAGCTCCGCGCCCTTACCCCCGAGGTTGAATCCCTTGATTTCGTCAGGCACCGATCGCGCCAGCTCGAGCAGCCGGTCGGAGACGTATCGCACCAGCTCCTCGTCGCGGCACAGGACGCTGATCGCGGTCTCGAAATTGCGTGCCGCCTGGGCGCGCAGCGCCTCCGGATCGCTCGGCGCAGGCTCGTCCACCCCCTCGTACTCGACGCCGTACCGCTCCATGAACTGCTTGCGCAGGGTCCAGAACGGGTCGCTGTGGATCGCGTGGGCGGCGCCGTGGGACTTTTCGTCGTACTTCAGGTAGCCCCGACCCTTGCGGGTCTTGAACCAGGCCATCGACGGCACCTTGCCGGGGTTGTCGCCGCGTGCGACCTCGAGCACCGCACGGGTGACCGGACCCCACTCCGAGCCCTGCTCGGTGCCGGTCAGGCGCCAGCCGTAGCTCTCGAACCAGTCGGTGGGTGTGCCATGCACCACCGACGAGATAGCGTTGCTGTCGATTCCGAAGTCGTTCCAGTCAACCAGGAACGCCAGGTTGTCGAGGCCCAGGCCCCAGGCCGAGTTTCGGGTCTCGTGGCTCGCCCCCGGCGTCAGGCCCCCTTCCCCCTCGACGGCAAACACCTTGACCTCACCGGCGCCGGCGATCTTCAGCGCCACGGCTTCGCCAGCGGCCGGCGGCATGCCGTGACCGGAGGGCCCGGTGTTCCACTTCAGGAGCAGAGTCTTGCCTTCCATCTCGGCGTGGCCCGGCAAACCCTTGTTGCGGCGCAGGTCGAGCAGATCCTCCCAGGTCAGCGCGTACTTCCCGTCGAAGGGGAAGGTGAACTCGGCCTCGCCGGTCAGCTTGTGCCGGGCGCGCATCGCCTCGTTGAGCACCGACAGACACGCGTAGATCAGCGGGATCGTGTGACCGGCGGACAGCACGAAGCGGTCGCACCAGGGGCGCCACGGCCGCAGGACGTCCCAGCGCATCGCGCCCGAGAGCATCAGCGCCAGGGTCGAGTGGACCTTCGAGCGCGAGCCACCGGGGTGGCCGCTCTGGCGGTAGTTCAGCATCAGGTCGATCATCTCGTCGACCAGATCCTTGACCACTTCCCACTTGGCGAACGAGGCTTCGGCCTCGGCGTACATCCGGTCGACGTCGGTAACGGTCGTGTCTTCCACGGCGGTCTCCCTGGCCTATTTGCGATTGTTGTTCATAAAGTTCTCGAGACGGCTGAGCCCGTCGTCGGTCGCCTTTTCGATAGTGGATGAATAGGCCAGCCTGCGACTGCGATACTCTGCGTTTCGACAAAGTGAGACAGCAAACACCTTCTCACTTCTTTTCGGCCTGAGGCTTGAGAGGCAGCCGAAACGGCTTGCCTTGCCGGTACAGCTCAAGCCCCTCGTTCAGTTTATCTTTCTTCCGGGCCGGCGCCAGCTGCACCGCTTGCTCCTGCCACCGCACGGCCTCGTCGAATTTTCCTGCCTCCGCGTGGGCCGCGGCCAGCGTCGCCAGAAAGGTGAAGCGAGCGGGTCCTTGCAGTTTAGTTAGCTGGCCGGCGAGCTGTAGAGCCCGCTGCCCGTCACGCAGCTCGGCCACTGGGCACGTGGCGAGTAACCACGCAAGATCGTTCACCGCTGCGGCGTCCTGGGGACGGTTGCGCACCGTGTCGTTGAATTGCGCCAGGGCGTCTTTGAACCGGCCGAGCGACACCAGGGTGGCTCCCCGCCGCTGGTGCGCCTTGGCGAAGCCCGGCTTGATCCGCAAGACCGCATCGAAGTGGGCAAGCGCCTCCTCGGGGCGACCCAAGGTCTCGAGCGCAATGCCCCAGTTGTAGTGGGCCTGGAAGAAGTCCGGCTTGATCCGCACGACCTCCGCGAAGTGGGCAATCGCCTCCTTGGGGCGTCCCATGGCTCCGAGCGCGGCGCCCCAGTTGTAGCGGGCCTGGAAGAAGTCCGGCTTGATCCGCAAGGCCTCCTCGTAGTGGGCAAGCGCATCCTGGGGGCGTCTCATGGCCCCGAGCGCGGCACCCCAGTTGAGGTGGGCCTCGGCAGAATCGGGCTTGATCCGCAAGGCGTCCTCGAAGTGGGCGATCGCCTCCTCGGGGCGACCCGCGGCCCGCAGGGCGTTGCCCCAGTGGATATGTGCCATCCAGTAATCGGGCTTGATCCGCAGGGCCTCCTTGTACTGCAACATCGCCTCCTGGGACCGGCCTAACCGCTGCAAGGCGCTGCCCCAGTAGTCATGAGCTTCGGCAAACTTCGGCTGGATGCGCAACGCCTCCCGGTAGTGCGCCAGGGTCTCCTCGGGGCGACCCAAGGCGTCGAGCGCAATGCCCCAATTCATGTGAGCCTCGGCGAAGTCCGGCTGGATCCGCACGGCGTCCTCGAAGTGGGCAAGCGCCTGCTCGGGGCGTCCCAAGGCTCGCAGCGTGTCGCCCAGGTTGTTATGCGCCTTGGCGTGATCGGGCTGGATGCGCAAGGTGTCCTGGTAGTGCAAGGTCGCCTCCTGGGTGCGCCCCAACTCGCGCAGGGCGTTGCCCAGGGTGTAGTGTGCCTCGGCATGCTCCGGCTGGATGCGCAAGGCGTGCTGGTAGTGCAAGATCGCCTCCTGGGTGCGCCCCAACTCGAGCACGGCGTTGCCCAGGTTGTAGTGTGCCCCGGCGTAATCGGGTTGGATGCGCAAGGCGTCCTGGTAGTGCGGGATCGCGTCCTGGGTGCGTCCCAACTTCTGCAGGGCGGCGCCCATGTTCAAGATGGCTGTGGCACGATTTGGGACATCCAAATCTACAGATAGCCGAAATTGGCCAATGGCGCGATCGTATTGTCCTTGCTCCAGAAGCCTGTCAACGTCGCGTGCATACGAAATTTTGATTTGTGGCATGGCACCATAGGTGATGATCGACTGATAGATACCTAACGCCATCGCAAGAAAGCATGCTGCCGCGCCGAGTATGAATGCGACCGCTAAAAGTCGATGGTCGCTAAAAGCCTTGTCCATTCGCGCATCCAGAAAAAGGCGTTTCTGCCGAGCTGACCGACCGTTGAATCATCTTGCCGCAACTTGTATTCAAGACGACGCCGTCGCACCCGAATCCACAATCGTACGATTGGTGTCACCTTTCTTCAGTCGCCAGATGTAGGCGTCAACGACAAAGTGGTGAATATTGATCGCGGCGGCGACCAGCAGTACGCTTTCGACGGGTCCGAAACCTGCAAACACATACGCGAGCGGAAAACAATTGAACAGACCGTAGCCGAGCAGAAAGCAGACTCCGTAAAACCACACGATGTGATAGAGGCGCGCCACCGTTTCATTGCTCGTCCAGAAGAACCGCATCATGCGATATTGGTCGCCGCGACGAGCATCAGGGCGACGTATCTGATCTCTAACATGAAAAATGATCACAATGGCCAGATATTGAATGCCGTGGAATATTGTCGCCCATACGAATGCCTGCAGAGGAGGTAGTACAAACCACCAGACCGCATTGGTGATTAGCATCAGGAAGCTGATCACGGGCATTGGCCGGGCCTCGCTCCGCCAAATTCGCCAGAACAAATACAGCATCGCGCCACACGCCACTGCGGGCATTACCAGTTCAAACCATCGCAGGGCTGTGGCTGCATTGGGGTTTGCCAGCCATCCACCACCGTCCAGCCAGTCCAGGCCAACACGATCTCCGAGCGTAAAATTGTAAAAAAATGGGAGCATACTTGCCCACCACAGTAGCTTCTTGTTGCTCGCATTCAGCATGCAGCCGGAGCGGTAGCAGTACATCACGGCCAGTCCGTAGGCCTGGGCTGCATAGTGATAGGGAGACCAGGTCAAATAGAGTGAAGTCAAGTGCGGTCCCCAGGTCTCCGCCTGAAACATACACATCGATAGCAACAGGACAGCTACCAGCGGCAACGCCATTGTCACGTACGGCATCGACTGATAGGCCCCTGGCTTGGTGTACAGCCTGAGCGTTGATGCCGCAAAGTGAGCACTGTTGCTTGCCAGAACTAAATACGGCAAAGTCTCGAAGCTGATGAATTCAGCGCCATGTGGGTTCCATAGTATAATCCCTACAACCACGAGGCTCAGGCCGCCTGCGATCAGCATGTAGTCAAAGAGCGGATTGACGAAAGTGCGGCAGTCGAACGCGCTAAATAATGGTTGTTGACCTTGTTGTTGCGCCAATTGA
>Ga0315336_1006409_pt1 | contig 12059 bp, 9 predicted proteins | sample ASW5metaG_FD_204512 | JGI IMG/M metagenome (GOLD analysis project Ga0315336, IMG submission 204512) | Ammonia-oxidizing marine archaeal communities from Monterey Bay, California, United States - ASW #5 | ecosystem: Environmental > Aquatic > Marine > Intertidal zone | place: USA: California...
GCGAACACCAGAACGCATTATCTGTTTGACCGCAGAGACAACCGAAACACTCTACCTACTGGAGGAACAGTGGCGGATTGTGGGTGTTTCGAGCTTTGCGACACGGCCAGGTCGGGCACTTCAGGAAAAGCCGGTTGTGGCGACGTACACGACGGCCCTTATTGAGGAGATTCAAAACCTGCAGCCCGATTTAGTGCTGGGATTTTCTGATTTGCAGGCGTCCATTGCCTCCGAACTCATTCAGCGCGGACTCGCGGTTCACATATTTAATCAACGGAGTGTCGCTGGTATTTTACAAATGATTCGGATGGTTGGTGGGTTGATTGACTGTGCGGATAAGGCGGATGCTTTGCTCAGTCGGCTCGAGACTGGCCTGGGGGCGTTACGTCTGAAAACCGAAAAATGGGATTTCCGTCCAAAGGTTTATTTTGAGGAGTGGGATGATCCGCTGATCAGCGGAATTCGTTGGATTAGTGAGTTGGTCACGATAGCTGGGGGGGACGACTGTTTTGCAGAATCTGCCCGAGAACCTCTTGCCCAAAACCGCATCATTTCTGACCCGGCGGAGGTGGTTCGTCGGCAGCCCGACATCATTTTGGCGTCCTGGTGTGGCAAACCATTTGATCGACAGCGCCTGAGCGCGCGCCCTGGCTGGGACTCGATTCCCGCAGTCAAGAGCGGCAGAGTTTTCGAGATTGCAGCCCCCCTTATATTGCAGCCAGGACCGGCGGCACTTAGTGAAGGAGTCGGCAAAATCCATGAAACGATTGCCAGGGCAATTTAGGAGGGCTGCTGGCTGGGGGCGTTCTCAGGGAAAAGGCGTTGGAGCCCTGCATCGTCGAAGCTATCCACAACCGAAGCAGTATTCCTGCTGGTGATGAAGTATCTCTCCAGCAAGGTTTATTCGCGAATACAGTACAGATGATCGGTCGTGCGGATGAAGAGCGAGTGTTCCCAGGCAGCAAAAGAAGCTAGTGATCGCTCGCCGAGATCATTGCGGGATTGCTCAATAAAATTGGTCGCGGCTTCAAAGACGCAACATTTGCCCTCTTCGCTTTGGATATAGATGAGCCCGTTGGCAAACAAGGGTGAAGCCGAATAGTTGCCGCCCAGCCGTTCTCGCCAGTGAAGTTCGCCTGTTGCTACGTTGCGGCATGTGGCAATACCCTGGTCGCTGATCAAAAAGAGAGATTCCCCAACCACCAGGGGACAGGGGGTGTGAGGCACGTATTTATCGGTTTGCCAGGCGACGTGCGTTTCGGTCACGTCCCCTTCGCCATCCGGGCGAATTGCCAGCAACGAGGCGGGCCCCACATAACCAGTGCATATAAAAACCAGCCCCTGGGCGTACACCGGTCGCGGTATGATCGACCACTTGTTCGGGTAATAGACCCGCCAGAGCTCCTTCCCATTCTCGGAGTTGTAACTGCAGACGGCGTGACTGCCCGGGCTCACAATTTGTTTCTGGCCAGCAACGGAAATCTCAAGCGGCGTGGCAAAAGAGAATGTGTGTGACTCTGCGGACGGCCGGTCAGTTTGCCATATTTTTGTACCCGTGTTTCGGTCAAGGGCAACAACAAAGGCCTTGTCGCCACCATCACAGTTAAAGACGAGTCGTTCGTCCGATAAAATCGGTGATCCACCATTTCCGTGGACAGGGTCAAATTCGAACGACTGATTGCGCCAAACGACTTTACCATTCAAGTCAAGTGCTGCCGTACCCAGGGTGCCAAAATGGACGTAAAGTCGATCTCTGCTGGCAATCGGTGTCGGACTGGCATGACTGTTCTTGGGATGGGAGTTGCTCCGCGTGCTGACTGGAACGTGAAACACTTCAACATCCCACACGATCTCTCCAGAGGATGGGTCGAGACAGAGAGTTCGCAGCGACTGGTCTGGCGACTCTTGCTGTCCGGGCGTCGCTACGGCGGTTGTCAGGAAAAGCTGTCCCCGGTAGATAATTGGCGATGACCAGCCTTTGCCAGGAATTTTCGTCTTCCAGACAACGTTGGACGTGTTATCCCAATGGACTGGCAATCGTTGAGAGTCGGCATGCCCTGCCCCGCCCGGCCCGCCAAATTCTGGCCAGTCGGCACCTTGGCTGTGTGTGGGGTTTAACCAGCACGACAGCAGCGCAGGGAGGACGACCGTTACCATTCTGGTGCGTCGGCCTGGGATTCGCAGCACGGTCTGAAAGGTTGCAGTACGGCAATTTCGGACTAGCTTGGGTAATTCGATGGTTACTTTCTCCTCAGAGGGTGTCTTACGTTCGCATTTATTGAACCCACGAACGGATATATTTTGCCCTCCTAGGTAATTTACAGTTAAACTCCTTGATGGGAAAGCCAAACAAGGCTCGCTGTTCCAGTGCCCAGGGTCGGTATGCTCTCCACCGGGTTGCTGGCAACGGCCAGCTTCACTATTACGGTCTATTGTTGGGGAGAACGCAGCTCAAACGATTTTCGGCGATCGTCCCGGTCTGGGGGCTCTCCACGAAAGGTGCCTAGGATGACAATCTCCCAGCCAGGAAATAGAATAGGGAGGTTAGTCGATATTTCCTCCAAAAGCGCCCTATGACGGTCAAATCTTCTTTAAAACCCATCATGCAAGGCAGTTCTTTTGCTTTGATTTTGGCCGCAACATCGCTTTTGCTGGCCGAGCAACCGGGCGCAGCGGAGCCACCAGAGTGGAGCCTGGTCAAGGTTCCTGCCGCCTGGAAAACAATCGAGAATAAGTCCGGCGCCAAAGACGGGTTTCGGGAATGGTATCGGTGTGTGGTGAAGATCCCGGCAGCATGGCGCGGTCAAAAACTCAAGCTGTTTTGCGAGGCCGTCGACGACGCCCGAGAGGTGTTTTTTAACGGTCAGCTGCTGGGCACCTTGGGGTCGTTTCCGCCCGAGTATCGAAGCGGACTTGGCAAATCGATGTGGTTGCCGATCGACGACCGTCACGTCTTGTTTGGCCAGTTGAATGTCGTTGCGATTCGCATCTTTCACAAGCAGGGTCGCACTGGGTTCAACGTGGCAGCACCCGTCGTGTTCGGCGAGAACAAAGCGATTCGATTGCGCGGGGCATGGGAATCGGTGAGTGGCGACGATTTGCAGTGGGCCAAACTATCGACACGTGACCAGGTCAACCAGGAAGCCACGTTTGCGCAGCTCGACGATGCCGAGCAGGTGACCAAAACCCTGAAAAAACTCGACGACGAAGAAGGTCCTTTGACGGTTGACGAAACGATAGCAGCCATCGCAACACCCGACGACCTGCAAATTCATGCCGTCCTCGGTGACGATGACATTGGGCAACCGCTGTCATTCAAGTTCGATGAACGGGGCCGCCTGTGGGTCATGCAATACCTTCAGTATCCCTCACCAGCGGGACTAACCATGGTGAGCCGGGACAAGTTTTTGCGAAGTGTTTACGACCAGGTACCGGCACCCCCACCACATCACTTTCGAGGTCGTGACAAGATTACGATTCATGAAGACAAAAACCATGATGGCTACTTCGAGACACAACAAACTTTTGTCGATGGTCTTAGCCTGGCGACGTCGTTCGCACGCGGGCGCGGGGGCGTTTGGGTGCTCAATCCGCCTTACCTGCTTTTTTACCCTGACCGCGACCAAAATGATGTGCCCGATGGCGATCCAGAAGTTCACCTCGAAGGGTTTGGGCTGGAAGACTCGCATGCGGTTGCCAATAGCCTGCGGTGGGGGCCAGACGGTTGGCTTTACGCCTGTCAGGGGAGCACCGTGACCGCCAACGTGCGGGCTTACGGCAGTGAAAGCAAGCCGAAACACTCGATGGGACAATTGATCTGGCGGTACCATCCAGAAACACGTCAGTACGAAATTTTTGCCGAGGGAGGCGGTAATGCATTTGGAATAGAGATCGATTCTCGTGGGCGGATCTATTCGGGCCATAATGCGGGAAACACACGCGGGTTTCACTATGTCCAGGGAGGGTATTACCAAAGGGGGTTCGGCAAGCATGGTGCATTGTCAAACCCCTACGCGTTTGGATACTTTCCGCCGATGAAGCATCCCGACGTGGAGCGATTCTCGCACGATTTTGTGATCTACGAAGATGTGCTTTTGCCCGACTCGTACCATCGCAAACTGTTTGCTGTGGAACCACTCGCCGGGCGTGTTGTCTACAGTTGGTTGCAACCGACTGGATCTACCTTCGCAAGTGACGATGTCGCATACGCGTTCGAATCAGACGACAAATGGGTTCGTCCCGTTGACATCGACGTTGGCCCCGACGGAGCGATTTATGTCGCCGACTTTTACGAGCAACGGATTGATCACGCAAGCCACCACCAGGGGCGAGTCCACCCTGGCAGCGGTCGGATTTATCGGCTTGGACCCGTCGGGAAGTCCTCCAGGGAGCCGATGGTCCAACACGACTTGTCGGCTCTTGAAACCGCCCAACTCGTTGGGCGGTTGATGGCTACCTCACGCCGCTGGGAGGTCGATACCTTGCTGCGTTTGCTCGGAGATCGCCGCGATATCACAGCAATCGAACCATTCGATAAGGCGGTCGACGAAAACGGGCAATTCGCCCTCCGTGCCCTCTGGGGCCTGCACCTCTCGGGTGGGCTAAGCGAACCGCGGGCTCTGAAGTTGCTGGCACACCCCGACCCCTATGTGCGGCTGTGGACCATACGGCTTGTTTGTGATGATCGCCAGGCCTCGGGGCAGATGGCAGAGCAGTTGGCTCAGTTAGCCCTGGACGAACCGCACGTCGAGGTTCGGTGCCAGTTGGCATGTTCTGCCCGGCGGCTCCCCGCGTCGCAATGCCTCCAACTGGTCCGCAATTTGGCCCGACACGATTCCGACACCAAAGATTCTTTCATCCCCCTTTTGCTCTGGTGGGCCATGGAAGAGAAGATTGATTCAAATCCTGAGATGGTCCTCGCATTGTTTGATGAACCGGCATTCTGGAAGCTTCCCATGGTCAAGGAGACGATCCTGCCGCGACTGTTGCGCCGGTTTGCAGCAACTGGCAGGCGGACCGACCTGGTCATATGCGCAAAATTATTGCGGCTTCCCCAAGCGGGGCAAAATAGCGAGGTGCTACTGGCAGGGTTCGAACGGGCCTACGAGGGCCGCTCACTTGCCGATCTGCCTGATGAACTGGTTGCTGCGATGGCTGAAGTGGGAGGAGGTTCGCCTGTCCTGCGATTGCGACAGGGTAGTCAGCAGGCGATTGACGAAGCCTTGACAGTGATTCGCGATGACCGGGCCGCACTCGCAGACCGAATTCAGTACGTTGAAGTGCTTGGCCAGATTCGTCGCCATGACTGTGTTGAGGAGTTAATGGCGCTCTGTGTCGCAGACGTCGACAACAAACTACGCGCGGTTACCTTGACCGCACTGGGTGAGTTTTCAGACCAGGAAATCGCCAGATACCTCATCAAAAACCTTGGCAAATTTCAGGGCGATACCCTCGAAATCGTCCAAACATTGCTTGCCAGTCGTCGAGTGTGGGCGCTTGAGCTGCTCAGGGCGGTCGAACGGGGTGATGTTCCATCCCAATTTATCACGTTACCGACCGTGCGGAAAATGCTGCTGCATCAAGACCCCCGCGTGGGCCAACTCGTCAACAAACACTGGGGCAGTATAGAAGGAGCTCCCACGGCAAAGATGGCCGCAGAGCTAGAACACTACAAACAGGTCATTGGCCTTGGATCGGGTGATCCGTATGCCGGCAAGAAACTCTACATGCGTTCATGTGGGAAGTGCCACAAACTGTTTGAGAGCGGCGGCGAAATTGGACCCGACCTGACCGCGTTTAAGAGAGGTGATTTGCGTTTCATGCTGGTGAACGTGGTCAATCCCAGCCTGGAAATTCGAGAAGGGTATGAGAATCACGTAATCATTGCCAACAGCGGCCGCATTCTTAGTGGGTTGGTTGTCGACCAGGACAGCCAGGTTGTCGTGCTCAAAAGTGTAGACGGTCAGCGAACCGTGATCCCCCGGGACGACATCGAAGACATCACTGCCACAGCCCGGTCGCTTATGCCCGAGGGTTTGTTGACACCTTTGAATGAACAGGAAATACGCGATTTATTTGCCTACCTGCGGTCGACCCAACCCCAACCGTAGGTCCCTGTATTTTCCCGCAGGTTGTGCGGCACATGATTTCGTCAGGCACCGAGGGTTAAGCGGATTGCTGGGCTTTTCCGGTGAGGCGAAAGTTGCCGCAGATGGAGCTTCAATAGGCAATTGCTAGCAGTCCGGCAGCCGGGTGTTGGAGGCGGTGGAAAACTGCTTGAAAATCACGGTGGCGTTAAACCTTCGAGGGCGGTTATCTTTAACCGGCTGTTGCTTGTCAGATCGATTTGACAAGCATTTTGAAACACTTGGGTTTTCTAAGACAAGAATAACGGAGGCGGTGCGATGCGGAAGTTTTTAAGTTTCCTGGTAATTTTAGTCGTCGTGATTGGTGTGGTCGGTTTTGCCCGCGGTTGGTTCACCTTTGCCAGTCAAAAAGGGTCAGGGGGAACCAACATGGAATTGCACGTTGATGACAAAAAAATCGAGACCGATGTTAAAGGGGCCGGTGAAAAAGCGAAGCAAGGACTACAAAGCCTCGAAAAGGAGGCTGAAAACGCTTTGCATGGCGGGAGCAAGAAATAGGCGAGCGCAATTTCGCAACGTTTTCATCCCCGCGATTTGCGAGTTGGATTGCCACCAGGGCCAGAAAAGATCAAGTGCTGCAAGGCACGTCGTCCAGCCAATAACTCTCTACCGGGAGACGTCCGGTGTAAATCCTGGCGTCACGTGGGTGGCTGTACTCGCGTTCTTTGAATAGCTGTGGTTGCCTTCCCCTGCCGCACTGATGGTGCTTTGCGGGTGACGTCGAGTTCCCGTCAGGGACACGGTGGAAGTCCGCAAATTCGAACCGCCAGCCTTACGTCGCGTAAAGGTCATTGTGATTGCACCCGGCTGTTGCTGCGCTAGCTTCCCTGCAGGTCGTCAAAGAGACTAGCTCGGCATGTTCGGCGTCGGGAAAAAGCTGGCATCTAGTTGCAACCACGATTAAAGTGTGCGCGTCAATGCTGTAAAGGGGGTGGGATCGCAATGGCCGAATGGGCAATTGTCCTTGAAATTCTGTTCTGGGTGACAGTCGGGTTGTCGCTTGTCGGAGTTGTGTTTCTTCCGTTGTTGGTGATTTGTATTCCGACCGATCACTTTGGTCACCCGAATCGACGACGCGGGTGGACAGGCACAAAAAACGTGGGACAACGACCCATTGTCGTGGTTATCAGGAACCTCCTCGCTGCCCCCTTGTTTTTGGCAGGAGTGCTCATGCTCTTCACTCCGGGGCAGGGTGTCCTGATGATACTGGTTGCAATCTCGATCGCGACCTTTCCCGGCAAAAATCGGATCGAACGACGGATCATCGCACTTCCAGGTGTGTTGGCAACGTTGAACATGATTCGCGCAAAAGCGAGGAGGCCACCGCTTGAGAAACCCTTGGGAAACGGCCAGGAAAAGACTTGAGTTTCCTGGCTGCGTTGGTGCCCTGGGGGATCAATTGAAAGTTGGGCATCTGCCCGGCATGACACCCTGCGGAGAAGGTCGACGGGGCGCAGATTTTTTCTTGTTCCCGTTTCGATTGGTATGCAGTTTGCTAAAACTGTCTGAGGTACTTTGGCATGCGAACCCTAGCGGTCCGCGGTGCGTAAGTCTTGGGATCGGATCAGTGCCAACTGTACCTTCAAGGATGGCTTAAACTAGAGGAATTTAGAGGAATGGTAGTTCTTTTCGAAGTGTCGGGCAAATCTGTTGCACCTGGGGTACCGCGATTTCCAGAGCCTGTTAAGGAGGCACTCGGTGCTGCCTTCAAGTGCACAGACCGGCCCGGGTTGACGCGGGTGAAATGTGAATTGCATGAAGGAATGGCTGTTTTGCGGGGCAGTGTCCCTTCCTATTACATGAAGCAAACTGCACAGGAATACGCCAAGCAAATTAAAGGTGTAGAGCAGGTCGTCAACCATTTGGTTGTAAAACCGTCGTCCTAGAGCAAGCAAACCAACGGTCCTTGCCTGGACCGCGTATTTTCGGCTGGGCAGGCTTGCTGCTTCTTTGGCCGGCATGTCGGGGAGATCTTTTGCCCCGAAAGGGCCGCTCTGAAGTGTCGGGGAGTCCCAAAATGGGAACTTCACCCCGTTTATCGCGATGACTGGGAAAAATTGAAGGGGATTCGTCGTACTTCAAAATGAAGATGCAATCCTTTGCACCCGGGCGACGTTCTACGGGCCGCCACGCCGGGTCCCAACCTGCCCAGGAGCAAATTGTTCTCGAAGCCGCCTGGCAGCTTCCGTGAGGCGAGTTAGCTTTTTGAAGGCTTCATCAATCGAAGGTGGCTCTCCGAGATCGGGGGCAAATCCGCAATCCGGATTCAAGGCGATCCGCGCCGGTTCAATGAGTTCAGCTCCCGCTGCTGCAATTGCCATAATATCTGCCACTTCCTGGGGCTGCTCAGTTCTTACATCGACCACTCCCATGCCAACCCGCATTGAGTCGGGCAGAAATTTTAAATCGGAGATATCGCCTGTGTCCTTATAAGCAAACTCAAGGTTGATCCGGTCAATTTTTGCGTCCGTGAGCCGGGGTAAAACAGGATGGTAACTGCCCGAAACGTCACTCATCCGCTTGTATACACTGTGGCAGCAATGCAAGTGGACTTCGGCGTTTAACCCCTCGGTAATCATGTTGATACAGTCGACCGCCTCGGGTATCTGCCTGTCGGGATCCCATGGCTGACGTAGCCGATCGTCATGTGTCACGCCGCTGAGCATGTTTTGATCACAGAAGTAGGTAATGGCCGGATCGTCCAGCTGTACGATGTCAATGCCGGCCTCCTCGAGCGCCTTTGCCTCGGTAGCAAGAATCTCTGCCAGATGCCGCATAAATTCAAAGCGGGTGGCGTAGGCATCCTGGCTGTATTTTTTGTTCCAGTAACGTGTTGCAACCAGGAAGGGACTGGGTAACGCAAATTTTGTCACTCGGTCGGTGTTGCGCACCAGGAACTCGGCGTCAGCAAAAAATACCGGGTCCCTTGGCTGCATGCGACTGACCACAACGTTGTGGTACTTTGTTTCGCCCTGGTGCCGGTACTGCCACGCCTCAGAAAATCCACCAATGCGGTCCAGGAACTCATTGACATATTGAACGCGTCGCCACTCCCCGTCACTGATGACATCCAGGCCTGCCTCTTCCTGCAAGCGGATTGCAAAAATGACGAGGTCACTCATGCGATTGAAATACGCTTCACTTGAATGGTCAGTGTGTGACATGACCAGCTGGCGAACCAGTGTTGGGCGCGGTAACGACCCAATCACTTGCGTGAAAAAAGGAGGCAGCCGGGAGGTTTTTTCAGTAATCATTGTTGGGGATCGCCTGGGCAGGTAGGGGACAGCAGAAACTCAAACTCAACCACGCCATGTGTAGCGATAGGCTGTCCCGCTGGTGGATGCGGGCCAAAACCTTTTCGGTCACTTCAACCGACGAGATTTCTCCCACCTTGATTTTCTGCGAAATTGTTGTGAGCGACTCATGATAGATTGGGTTCATAGTCGTCGGACCTTAACACGGTTCGGGGCCGTGTGGGGCCCTGCCGCTGACAATTCTAGGACCAGCATGTTACGGTACGAATGTCTGGTTTGGCCATACCCTCCCTGCGAGTTGGCCGGTTAGAATCGGGCGATATGAGTCCGAGAATCTTTACAGAATAGTCGACGGCGCCGCTGCCCGGGAAATATAAAACCCGAGTCTGCGTTGGATTGGAAAACCTGTGTTCGTAACGAAGGAGCATAAAAGTGAGACGATTCAATTCATGTTTGTTGGGGATAATCTTGAGCTTTCTGGTTGCCACGTCGATAGCCGCCGATGACTCGGATCGCGACGGGCCGCAACCGAGCAGTGATGGCTCGGTGGTCCGTGGGGATGTCGTTATCTTAAAAGAGGCGATGACCGAGGGTACATCGATTAACGTCGATGGACTACTGGTTGTTCAGATCTCCGATTCGCAGAGCCACCCGCCGCAGGACATTGTGGTTAAAGCCTCCTCCGGCAGCGTACAAAGCCTGGGCCATGTTCGCGGAGTGCGATCAACCGATAACGGTCAGACACTTTTTGGCGGTGGCTATACCTGGTATTTGTTTCAAGCTGTGCGACCAACGAAAAACCTGCAAATCAATGTCAGCTACGTGCCGAACGGAACCCCCAAGCCGACACGTCTCAATCGCACTCATCGGATAGAAATTGAGACCGACTGAGTGGGAACTGCAATCGGCCACAGGATCACCAGGTACGCTGGCGGCCGACACGCGAAACCAAATACTTCTGCAGGTGAGCGGGTCCGTCACCACGGTCCTTGTGTGGGCCGTGGTGAACCCTGGTTGTCTGCAAAATAGTGGGCAGGAAATTTGGGCCTGCCACAGACTAGCTGTGCCGTAGTCGAACCGGCACAGTTAAAAGGCCCATAAGGGTGAGGAGCAGCGCACTCGGTTCGGGGACGATTGGTGACTGCCGCGTGGCAAAGAAAATATGACTTCCCCCATCGGGGACGATGGCCGACCAGGCAATCTCGCCCGCGAAGATGCGGGGATAACGGTCATCGTAATCGTTGTCGGTAATCTGCGTGATATCATTGGTGAGCAGGTCGGAGAAGAAGATCTCCTTGTCTGTGCCTTCAGAACCGACCCATGCGATCTCATCACCCCAGATTGCTGGCCAGTCATCCTCGACATCGTTGTCCGTCACCTGAAAAAGATCCCCATCATCCCAGGTAAAGATTTCCTGGTCGTGGCCGTCCGAGGCAGACCAGGTCAGTTTGCCGTCAAACATCTGAATATGTCTTTCAGACACAGCGTTATCGGTTACCTGGGTGATGACCTCTGTCGTTGCATTCCAGGAAAATATTTCGGAATCGTCCCCGTCATGACCGGTCCAGACAACATGATTTTGAGAAATTCTTAAGGTACTTGCCTCCTGGAGATTATCAGTCAGCTGTCTGACGACCCCGGAATTCACATCGTATAACAGAAGCTCGATGTCGTCACCGTTTTGGTGCCTCCAGGCAATACGGTCGCCGGAAATTACAGCCCGAGAGTCCTCTGTCAGGTTGTTGGTCAATTGGACCCGAGTCTCGCCGTTGTAATAGTAGATCTCGTTGTCGTCTTCCCCGGTATTGCCATCCCAGACAACCCGGTTTCCGGAGACGGAGGGGCGGAGATCATAAACGTTGTTGTCCGATATTTGTCTCCTGGAATTGCCATCCCAGAGGAGAATTTCAGTGGTGCCTGTGGCATTTGCCCACCACGCGACATGCTCGCCCGAGACGGTCATTCCGTAATCCTGCCACGGGGTGTCACTGATATTCCTGGTACTCTCCCCGTCCCAGAGATAAATATCGCGGGCCGGCCCCCTATAGCCAATCCAGATTACATTGCCATTTGAGATCGTGGCGTTCGAGTTGGGTGTCGTTTCCCCATTGGTAACCTGAGTGATGGTAAATTCGTCGCTGGTCGCGTGGGCATTGGAAGAATTTAGTGCGAGCAAAAGCGTAGCGAATAAAATAAATGTTCCCTGGACAGTCCTCCCCATGACTTAAACTCCTGTGAAAATGCACTGAAATTCTAGAAACTTGTGGCGGGGCCTACGGACCAGCCCCTGAAAGAGTTGTAAAGAGCAACTCAGGGGTTTTGGCAACTACCCGACAGATGGCAGTCAGAATTTCGGTTTCAACCTTTTGATGCCCCAGAACTCTAGGGGACCGGTGCGGACCCCGAGGGCGGGTGGGTTAACGGTCGCATGAAGACGCCTGCCGGTCACGGTTTGATGATTGCGGCGGCCCAGTTGTTGTTGTCGGGAGATGACAGCGAAATTTGCCCACCACCCGACAGGCGTTCTTGCGGTCCAGGCTGGTTGGAGTCGATGTTGAGCCAGTGAAGAATTAGTGAGCCTTTAGAGTCCGACGCGTCCAGCTGAACCTGGCCACCCTTGGGAAAGTAGACGATGTATGCCTGGCCCTTGTCGGCGGCC
>Ga0315336_1006410_pt1 | contig 12059 bp, 10 predicted proteins | sample ASW5metaG_FD_204512 | JGI IMG/M metagenome (GOLD analysis project Ga0315336, IMG submission 204512) | Ammonia-oxidizing marine archaeal communities from Monterey Bay, California, United States - ASW #5 | ecosystem: Environmental > Aquatic > Marine > Intertidal zone | place: USA: California...
TGTCGTCGGCACAGGAGGCGGTATGAGGAACCAAATCGGAGAACTCGGTCCCGGAATCACCGTAGGGCCGGAATCGCCGATCGCTGGACAGCACCGCCGCGTTGGGCTTGGCGAAGGCCGTCTTGAGATCCCTGGCCACCGAAGGAGGCAGGGGCTCGCCGTTCCATTTCGCGAGCCCCGGCTTCGGGTCGAACAGGTCCAGCTGACTGGGGCCACCGTCCATGAAAAGGAAGATGACGTTCTTGGCTTTCGGCAGAAAATGAGGCGCTTTGGGAGCCAGGGGATGAACTGTGGGCAGGATATCCGGTGCGGCGGCGCGCCCTTCCGATTCCAGCAGGTGAGCGACCGACATCATCCCGATGCCGCAGGCGCAATCTCGTAGAAAACTGCGGCGGCTCTGCATGCGCAGGAACTCTTGCGACGACATAGGTCACTCCCGGCAAATGAACTCGTCGAGGTTCAGCAGGAGTCGACCGACCCCCACCCACGCGGCTGCTTGCGCGGGATCGACTCGTAAGGAATCGACTCCGGCAAGCTGCACCGGGAATAGTGACGGCGTTTGCTCCGGATGTTGCTTCAGCATCCGGAGACGCTGCTGAAAGTACTGATGGATGTGCTGGACTTCCGCGGTCGATGGCGGGCGCGACAGGCAAACTTCAAAGGCACGAGTGAGCTGCTCCTGAAAGTCCGCTTCCGACTCGTGCAATACTCGCCGTGCCAGCCCTCGAGCCGCCTCGAGAAAGACCGGATCATTCAACAGATTGAGAGCCTGCAGCGGCGTGTTCGATGTCTCCCGACGGCCGCAGGTCTGCATCGAGTCGGGCGCATCAAAGTTCATCAGCTGAGGGTAAGGGGTCAGTCGTTGAAAGTGGATGTAGATGCCCCGCCTGTACCGGTCAGACCCCTGGCTTTCCGGCCACCAACCTTCGGGATTCCTTGCAGGGGTCAGCCCGGGAGGGATGGGAGGACGGATGGTCGGGCCGCCGACGGCCGGGTTCAACAGCCCGCTGGCAGCCAAGGTCACGTCCCGCACGAGCTCGGCCGGCAACCGCAGGCGCGCTTGCCTGGCGAGCAAGATGTTGTCCGGGTCCCGCGACAACAACTCAGGACGAATCCGCGACGACTGGCGATAAGTCGCCGACGTCACGATCCGGCGGATAAGCTTCTTCACGCTCCAACCGCCCGCTCGAAAATCGAAGGCAAGCTCGTCAAGCAGCTCGGGATGAGATGGTAGCTGCCCTTGCGTTCCGAGGTCACTGCTCGTCACTACCAGCCCATGGCCAAAGAGTTCCTGCCAGATGCGATTGACGAACACTCGCGCCGTGAGAGGATTTTTGTCGCTGACAAGCCAGCGTGTCAGATCCAACCTTGAAGCGCTATCGCTCCCGGGCGTGGTAGGTAGGACAGCAGGAGTTGCCGGCTGCACCGCGATCCCCTTGTTCTTGTAGTCGCCACGGATCGCGACGTAGGTCTCGGCCGGAGTAGAACTCTGCACCACCGCCTGCGCTTGCGTGAGTCTCGGGAACTCCGCCTCGAGCTCCCCGAGCTTCCTGCTCAGTTGGTTGAAGCCGCTCGACGCGTATTTCTCTCCGTTGACCGCCTGCGAGTAGCGCGCGATGAACCTGTCCGTGAGGAAGTCTCGCTGCCGCTTCGTGCGCCGACTCGGGGCGAGTCGGATAATTTTGTGGTTGAAGTCGTCAACGCCGAATTGAGTCCAGGCGAAGTCCCAACGGGCGTCCCTACCTGGATAGGCCCCCGCTTCGAGCATCTTCTCTTCCCATTCCGCTTGCAGATCCGAAACGCGATATTCTTCTAATAGTGCTGCGCGTCGTTGCTCGTATTCAGACCGTGTCTGCAGGTAAGGTTTCATCTCACCCGCCAGCGGAGCATCGATTTCAATATCCTCAGCGCTGTTGAAGTAGGCAAACAGCTGGTAGAAATCTTTCTGCGAGATCGGGTCATACTTGTGGTCATGGCACTGAGCACAGGCCACGGAAAGACCCAGCCAGGTCTCACCCACGGTATTCGTACGATCCGCGACTTCATCAAAGCGCATCAGTTGAAGATCCACGCCGGCTTCGCGGTTGGTGATGCCGTTGCGATAAAATCCCGTCGCGACCCTTTGTTCTACCGTGGCACTGGGAAGCAAATCGCCGGCAAGCTGCTCGATGGTGAACTGGTCGAAGGGTAAGTCGCCGTTCAGCGCGTTCACTACCCACTGACGGTAACGCCAGGCGTAGGGCCTCACATGATCGGGCGAATAGCCATCGCTGTCGCCATAGCGAGCAAGATCGAGCCAGTGCCGCCCCCACCGCTCGCCGAAATGTGGTGATGCCAGGAGCCGATCGACCGAACGCTCATAGGCCCCAGGACGATTGTCGGCCAGGAATGCGGCAACTTCTCGAGGCGTCGGTGGCAAGCCTATCAGGTCCAGACTTACCCGCCGAATCAGCGTTCTGCTGTCCGCCTCCGCCGAGGGCTCCAGGTCTTCAGCTTCCAGCCGGGACAAGACGAAAGCGTCCAGCGCGTTCCTCACCCACGGTTGGTTTCGCACAGCTGGAGGAGGCGTCTTTCGAACGGGCTGAAAAGACCAGTGCCGGCTCCGTGGGGCTTCTTCGCTCTGGGCCAGCGCGAGAAAGGATGCAGACAATACTACTACTGTCGTCCCGGCCGCCAGGAAAAGGCGGTGCGGTCGGCGGCAGCGTTTCCCTTGATCTCTATCTCTGTTCACGGCCCGCTCGCGACGTAGCAAGGTCAGATCTGACTATTTTGAGGCAGAATGGATTCGATATCAATACGGCACTGCCAGACCCAAATCGAGATCTTGTTCACCTCTCGCGCTGGTGCCCGAATAAGTCTGCTCCCGCCTGCAGCGCGGAGATGATCTCCGAGCGCCCGATGCACACGCCCTGGTCGTTGATCATGAAGGCGTCGGGCGCGTAGTCGCAGGCCACCGCCGCCCAGTCCTCATTGGACAATGAACCTATTCATGCTGCCGTCGTTCCTGGATCCTGTCTGTGCCGCTTTCATCCGGCTTGTTCGGTCTTTCCCCTTGCCGCTTCTGGTATTCCATGAACGTGTCAGGAAAAGTGTAGGCCTGCCCTGTCTGAAGGGTTCCGATGAAAGCCCCAACCTCCGGCGTGGCACCCGGCCCGCCTATGACAAGCATCGTTCCGTCCGCCGTCCTGAGATCAACGTTACAGGGACTCCTTCCCACGACAGTTGCTTTGCACGGAGGCATAACCTTGATTTGACCATCCGGGACAATGAAGACCCCGCGCTGTCCCTTCACAGATTCGGTGGAATCGGCATCACCCTCTTGGATTGTCCGCCGCCAGCTGAGAGGGAAAGTAGTTGGTTTTGTCTTGCACCCAGCAAGGCAAAGGACCCCCACTGTGCAAGCGGCCATGCACAATTTCATAATGGACTCCTTTTCTCTATAGCTAAGGACGACTGTAATGTCGGACGATGGCAACGATTTCAGCATAGCATGACATCAGTAGATGACGCCCGAAGGCCACGGATCTTTGGGATATTTTGTTCTGAGTGCCGCCGTGCGACCCACGAAAAACTACGAATAAATTCGTTGATTGTACGACTTTATTCGTATATCCTGCGGGTCAAGGAGGAAACTATGGCAAGGCCAAAGTCCAAAGGACCGACCGAAGGGGAGCTGGCAATCCTGCGCGTCTTGTGGGATCGCGGAGCCAGTACGGTTCGGGACGTCCATGATGCGCTCAAGAAGAAGAACGATACCGGATACACCACTACGCTGAAACAGCTTCAACTCATGGCGGAGAAGGGGCTTGTTGAACGAGACGAGTCACGGCGTTCCCACCTTTACGAAGCACGGCTAAGAGAAGAGAAAGCTCAACGACAGATTGTCCTGCGAATGCTTGACCATGCTTTCGGCGGATCAGCCCAAAAGCTCGTCATGCAAGCTCTATCGGCAAAGAGGGCCACCGCTGAAGAGTTGGCTCAAGTGCGTAAGCTCCTCGACGAGTTGGAAGGAGGTACCAGATGACGGCGCTCGAGAGTTTTCTTTCTGCCACGATTGTGGAGCGAACCGCGTGGGTGCTCTTGCATTCGACGTGGCAGATAGCGGTCATCGCGGCGGTTCTTGCGGGCTGCCTTCGACTGATGCGAAGGCGCTCGGCCAACGCTCGCTACGTCACAGCCTGCATAGCCATGCTCGTCATGGTGCTTCTTCCCGTCGCCTCGCTTTGGTTTCCATTGACGGATCCTGGCACTCGGCCTACCGCACGAGACAACGCGATGCTTTCGGCGTCACACGCGCCTGCGCGGGTCACTGTGAACCGTCTCACCACTGGCGAGCCCTCCATGCCACGGGGATCTCGCGAGAAAGAAATTACCACTGGCTCATCTTCAGCCGCCGCGAACGCTGAGGGAGCGGCAACTGTGGCTCCCTACCCGCTTTTCCGGTGGCTGGTTTCGGCGTGGTTTCTCGGAGTACTGGCGCTGTCTCTTCGCCACCTTCTCGACTGGGTCGCAGTCCATCGCCTGAAGCACCGAGGCACGCGACCCATCGGAGGCCGCTGGCAAAAAGAGCTCGCGGGGCTGGCGGAGCGACTCGCAATCCATCGATCACTTCAGCTTCTGGAGTCGGCCCTGGTGGAAGTGCCCACGGTCCTCGGTTCTCTGCGTCCAGTCATACTGATGCCAGCCAGCGCATTGATGGGACTCACTCCCCTTCAGATCGAAGCGTTACTCGTCCACGAGCTTGCCCACATCCGTCGTCATGATTACCTGATGAACCTGATCCAAACGTTCGTCGAAACCCTGGTCTTCTATCACCCCGCTGCATGGTGGGTTTCACGGCGAGTTCGGGAGGAAAGAGAGAACTGTTGCGACGACAGCGTGATGGAGGTTTGCACGGATCGAGAGACCTACGCGCGTGCACTGGTCACGATGGAGGAGCTGCGCTTCCCGCGGGCTGCGGTGGCGGCCAGCGGCGGCTCGCTCGTGTCGCGTATCGGCCGCATCCTTGGTCGTGACATCAAGGCGTCGAAGGGTCGAAACACCTGGTGTGCCGGGGCTCTGCTGTTCCTCACCCTAACAGTGGGAGTGTTTGCCATCTATGCAACCTCCGACGCTGGATCGGAAGACCCGCGCCCCGCAGGGGATCCGCCGCCGACAGAGACAGTGGATCCGAAAGCGGCAGACAGTCCGAAAGCAGATCGGCCCACGGAAGGCAATGCCGCGGGCGACCGCGGGGATCGACGCCCAGTGCCTGGAAGTTCCGGACTTCGCGGGGTCCAGCCAGCCGCATCGCCCGGCACTCGACCGCGTGGGCCAGCCGGGCTTCAGCTGCCTCCCGATCTTTCGGGCCGCATCGTCACCAGCGTGCCGATCGACAAGGACTGCATGGTCCTGGCCTACATGCCCGAATGGGCGCATGGTAACGTCGACAACATTGCCGTCGCCAACAACGATGGTGGCGTCCGCTTGTATCTCGACTGGCCACCCGTCGAGCCGCGGCTCACCGACCACAGTGACCGGCGCTTCGTGCTCGCCCTCCATTCCCGGAGGACGACCTACTTCGACCCGGTGGGACCGATCGAAGCGTACGCGGTCACGTCGTCCTGGCACGAGCTTACCTCGTGGAACACACAACCCGAGACCGCGGCGACGCCGCTAGCGCGCTACCCCTTTGCTCGCGGGGAGGGATGGAAGTACTTCGACGTCACGCCCTATGTCCGCGAGCGATCCCGGTCGGAGGAGCCGCGTCACGGCATCCTCCTGCGATTTGCGCAGGAAGACCGCAAGGCTTCTCCCCCGCAGTGGTCCGGATATCAGTTCGTCAGCCGCGAAGGCGACGACACTCTCCGGCCGCTCCTCGTCGTCGTGGACAAGAAAGGAGGGAAGGGCAAGGGGTTTGGGCGTCGTGGGCGTCGGAAGGGGCCAGCGAAGGCCGACGTGCCAGGCGCCATCGCGGTGATCGATCCACTGAAGGCGAACTTCTCCATGGCCTACACCGCACTCATGAACGACGATGCCGAGACTGCGCTCCCGCTTCTGGAGAACCTGATGCTCCAGGTCACCGAATGGCGAAGGAAGATACGCGGCACGCCGATCGAGGAGCGTGCGAACGAGGGGATCCAGCGCCTTCAAGAAGTTCTCCAGGTCCTGAAGAAGGGCGACGTGAAGAAGGCCAAGCTCTTGATGAAACGTCTCGAGAAGGTCGGTCCGCTCATCGAGAAGCAACTCGGAAAGATCGGGTCCACTCCGAAAGAAACCGGCGGCGAGCAGCAGCTGCGTTTTGTGCAGGTAGTCGTGAGTCGCGATGCACTCACTTTTGAAGGCCGGAAGACGACGCTGGCGGAGCTTCCAGAGCTGCTCCGCGGCGTGGCTGACCGCTCGCAGACGGTTTTGGCGCTTGGCGTGGTGGCGGACGACTTATCCTTCCGTCGGTTTCAGAGCGTCCGGTCACAGCTCTTCCGGCTCACCGAGCAGCTTGGCTTCAAGTACGTGAGTGAAGTCGGCGAACAGCCCCTCGATTCCAAGGGAACCAAGCCCCGTTAGCGTGAGCGACTACCGGGGGCTGGTTCCCGACAAATAGGCGCTGAGGCCTTCGAACGACGCGCATCGCTGGCACCACACCGCCCACGCGCGAAGCAGCGTCTGCGAAAAAGCCTGACAAATCGTGCCTGCCGGAAGGTCTTTGGGAACACCAATCACGACCTCTTGTCCGGACGCCAGGGCGAGGATCAACACAGATAGTATTCCCGGCCGGGCAGGTCTTGGACTTTCCAGGACGCTATGGCAGCCGGTTTGTAGAACCGACAGGACGCCCCCTTCACGACGGACAGGCCGCCATCACTCACCGTGACTCGAACGCCGGAGATCCTGTAACGTCCCGGGAATCCATACACGACAACGATGATGCGAAATGGCGAGCGGGAGGAGCAAGCTTTCACTCGTCACTCGCCACAGCGTCCGCGTTATACTGGTACTGAACCTTTCTGGTGACGATTTCCGACGGCGGAGAACAACGTGAGCGGCACACGAACAGCCCCGACACTGCGATTCACTGAGCTGGGGGTTGTCCTGTTCGTGTTTTTCGTGTCGGGTGCCAGTGGACTGATCTACGAGGTTGTCTGGACGCGGATGCTGACGCTTGTCTTCGGTGGGACTGTATTCGCCGTCAGTGCCGTTCTGACATCGTTCATGCTGGGGCTGGGCGCCGGAAGTTTATTAGGCGGTCGCTATTCTGATCGTATTCGGCGGCGGCGGTCTCTTCTGATCGCCTATGGGATGATGGAACTGGCCATCGCAGGTCTGGCATTTGCGACCCCGATTCTGTTCTCGGTTTTGGACAATGTACATGTAGCTGTTCTGTCGCACTGGGATCCGAGTCGGTTCCAGGTCATCCTGTTGCGGTTCTGCCTTGCGTTATTTGGCATCCTACTGCCAACGAGTCTGATGGGGGCGACTCTTCCGCTTCTGAGCCGATATCTGGTCACACGTAACCAACACATCGGACTGCGCTTCGGCATCCTGTATTCCGTAAACACGGCTGGCGCTGTCGCCGGATGCACGCTTTCCGGATTCGTCCTGATCGCGAGTTACGGTGTAACCACGACACTCTCCATTGCAGCCGCGGGCAACATCATAGCCGGAATACTGGCACTGCTGGCTGCACGCTGGACGCCCACGAACGAATCGAGCCAGGTGCGCGGAGCGGATCGGCTGCCCGCGGACCAGACATCCGGGCCAGCGACAGGTAGCGACCCCATGTCGGTTCCGAGCTCTCTTCCCGTTCTTGCCGGGCCGTGGGCAATTCTGATTGTCGTCTCGGGATTGTCCGGATTCGTCTCGCTAGGCTATCAGGTCTTGTGGTCGCGTGAATTCTCGATGTTATTCACAAATACTGTCTACGGCTTCACAGTCGTAGTGAGTACGTTTCTGGTCGGTTTGGTGCTGGGCGGGTTGCTTGCGTCGGCGATGGCGGATCGCGTCCGCAACACGCTGGCGGTGCTTGCCGTGCTGCAAGTCATGATCGGTGTGACGGCCATCTTTTTGATCGATTGGGAACGTCGCCGCTGGCTCTCGGATGTGGTCTTATCCGTTGCTGGATTCAAGGACGACGGATCCGGAGTCAGATGGGACTCCTGGACCGATTTTATGATGCTACGCTTTGTGATGGCTCTACTGACCATGCTGCTTCCAGCAACGCTAATCGGAGTAACCTTCCCTCTGCTGGTCCGCGCCTACACCTACCAGCGCGGTCGGTTGGGGTCCCGCGTCGGCGGCTTGTACTGCGCCAACACCGTCGGCTGCGTGCTCGGTGCCGCGGTGGTCGGATTCGTGATGATTCCGTTGTTTGGAATCCGTTACAGTGTTCTGACTTTGGGAATCGTGAGTGTAGCAGTCGGGATCGTGCTGGCGATACTGGACCCGGTATCCACCGCTCGAAGCCGGCTAGCGCTGATCAGTGTCGCCGTTATCCTTCTTGGAACGGTCATTGTTCTGTTCGATCCAGGGAAGTCAGAGCCAGTGATTGCGGGTGCACGGATCCTGCTGACCCGCGACTCGGTGGATGCGCTCGTGCGTGTCGAGGAAGTTGCTGACCCACCCTATCGAGCTCTGATCATCAACTACATGCGGCGTCTCGGCGGCACCTCACGAGCGGCGTTGCAGCTGCAGCGCCGTCAGGCCCATTTGCCGATGCTGTTGCATCCCAATCCTCAGGATGTCCTGGTGATCGGCTTTGCGACAGGCTGTACGACCGGAGCCGTAGCCGTGCACAACGGCGTGAGATCCATCGATGGCGTGGAAATCGTCGGCTGCCTGGAAGAAACCGCTGCTTATTTTTCCGAATCAAACTACAATATCGTCGCTGATCCGCGGTTCCGGTTTCATGCCCAGGATGGTCGCAACTTTGTGCGGACGACGCGCAAGAAGTACGACGTCATCATAGTCGATTTGTTTCAGGCCAGCGACGCCGGTGTCGGCAACCTATACACGATCGAACACTTCCAAAGCTGCCGCGATCGTCTGAAGCCGGGCGGTCTGATTTGCCAATGGATTCCCACGCATCAGCTACCCAAAGAGCAATTTGGGACGTTTATCGCATCGTTCCAGCACGCGTTTCCAAATTCGACTCTTTGGATGGCGGATGTTCCGGTTCCAACGGGCTTGGTAGGTATCGTTGGTAGCACGGAGCCTCTGCACATTGACTATCAACGGCTGTCCTCGCGATTCGCGCACAAAGCCCTGGCAACGGTCATGGCAAATGTGTTTCTGGAAGATGAGTTTTCGATCCTCAGCAGCTTTCTTCTGGGAAGCTCGGATCTTCAGCGTCTGTCAGCCGGGGCGCCTCTGAACACGGACGACCGGCCGTTGGTCGAATACCTAACGCCGCGCGACTGTACGAATCAGAAGTATTTCGCCGCGCAAAACTTGGCTGCCATCGCCAGCCGCCTGGGCAGCGCGGCTCGCGTCGCCGATCGAGTCGACCATCTATGCCCGGAAGAGATGTCCGACTGCGAGTCCGCTGTCCGACTGAGAGCACGCCTGGCAGCCCGATCGCTGATGATTTTTGGCCTGGTGATGAGCAATCAAAATCGAGTTGCCGAGGCGATTGACTATTTTCAAAAAGCGCGATCCGCATGCCCGGACAGTCGTGAAGTCGAACAGTTCACGCAGGTGTACCTTCAACAACTGAACAATTCGCTTCGTCAATGAAGGGCGCGTGCTTCCGCGTTAGGTCAAAATATTGGACCGCCGTGTGGCAGCCAGTCTTACCACGCCAGCGGAGTGCCCGTTATAGCTTGAATCGAACCCGGTCCAGCACGCATACTGGCCGCTTCGAGGGCTCGTTCCCCGCGGTCGCGCACATCTGATTCGAGGTGAGGTCGAAGATGAAGTGGTCGTGGATCGCGTAGACCCGGACCGACCGGACCTCTCGGAGCGCGGTCTTCTCGCCTTCCGACGTCGTCATGTCGACGAAGCGATGCTCTGCGCGGAAGTGACCGAAAACCCGGCCCCCTTGACTGGTCGCACAGAGTCGGTCTCTTGACCTCCGGAACCACGATTCCTATCATCTACTCGTCCTATCATCTACTCGCGCCCCGAGCCTGAAGGAGAAAAGGGATGAACCGGCCATTCGTGATGGAGATTCTGCTGTTTGCGGTGATCGTGGTTTCGATGGAATGTGTCTCGGAGCCAGCCTTCGCATCACCCGAGAACTGGGCGGATGCGGAAAAGGCCCGACAATTCGTGCTGGCCAGGTTCGGCGATCAGGCGTCCGCGCTGCCTTTTTCTTTTGTCTACGGCGGCCGGCCGGTCGGCCAACTCATCAAGACGTGGAAACGCGAGAGAGTTCAAAAGAAGCTCGACGACTCCCGTACGGAACACTCGCTCACCTTCTCAGACCCCAAGACGGGTCTTGTCGTGCGGTGCGTGGCCGTCGAGTTCCATGATTTTCCCGCCGTGGAATGGGTTGTCCACCTGGCCAACACTGGCAACCAGGACACCCCGGTTCTCGCCGATATCCTGCCACTCGACGACCAGCTTACGTTGCCGGCTGGAGACAAGGACCTCCTCCTGCACTACTCGCGTGGTGGCGTGTGGGCACCGTATGCGTTCGAACCACTCCAGGCGCCGCTTGCGAAAGGTGCATCGAAAAACTTCGTCTCCGCTCAGAAGCAGGTCGTCCCGCCCCTTGACTTCGCCGGTGGCGGCCTTTCGTCCCGGCCGCACCTACCGTTCTTCAGCATCGAGAGCGATGGCCGTGGCGTAACAATGGGCATTGGGTGGTCGGGACAGTGGGCGGCACGATTCGAACGTCCCGACGCAGACAGTCTCCGTCTCACGGCCGGCATGGAACGGACTCATCTGAAGCTGCACCCGGGCGAGGAAATCCGCACGCCGCTGGTAATGCTTCTCTTCTGGCAGGGGAAGTTCATCGACGGGCAGAACCTGTTCCGGCGCCTCGTGCTGGCGCACTACACGCCGCAGGAAGACGGTCGGCCAGTCACGGCGCCGTTGACTTTCGGAAACTGGGGAGCGGAGCCGGCAAGCCAGCACCTCGACAAGATCAAGTGGTCCACCGAGCAGAAGTTTCCGTTTGATATCTACTGGATCGACGCGGGATGGTATGGCACGGCAGAGCAAGGAGCCTGGAACGCCAACCTCGGCAACTGGTTTCTCAACCGCGAGCTCTATCCCCAGGGGATGGAAGAGGTGGCAGATGCCGTACACAAGGCGGGGATGAAGTTCCTGCTCTGGTTCAATCCCGGGCAGGCGGTGAAGGGAACGACCGTCTTCAGTGAGCACCCGGAGTGGCTGCTCGGGCCTACGGCAGAAACTCCCGAGTTTTTCAGGACCTGGTGGCTGTTCGATTACGGAAATCCTGATGGCCTCAAATGGATGACCGATCATATGTCCAGCCTGGTCGCGTCCATGAAGGTCGATGTCTTCAGATCCGATTTCTGCCACGAAGATCCGGCTGCGTTCTTGCGGCAAGGTGAAGCGTCCGACCGACAGGGGATGCGGGAGATTCGTTTTGTCGAGGGATGGTACAGCCTTTGGGACGAACTCCTCGGGCGTAACCCGGGTCTCATCATCGACAATTGCAGCGGGGGAGGCAGGATGATCGACCTGGAGACCATGAAGCGTTCGATTCCCCTGTGGACCAGCGACTACCAGGTTTTCGGCACCGCCAAAATCGTCGATACGCAGTCCCAGACGTTCGGATCTCTCTTCTGGCTTCCCATCAGCGCCGTCGGGGCTCACAAGCCCACGACCTACAACTTCCGCAGTGCCATGCGGGCGGCAGCCAATTTCGGCTACCTCAGTATGGCACCGGTTACCGATGCCTTCCCGGTGGAATGGGCCCGGAAGACTCTGGCTCAGTACAAGGCGGTGCGAAAGTACTATTATGGTGATTTCTACCCGCTTACCGAGTACTCCCGGGACGAGTCCGTCTGGATGGCTTACCAGATGCATAGGCCGGACCTCGACGAAGGTGTGGTGCTTGCGTTTCGCCGGGCTCAAAGTCCCTACTCGAGGGCACATTTCCCTCTGTCCGGTCT
>Ga0315336_1006411_pt1 | contig 12055 bp, 10 predicted proteins | sample ASW5metaG_FD_204512 | JGI IMG/M metagenome (GOLD analysis project Ga0315336, IMG submission 204512) | Ammonia-oxidizing marine archaeal communities from Monterey Bay, California, United States - ASW #5 | ecosystem: Environmental > Aquatic > Marine > Intertidal zone | place: USA: California...
CTGATGTCTTCTTCGGCCAATCCGAATGTTTCATCAGGGTAACGCTCAGCGTCTCAGCAAGACAATCATCGACGTCTTCCTCGGTATCCAATCGGTTTAATATCCGCTCGTGTACCAAAATATTGCAACCATCTCCTGTTCTTATATAGACTTGAATGCGTCCAGTAAGTCTTCCTGAGTCTTCATCTTCGTCTATATCATAGTCCAAGCGGACAACCGGATGATCTTTCTCCCCCCAATTATCCGAATGAATTTGTTCAACTTTCGTTTGAAGTCGATGCAGTAACCCTTTAGCCATTTTTATTATGTCGCTTTCTTAGCAATGATAGTGATACCGGAATTCTCGATATACTCGTGTTCGATCGTAAGATTCAATGCTGAGCACCAGTTGCGCACTTCTTCCGGTGTCTGGCGGTGTGCATTCTTTGGCATGAACCAATCAAAATTAATGTGATTCATTTCGTTCAATGACATCTCGGTTCCATAGAAGGCCTTGAAGACATGCCAATAAAAGAGACGTTGTAAATCGACCCGGCCGGCAGGGATTCCCAGCAACTTAATTTCTTCCGGAATCTCGATTTCCAGATGTAGATCTCCCAAAGCCTTTCCGAGCTTCGTCAGTGGCATGATGGCGTTCCATGCCTCTTCAGGGGAAATGGCTTGAAGCTGTTCACGAATATGGTCGTCGGTAAATTCACGAACGGGCCCCTTCTTTCTGTAGACGTAGAACAAGATGCGACCGCCAGGCTTTAAATAAGATTGAACTGCCTCCAAGGCAGTGCGTGTATCGTCACAGTGATGAAGGGCGCCCTCAGAAAAAATAAGATCTACGGAGCTTTTCGGAAGAGGGAGACGTTGACAATCAGCCTGTAGGAAAACGCCCTGAAGTCCTCGCTCCTGAAACCGCTCTTGCGCGACATCGATAGCGGTAGAAATATCGGCGCCGATGAACCGGAGACGTGGGAGAATGGGGCCGAACAGTTCCAGGACAGAAAAACCAGCCCCGCACCCAGCATCGAGGAGAACCGGGTTCTCCCCATAGTCTGCCAGCCAGGGTGCCTTAGCGACGTCCCCATATTTCTTGATCAACCAATTGCGCATATTTCTGGCGAGGGTACCTTCGTATGTGTCGCGCTGCTTCCATTTGAAGCCGAATGCCTTGCTCGTTTGGTCCTGCGAAGGCGAGACCTCGCTATTTGCGCGCAGAATTTCACCATCCCGAACGAGTGTTATGCCGTTCACGAAAAATGACTTTCCGTCACCGGGAATATCAACGTTAAGAAGATTCGAAAACCAGGAAGGAATGTTCATCTTGTCACGCACGGGATGCTAGTCGAAGAAAATTTTCTAGCAGCTTCATGCCAAAGCGGTGGCTCTTTTCCGGATGGAACTGAACGCCAAAGAGATTGTCGCGCTTGATCCCCGCAGCAAATGTAACGCCGTATTCGGCAGTGCCACAAAAATATTCATCGTTCTCCGGGGAAAGATAATAGGAATGGTCGAAATAAAACCGCGCTTCTTCTTCCAAGCCTGCATAAAGTGGTTCATCAGCAATTCGGTGAACTAAATTCCAACCCATGTGAGGCACACGGATTGTTTGCTTCCTGCTATTTTCGGGGTGAAACCGCCTAAGACGCCCAGGAACCCAGCCAAAGCCGGGCTCTTCACCCTCTTCACTCGAGCTGGCCATGAGTTGCATGCCCAGGCAGATGCCCAGCATTGGGGTATGTTCGACCAAAGCTTTATGGGTTAACACGGCGGCCAATCCAGTTTTCCGAAAGTGACGAATACCAGCATCGAAACTACCGACTCCTGGCAAGATGAGACATTCGGCCTCATGTATTACATCGGCATCGGCAGATATCTCTGCGTTCGCTCCCAACCGTTTCAACATGTTTGGGATGGCGCGCACATTACCAACGCCAGTGTTGGCGATGATGATCTTCACCCGTCTACCTGTTTTCTGGAGTGAATGCGCGCTCGTTGAAATCTAGAATTGGTTCGTCGCCCTCAAAACGAACCTTCCCAATAACTTTTGCCGGCGAGCCACCAACAATGTGACTATCTTTGACTTCCCGATTCACGAAGCTGTTGGCTGCGATTACGCAGCCCTCACCGATGGTGACCCCTGCAGAGATCACAGTTTGACTTCCAATGTAGCTGCGATTCCCTATCTTAACTGGAGCACATTGTGCTTCCTTTTGGCCTCCGCTAAGTGCCCATCTAATCGTATTGTGCGTGTAGATGTGCACGCCAGAAGATATCGAGCATGTCGCACCGATTGACAATGTTGCACCTTGACCATCGAGCACCACATAAGGACCGATCCAGGTACCCTCGCCGACCATAACTTGACCAAAGACCTGAGCACTGTGATAGATGCTTGCTCCGTCTCCGAACCCAAGGGAGCGAGCGCGCTCCCATCGATCGAACATGGCGTCTTGGAATGGCAAGCTGCGCTGAAAACGATCTTTTAACTCTTCGTCACGCTCTTCATAAGTTGCACGGAGGCATGCCAACCACCTCTCCAACTCTGCTTTGGACGGGCTTGTCATGCCACTTGCGCTGTCGTTAAATTGCGCCAGCCGTTCTTCATGAAAATGGCAAGCCACTCTTCAAAGTTGAGAAGAGACCAAATAAGTAGACGACGATTTTCTTTTCCCGACAAGTGACTCTCAATCAAGGAATGAACGATATCGCGATCGAGATAATCGTATAGCAGCGCATTTTTTGAATAGAGTTTTTCGCGAACATAATCAATGCTTTCACCCTTGAACCAACTGGCATCAGGGCCGGAAAACCCCTGTTTAATGCCCTCGGTGACCGACTTTGGAATATATCGTTGCATGGCCTTTCGTAGCAGGAGTTTTCCATCTTGCGTTTTTTCAAAATAACTAGCGTTCTTATCGCCAAATTCATTCTCGTTCAGTTGAACTACTTCACTTAACCTTGCGAGCTTTAACCGCGCTGGTAAGCGCATCGCAAAATCTACAAGGTCATTATCTAAGAGGGGAACTCGGGCCTCTAACCCATGCGCCATTGAGAGCTTGTCTTCTATGACGAGAAGACCATGCAGAAACGTTTTCGCTTCGAAGTAAAGCGAATGATGAAGGTAATCTTCCGGTCGGGTCAGCGTATCGGCATGTGAGGCGAAGACATTGCGAAAAATATCGCGTGTACAGACGTGACTAACATCATCCCAGATGGGCGCAAAGACTTTTTGAATCTCGGAATTTGGAAGAAGGCGTTGCCAGTAGGCATAGTATTTGTCGATATAATGCTCGAAGTCATCGTTGACTATAGTCTGGTAATAACGCCAGGGATAACCCCCGAACATCTCATCACCACCAGCGCCTGACAGCACGACTTTACCCAATTTTCCGGCCAATTGTGCGGCGTAGAAATTTGGGTAACTTTGACCGACGCGTGGTTCCTCGAGAGACCAAACGAGCTTAGGAAGTGCACGCTCCATATCGCCCGCCTTCAAGACCATCTCATAATGTTCAGTGTTAAAGAGGTGGGACATATATTTGGCCCGCTCGCGCTCGTCGTAGCCGATTTCGATGCCAGAGGCCGAACGCATGTCGAATCCGATAGTAAAAGTCATAAGCTTTGAAAGCTCCTTGGAGCTGATCGCCGTGATTGTGCCCGAATCCATGCCGCCGGAAAGGTAGGCGTTGACCGGTACATCGCTGACAAGTTGGCGTTTTACCGCCTTGCAGAGCAATCCATCGAGTTCCTCCAAATATTCGGATTCCTGTCTAGGTGAGCTAGGCTCTTCGAAGTGGTAGTCCCAATACGTAACAGGCTCTGGCAAAACTTCGAGCGGCAGCGTTACTTGCAACCAACTGCCGGCTGGCAAGAGTCGTATGCCGGCAAAGAGCGTGCGGTCGGTGAAAAAATTTTGGAAGGTGAAATATTCGAGCAGGCCTTCCGAATCGATCCGAGCATGAAACTCGGGATACGCAAGGAAGGCCTTTATCTCGGATGCAAAAAGGAAATTTCCCCTGCTGAGGGTGTAATAGAGCGGCTTCACGCCATACCGATCCCGTGCCAGCGTAAGTGTCCGCGTCTTCCGATCCCAGACTGCGAAGGCAAATATGCCATTCAAGCGATCAAGAACGCCGAGTCCCCATTCCATGAAACCGTTTAAGAGGACTTCTGTGTCGGAACGTGAACGAAACCGGTGGCCCTTTGCTTCGAGCTCGGCGCGAAGCTCGCGGAAATTATAGATCTCGCCGTTGTAAGTAAGCACGTAACAGCCATCCGTGCTTTCCATGGGCTGGGCGGCCGCTGGTGTTAAATCGATGATGGAGAGGCGCCGATGACCCAGGCCAAGGGGCCCATCCTGGTAAATGCCGTCTCCATCCGGCCCGCGATGGGTAAGCATTTCCGTCATTCGGGAAACAATGTCACGGGAAACTGGCTCGTTCCTACCGTTGAAGACTCCGACGATTCCGCACATGGCCGGGCGCGATACCTTACCCTTAAGCGCCGCTCTTGCGGCGCCGGGATTCGACTTCTGCCTTATGGCTGTCCCGCCACTCTATCAAGGCCTTCAAGCCTTCTTCGAGGTCGACCTTTGCCACAAAACCGATCTCTTCTTTTGCACGCATGGGATCCCCGATACGGCTCTGCACGAAGGTAAGTCCTTCGGGCACAAATTCAATGTTTTGGTTTGTGCCTGTAAGACTAATCAATAACTCGGCAAGCTCCTTTACGCTGGTTCGCAGGCCAGTACCGACGTTGTAGTATCGATCGGAAGTGTCCGCCTTCATTGCACAAATATTCGCATTCGCACAGTCACGGACATAAACGAAATCATAAGCCTGACTGCCGTCGCCGTAGACCTTTAACGGCTCGCCACGGTCGATCGCATCCAGCATCTTCATAATGACAACGATATAGGCGCCCTTGTAATCCTGACGGGCTCCATAGACGTTCATGTAGCGAAGGCCGACATAGGGAAGGCCGTAGCGATGATAATAGGCATGCGCCATTGCTTCGCCGGCGATCTTCGTCGCACCATAGAAATTCTTGTTATTGAAGGGGTGGTCCTCTGTCATCGGCTCTTCGACTGCATCGCCATAAACGGAAGCGGATGAGGAATAAACGAGGCGTTTTATATTTTGTGCCAGGCAAGCCTCGAGCACATTGAAGGTGCCAAGGATATTCACATCGAAGGCGGCACGGGGATATTCGTGGCATTGTAATAGCCAAAGGGCGGCGAAATGGAAGATGCCATCCGCCCCCTTCAATGCTTCGTTCAGGATGTCTGTCTGGCAGATGTCACCACCCGCTTCGAAGATTTTGACGCGGGGATCAATGAGGGCCTTCGACAGGTTCTCCATCGAGCCACGAACGAAATTGTCATATACGACGATTTCGCCAACGTCTTCTTGCGTGAGTAAGTCCACCGTGTGAGAGCCGATCAGCCCGGCGCCGCCGATGATGACAAATTTTTTCCCCCGAATGTCCATGGATTTCTCTTAGCCGGCGGCGTTGAGTTGGGTCCGGGTTGCCTCCTTCACCGAGGCAAGGATGTGGTCTTGGGTCGCAGCATCGAGATAGGGGTGCATAGGAAGGCTCAACACTTCGCTCGCGAGGCGCTCGGCAATGGTAAGCGTGCTGCTTCTTGGGCAAGCTGCATAGGGCGTTTGAAGGTGAAGTGGCTTGGGGTAATAAACCGCCGTCGGAATGCCGTTCGCGCTCAAATGTTTTGCGATGGCCTCGCGGTCAAGGTTGGGGAGCCGAACCGTGTATTGGGCCCAAACAGAGGTGCAGCCCGACTTGATTTTCGGCGCGATGATGCATTCGGAAAGCCCTTCTTCGTAGTATGCTGCGACGCGGTTACGCGCCTCTATTTCGTCCGTAAAAATTTGAAGCTTTGCAAGTAGTACGGCCGCCTGAAGCGTATCGAGACGGCTGTTCATGCCAATATGTGCGCTCTCATGCTTCGTTGTCCCAGGTCCATGGATGCGGATCGAACGAAGATGAGCAGCCACCACCTCGTCATCCGTAAAGAGAGCACCGCCATCGCCATAGCAGCCCAGCGGCTTTGCAGGGAAAAAACTCGTCGTTGTTATAGGTGCCAAGGTACCTACGCGCTTACCATTCAGGCTCGCGCCGAAGGATTGGGCGGCATCGGCTATCAACGCTAAGCCGTGAGAATCGGCAAATTCTGAAATTACTCCGTAATCCGCGGGTTGGCCGAAGAGGTCGACTGCAAGGATAGCGGCTGGCCGAAGCCCCGCTTTCTTGGCTGTTGCGAGCCCCGCCTCGAGAGCGGTCGGAGCCAAGTTAAAGCTCTCTTCCGCGACATCGATAAAAACTGGAGTTGCGCCCGCTAGTACTACGGCCTCCCCTGAGGCCACGAAGGTAAAAGTGGGGACAAAAACGGCATCGCCGGGGCCGATTCCGCGCGTCATTAAGGCCAGCAAAATGGCATCCGTTCCGTTTGCGCACGTAATGACATATTTGGCACCACTGAATTCTGCGAGCTTTATTTCAAGCTCGTCCACTTCCGGACCAAGGATGAATTTTCCATGGCTCAATACCTTTGCGATGGCGGAATCAATCTGATTCTTAAGCCGGTTTTGTTGCGCTGTAAGATCGATAAAGGGAATCAAATTAACCATTTTCAAGCACTACCAATTTATCCGGCCCGTCCTCTCGGTAGCTACGCCCTTCCCGTGGACAGATGAGATCGTCTCCAAGCACTTCGCCGGCATGACTAACCCAGCCGATCCGCTTCGCGGGTACGCCAGCCATCAGCGCGTGGGGTGGCACGTCCTTGGTAATGACCGCCCCAGCGGCGATGAAACAATATTCGCCGAGCGTCGTGCCGCAGAGAATCGTTGCATTTGCTCCGATGGTTGCCCCGCATTTTGCCAGGGTTGGCAAGAACTCGTTCTTTCGCTCGATTTCTGCCCGCGGCGTATTCACATTCGTAAATACACAGCTTGGCCCACAGAACACGCCGTTCTCAAGCGTGATCCCAGTGTATAGGCTGACATTGTTCTGGATTTTGCAGCGATCACCGACCGTTACGTTCGGTCCGATCATGACATTTTGCCCGATGGTGCAATCCTTACCGATCGTCGAACCCTGAAGAATGTGGCTGTAATGCCAAATTTTTGTGCCCTTACCGATTGCGACGGGCTCATCGACGGTTGAAGTCTCGTGGACCATGACATCCTTTAGGTTTGTAGCATTTCGTTTTTTGAACCTCACGGCTTGTCCCTCATTCATGGAATTTTGTGCTGCCTCGAGCACTCGTAGCACTCGCAGTCCCTCCCAACCATCCGTGCGTGGCGTTTTTTCGTTTAATATGCACTCGAGAAAATGTGTGCATTCTAGCTTCAATGGCTCGTCAGCTTCGACGGCGACCGATTCGGGATTTGCCCTCGAAGGACACGGCAATCCATCGACCCATTCGATCTGGTGTGGATAGACGCGAAGTTTTTGTTTCCAAGGTTGCCCATCGTCGAAAACGGCCATGCCTTCCTCACCAACGACGACAAGTTTCTGCTCTTTATAAGGATGCAGCCAAGAAACGAAAATGTGGGCTTCAACACCATTAGGGAAGGCAAGATGGGTTGTCGTTACGTCAGCGATGTGTTCATGCAGATAGTTTGAGCCGGCGGCATGTATCTCAGTCGGCTCCTCATTGACAAGCCGCAGGATCATGGAAATGTCGTGGGGAGCAAAGCTCCATAGAATGTTCTCTTCACGTCTCACTTTACCAAGATTAAGTCGATTCGAATAAAGGTACTGAAGTTTACCCAGCCGCCCTTCCTGGACGAGGTCATAAAACTTCAGGAAGGCTGGGTGGTATTGAAGAAGGTGGCCCACCATCAGGATTTTTTCCTGTGCCTCTGCCAACTGACAAAGTTGCTTGCCCTCGGTCAAGGCAAGTGCCAGGGGCTTCTCAACGAAGACATGTTTATTAGAATGAAGCGCTGCGCTGACTAGCGTTGAATGCGTTTCAGCCGGCGTTGCAATTGCCAAGGCGTCAATGGTCTCGTCTACCAGGAGGTCATCGAAAGGACGCGTCGGCACATTGTATTCCAAAGACAACGCCTTCGCATTCTCCTCGTCCGTATCGCTGATCGCCGATAGAACACCAAGAGCGTGGAAGTTGCGGACCAGATTCTTTCCCCAATAGCCGCAACCGACGACGGCCAAACGAGGAGAGTTTTTCGATTTTACCAAGGGGATTTTTCCATGCTACCGCACTCCGGGTGAAACTACTCGGAGCGAAAAAATTGTGGCCGGACGCAGGCTGCAATTTAAGCTGCGTCGACGGCCTCGAGAGAGACGGTGAGGCGAACCTCGCGTCCCAACAGGTTTAACAACAGCACGATCCGTTGGTCGGCCGTCATGTGTTCGTAGATCCCGATCCGTTCGGCAAAAAGGCCATCGACCAAGCGCACGCGTGACCCTTGCTCGAGCAGTACCAAACTAGCCGGAGCAAGTAGACCGTTCGGTTGTTCTTGATGCTTAAGATTTTCGATTACGCCCGTCGGCACCGGCGCGGGACGTTCGCCATGACAGATTAGACGTTCGATACCGAGCGTGCCGTTGATTGATCGCCAACGATGGTGGTCTAGGTCTAGACACACAAAAAGATAACGAGGGAAGAGCGGAACGGTGATCCGTTCCTCACGTCTAGCGTGACGGCGGGTCTTTGCATAACGCGGCAGGTAGACCTCAAAGTGTTGGCGACGAAGATTGGCAGCCGCCTTTGCCTCGGCATGGACGTGGGTGCGGGCGACGAACCAGTGCTTCATTTTACAGTTTCCGTTTCTTCGGCCGCTTTCTCCCGGGAGATATGGAGGAGGGGTGGGGTCAATATGCGGGCTGGTTCGAGCTGGCCACGAAGCTCATCGAAGCTCTGTTGCGAAGCTTGGATGTCTGTGATGAGAACGGCATCAAACGCATCCACGTCCTCAAGACTAGTTACGAGTGGAAGCCCTACCAGCTCCTGTTCATTACGTCCCGGCGCCAGTATGGCAATCAGCTGGATATTAGCTTCGCGGGCGGCAAGGGTTGCAATCTCCGCAAGTTCACCGGCTCCAAACAGTACAATCCGCCGCCAGCCGCTCGCTTCTGCGGCTTTAAGCACCTCTATGCATTCTGTCCGGGCATTGCGAAAGAAGTCGAAGGAAAGGGCAAGGTATTCTGCTGTAAGGCGTGATTTTTCAGCAAAGCCTCTCGGTGTTAAATAGTAAGCGTAACGACGGGCCGGGGCCTTAGACATCTTGATCCAGCCCTTGTGCACGCAGCGTCGGAAGTAGCCATTTGCAAGTCCAACAGCTATGCCGAGACGGGTAGCAAGGGTGCGCTGGGAGACGTGGCGGTTTGCCTCTACGCTGGCAAGTAGCTCAAGCGTTGTTGAGGTTGTAGCTGGACCCAAATCCGCCTTCCCAGATTCCGGCAGTCCTTCCACCCTCAAGCCTCCGTTTTCTAGTGTTCACTTCGTGAACAGATATTCGTGTGAGGGATGAATGTCAACGCTTTTTCATGTGGAAAACCAAATATATAACCTAAATTTTCATGGAAAATTTGACCCTCAAACGCGAACAGGATAGAAGCACGCGAAGGAAAATTCCGGAATTTCCCAGAGAAAAGTTGTGAAATCTGTTTCCCGAATCGCCGTTCTCGGGCTTGGCTACGTGGGTCTACCGTTAGCGGTGGCTCTTGCCCGTTATTTTCGGGTTACAGGCTACGATATTGATTCTTCACGTATTTCTGAGTTACGAGCTGGCCTGGACCGAACCCGAGAAGTGCCGAACGCTGTTCTAGAAAGCGCCGGCTTGCAGCTTGTGGACATGATAGAGGATCTGAAAGGGGCAGACCTTTTCATAGTGGCGGTGCCGACTCCGGTGGATGCGATAAACCGACCCGATCTCAAGGCGCTCGAGGAGGCCTCGCAGGCGGTCGGCTCGGTGCTTGCTAAGGGTGCTGTCGTTGTTTTTGAAAGCACCGTCTATCCAGGAGTTACAGAAGAGTTTTGTGGGCCAATTCTGGAGACAGCCTCAGGACTTCGTTCAGGCATCGATTTCTTTCTCGGATATTCGCCGGAGCGCATGAATCCAGGGGATAAGGAGCACACACTCGAACGCATAACAAAAGTCGTTGCAGGCCAAACGTCAGAAGTCGAAACGATCTTGCGGGATGTCTATGGTCGGTTGAACGATAACAACATTTTTATTGCTCACGATATCCGCACGGCGGAGGCGGCCAAAGTAATTGAGAATACACAGCGCGACATCAACATTGCCTTTATCAATGAAGCGGCAGATATTTTTGGAAAGCTTGGACTTTCCGTTTACGACGTGCTCGACGCGGCAGCGACGAAATGGAATTTTCTCGATTTCAGACCGGGCCTTGTTGGCGGCCACTGCATTGGAATAGACCCATTCTATCTGGCCCATTGTTCGGAAGAACAAGGCATTAACCCGGAGATCGTCCTTGCCGGACGGCGGATCAATGATCGCATGGGATCGAAGCTAGCCGAGCGGATTCACGAGGAGATCCAGGCGACCTTTCCGGATGCGGTTTCCGCCCGCGTGTTGGTACTTGGCCTAACTTTCAAGGAGAACCTTCCGGACCTTCGCAACACGAAAGTTGTTGATCTTATTCAAGGCCTTGAGGCTAGAGGACATAAGGTCGATGTACACGATGTCTATGCGGATCCGGAGGAGGCGAAGCGGCTTTATGGGATCGAACTCATGTCCACCCTGGACTGCGTCGAGCCTTATCATTGTTTAGTAGGGGCGGTATGCCATGCTGATTATTGCAAGTTTCAGGGCCAATCCTTTCTTTCCCTTCTGATGCCGCAGGGCCTCATCGCTGATGTCAAGGGTATGTGGCGCGATGTATCTTTTCCGAAAGGCATGAAGCGCTGGCAACTCTAATCGAAGGGTAAAGAAAGGCTGACAGGTCCACGACGGGCCATTGAGAGTCAACGATTTGTGACTTGAATGGCACCGCTGTATAGCCTAGGTATCCAGGCAAATCCTCGTTCTTCGCCAAGTGGTTGTAAGGTAATAGCTACTAATTCTGCGGCTCCGAGGTAAGAGCAGAGCGTAAGGAACGTTTGAGATGGAAACAATGATCGAAGTCCAGAACCTGACAAAACGCTTTGGCCTCTTTACAGCCGTTGACAACATTTCGTTCTCGGTTCCGCGTGGCCAGGTTCTTGGCTTTCTGGGCCCCAATGGTGCCGGAAAATCGACGAGCATGCGAATGATCGTAGGATTCCTTAGCCCGACAGCAGGAACCGTCCTGGTCGGTGGTCACGATATCCGCAAACAACCGATCAAGACGAAAGCCATGATGGGCTACATGCCTGAGGGCGCTCCCTCCTACCCGGACATGATGCCAAGGGCTTTTCTAAATTTTGCTGCCACGATCCGAGGCTTAAGGGGGCTTGAGAAGAGAAAGGCAATCGATTCTGCAATTGCGAAATTAGGATTGGAGCCGGTTTTGAACCAGCCTATCGAGACACTTTCGAAGGGCTTTCGACGCCGGGTTGGTGTTGCTCAGGCGATTCTGCACGACCCACCTGTTCTTATTCTTGACGAGCCGACGGATGGTTTAGATCCCAATCAAAAACACCAGGTACGAACCTTGCTACGCGAGATGGCGCCGGAAAAGGCGATCGTCGTCTCGACGCATATTCTCGAAGAGGTCAATGCCGTCTGCGATCGGGCAATCATCATTGATCATGGCAAGATAGTTGCCGATGGCACGCCAAACGTCCTTGAGTCACGTTCAAAATTCCATAATGCCGTGACCATCTCTGTGACTGCCGATGCAGCATCGGAGGTGGATAATGTGCTAAAAGCCTTGCCGCAAGTCGCCCGGGTTGAGATCGGTCAGAAACAGGGCGGCCTGCAAGACTACATGTTATTTCCAAAGGAAGGCGCAGCGATCGTGACGGCAGTAGGTGATCTGGCGCGGGAGCGCGGTTGGAGGGTTGAAGAACTTTACGCTGAACGTGGCCGGCTCGATGAGGTCTTTCGCAGCCTCACCATCGGCGACGCCG
>Ga0315336_1006412_pt1 | contig 12054 bp, 7 predicted proteins | sample ASW5metaG_FD_204512 | JGI IMG/M metagenome (GOLD analysis project Ga0315336, IMG submission 204512) | Ammonia-oxidizing marine archaeal communities from Monterey Bay, California, United States - ASW #5 | ecosystem: Environmental > Aquatic > Marine > Intertidal zone | place: USA: California...
GATTGCCGGCGCCGTCCACCTCAGCATGGTGGGCAAGGTGATTCCCACCGCCTGTCCGTGGGCTACTTCCCAATAGAGCGTTAAGGGACTGCCTATCGCATGGCAAACGTTCGGGTGGCTGTTGCTGTAGGCCACTCCTGACATGGTTGAGGCCAGGGAACACCACGACCGCGACTCCGAATCTCCCTTGTTACACGAGCTCTCCAGGTGGGTGGACAGCAACCGGATGACCTGAAGATCCAAGGCGTCGGACACGGGCTCCGCTTCTATGGACCAGTATGATTCGAAGGCACTGGTAAAGGCGTCCATCCCCGTCATGGCGGCTAGCTCTTTCGGCATGCTCATGGCCAGGTCAGGGTCGACAATCGCTATGTCTGGGAACATACCCGGGTGAATCAAGTTGATAGATCGCTTGGCTTCCCAGTCCCATACCGCCGCTCCTGAAGTGACCTCGCTGCTACTGCCGGAAGTGGTGGGAGCCGCGATGAACGGGAGACCGTGATGGGAAATCTTTCTATCTCCGGACAGATACTCCTGGCAAGTCCCCTCGTGAGCCACGAGAATGCTCACAATCTTTCCCACGTCGATCGCGCTTCCGCCCCCGATAGCCACGACTACCTGGGAGGAAGATTCCCGGCATGCCTCTACCGCGTCCTCGACTAACTGAGGTCCAGGGAAGGGGGTGACCTGGTCGAACAACGTTACCCGCATGGGGCCGATGTTCTCCAGAACCTGCCGCAAGACACCGGACTCTCGCAGGTTACTACGTCCGGTGACCAGGAAAACTCTGGAGTCGGCGCCTGCAGTCTGCTCTATAGCTGTCGGCAGCTCGGCGAGCCGGCCGGAGCCAAAAATAACTTTGGTGGGGTTCAGCCAGTTGAACTGGGGTAGCCTTAAAGTCTCCGTGGCGTTCCTCCCATGCTAAGGGTAGCCTATTCTACCACCGGCTCCGGGCCCAGTCCCCTAGTTTGGTAGACTGTCGACGCGCCAATCATTCAACAGAGGAGATATCCATGGAATACCCGACCCAGGCATTCAAGCTAATCACGGCGGGACGGTTGATCGATGGCAAAGGCAGGAGCGCAATCGAGGAAGGGGCGGTACTCGTCCAGGGTTCGAAGATTATCGCTGCGGGTTCGGCGAAAGATGTCCTTCCTCCGGAGGGCGCCACGGTGGAGACCTACGACTACCCCGGCAAGACGGTCATGCCAGGACTGATCGACTGCCACACCCATCACAATGGCTTTGGCGACGGACGCCCCGGCGAGGACGTAGCGGCGCTGCCCGACGAAGTTATAACGCTGCAAGCGGCTCGCAACGCTCGGGACAGCTTGTTCTCCGGCGTAACTTCCTTCCGGGACAACGGTGCGAAAAACATGACCATGTTTCGGCTGCGGGAGGCGGTAGACCTCGGTATCATCCAGGCCCCCCGCATGGTCCTGTGCGGCCGGCCAATCGCCATCGTCGGTGGGCATATGGGTTATTTCGGAGCCGAGGTGACCGGGCCGTTGGAAGCCACTGCCACGGTTCGCCAGTTGATTAAAGAGGGCGCCGACTACATAAAAATGAGCGCCACTGGCGGCAGCACGCGGACCTCTTATCCTTTGCTACCGGCATTCACTTTAGATGAGCTGATGGCGATGACCGGCGAGGCTCACAAATTAGGAAAGCTGACCGCTACCCATTGCGCATCCACCCAGGGAACCATCGATTCATTGGACGCCGGTGTAGACATGATAATCCACTGCGTGTTCAAGGACGCAGACGGCAAGGCAAATTTTCGGGAAGACGTGGCGGAACGTATTGGCATTCAGGGGGCTTATGTAAACCCGACCGTGCACACTGCCCGGGCGACGGTTTGGGCATTGCAACTAAAAAAAGAAACCCGAGGACTGAGCGCCCAAGAACAATCCGCTTTGGATGAAAGTTTGTGGGAACTGGAGTTGCGCTGGACCCACCTCGTCCGGTTGATAGAGATGGGATTGAAGATAATCACCGGGTCTGACTCTTCTTGGAGTAGCTACAAGTTGGGCAATACGGTGTACGAGACAGAATGCCTGGTTCAAGCGGGGATGTCTACGATGAAAGGCATAGTTTCCATCACCAGCGATGCGGCTAAATCTCTGGGCATCGATGCAATCACCGGATCCCTGGAACCTGGCAAGGAAGCCGACGTCATCATCGTAGACGGCAATCCAGCGGACGATATCAACGTACTGTGGAACGTCACCGATGTGTTCCTAGGCGGCCAGCGGATCGACCGGGGGCCGGAAAGCGCCCTGGCAGGCATCCGTCAGCGACCGCCCATCTCTCGACCCGACACTTCCATAGCCAACGCACTGCACTCTGGACACTGACGGCGAAAAGCTTAGAATCCCTTGAACCAGGCGTTGAAGTTCTTGGCCTGTTCCGATAGACCCTCGATGGACAACCGTCCGGAAGCCATGGCCGACTCAACTTGCAACCGCCCGAACATCAACAAGATGTAATTTCCGGTGCCACATTTAAAGACGACGTCAGCAGGTTCTGACCCGGACGGCACTGCATCGTATCTGTCGCCGGTAACCAGCAGGTCTTCATGAACCGCCACCGGGCTTGAAACGTCGAATCGATACCGCACCGGCGTCGGCAGATCCAGCCCCGGAGCGAAGGCGTTGCGGAGCCAGCGGGGCACCAGATCGACCATCGCCGGTAGACACTCGTCAGACAACTCTGCTCCGTCATCCAGGCCCCAGCGGATATCCCATCCGTGGAGAACCAGTTCTTGGATCTGTATGCCAAGATAACCGCTGACCGGTAGGGCGCCGCGCCGGTGGAAGCAGGGTTTGTCCCAATCTTCGTCGGTCAGGCCCTCAAGAAGTTGACTAAGACTTGCGTGCCTGGTTTTAAACATTTCCAAAAGCTCGGGCCCCGATTGCTGGCGGGACTCCCTGACCGCTTGGCCGGTGGGGTGAGATCCGCGCTCCCCGGCCGGCAGGAAAGACCCGCCCTCCGGAGGGCCGGCGTCACCGGCAACCGCCCTGGCAATAGTGGCGGCCCAACCGCTGGCGCTTCCCGCAAGATGGGCCACCACGTCCTCTATGGTCCATCCCTCACAAGTGCTGTCGCTCACCCACGTCGGCGTATCCAAGCCCGATAGGAAGGCCCCCAAGCGGGAAGCTTCCCCGGTCACCGTATTAACCAAGTAGCCTGATTGGCTGGTTGCCATGGTTTCTCCTTCTACCTGACGCATCCAATGATATCGATGGTTTCCGTGCCGCTGAGGCAACACGGACTTCCGGTACGTCGCAGGAATCAACGCATTCGGGCTATCAACTGAGCCTTGGCCTCAGGCCACTCCGAATCCAGAATCGAATATGTTGCTGAATCCCGGATAGCGCCGTCCAGCGCAACCCGGTCTGCCCGCACCACGCCGTCAAGGTGCATGCCCAGACGCAGGATGGCGCGGCACGACTGTTCATTGCGCGAGTCCGCGGTGATTCTGACTCGATGAACCTGCCAAGTTTCAAAGGCATGGGTCAGCATCAAAAGCTTTGCCTCGGGGTTTATACCCGTCCGCTGAGTATCAGCCGCAAGCCACGTCGTTCCGATATATACCACGTCCGGCAGATGCCTGCCACGTTGGCGGGGGTCCCCGGCAGGCCAGTCCCAGGATTCCACGTGGTGGAACCTGGTCGAACCTACAACCTTTTCAGTACGCCGGTCGATGGTGGCAAATGGCATCATCGTCCCGGCATCCCGCCCAACCAGCGCCGTCTCCACATATAAACGCATAGCATCGACATCCGCCGGAACATAAGTGAACCCATACGTTTCCCGAGACTGATTCGCCGCCTCAACCAAGCCTGGTATGTGGTCCAAGGAAATGGGTTCGAGCCGAACATGGCGTCCTTCAAGCGTGACTGGGTCTAACAATCCGATTGCTCCTTCTGCAAAGGCAGTTCGTCTATTGACAACTGATGACAACAAAGCTAGGTGGCTGCAGGTTGGCGGAGGCCAAGTATAGCATCGGGGTTACTCTCGTAGTCGATAGCTGCCCCGTTCGCCCGCCTATCCCGCCGCTACTCGATGATTTACACTATCGCATAACTCCGGACGGGAAGGAACAGTTATGGCGATATACGACGTTGCTATCCGCGGCGGAAGGGTCGTGGATGGCGCCGGTAATCCCTGGTTTTACTCGGACATCGGGGTTCGACATGGGAAGATTGCCCGCATCGGCAGTATCTCCGTCTCCGACGCGGATAACGTGATCGACGCCGGCGGGTTGGTGGTATGTCCCGGATTCATCGACCTTCATACCCACAGTGACGTGACCGTTCTGGCCGATGGAGACGCGCAGAGTAAAGTGCGCCAGGGTGTGACCTTGGACGTCATCGGCGAAAGCAACAGCGTCGGCCCAGTCGTTGGCCCCGCTGCCGACGAATACCGGGAGGAGCAACGGCTCAGGTCCGCCGTGGACGTAACCTGGACCGACTTCACCGGTTATTTCCAGCAACTGATTATGCAGGGAACGTCCATCAACATCGCCTCCAGTGTCGCGCCCCAGCAAATTAGGCGAGCGGTGGTGGGCTTCGACGACCGTGCCGCCGGGCCCGACGAGTTGCAGCAGATGAACTCCCTAGTGCTCCAAGCGATGGAGCAGGGGGCGGTTGGTCTATCCGCAGCGTGGCACTCCGGCGGCCCCGAGTACGTGGACGAACTGATCGAGATGGCGGTTGTCGCCAACCAGCATGGAGGCTACTACGGCACCCATGTGGGTAGCGAGGGTTTCGACATCGGGACCGAGTTGGACAAGACCTTCCAGATCGCCCGCGCTTCAGGGATTCCGGTCCATATCTACCACCTGAAGATCCGGGGTCGGGAGCATTGGGGGCAGATCGGGCGGGTTATCGATACGATTCAGTTGGCGATGGCGGAGGGTTTGGAGGTGACTGCCGACCAATATCCTTATACCGCCATGCAGCACCCGTGGCACCGTCTTATGCCCCGGTGGATCCAGGACGCGCCCCGCTCGGAAACCATCCCCCGATTCCGTGACCGCCAGTTCCGCGACCGGGTGAAAGCAGACTCGGAATTTGACCAATACGTGAAGGTACACGGGGGCTGTGAGGGCATCGTCATGTCGATCGTGGCGGACAAGTCGCTTAAGCCCGACGAGGGCAAGACGGTCGCGGACATCGCCCGCCAGCGAATCAACGCCGACCCGGTGGAGACCTGTTTCGACCTGGTGGCGGAGAATGGGGCCTTCCCCGGCGGCGTCTATCACACTATGTCCGAGGAAGACGTTCGCACGGTGATGCGGCTTCCTTGGATATCGATCGCTTCGGACGGCAGTCCACTCAACGACCAGGTTGCCGGATTGCCCCACCCGCGCAGCTGTGGCAGCAATAACCGGGTGCTGGGAACCTACGTGAGGGAGCACGGCGTGTTGCCTTTGGAAGAAGCCATTAGGAAGATGACCTCCCTGCCGGCCCAAGTCCTCCGCGCCCAAGACCGGGGGTTGCTGCGGGAAGGATGCTGGGCCGACATCGTCGCCTTCGACCCAGCCACGGTGGGCGAAAGAGGCACATTCGAGAACCCCAAACAGTACTGCCAAGGAGTGGAACACGTCCTAGTCAACGGCGTCCCCGTAATAGACCGCGGGGAACACACCGGCGCCCGGCCTGGCATGGTTGTTTATGGACCGGGGTATATCGGGGGGTAGGGATGGCGGTAGTGGTGGACTCGAATCACTGACACCTTGAGCCTCAAGCAAGTACTCTAACCAACCGGAGACCGGATACTCAGGTTAGGCCAGTGAGCCGCTGGGCTCCGATTCGCATCTCTCAGCCCACCCGGTCCCTCTCCGACGCTTTGGCCTCGGACAAGTGAGGCCGCAAGGCTAGGCTGGCAGGCAGGATGGCTGAGGTGGCTAGGCCCATGACCACCATGGTGGTGCTCAGGCTGTAGGCGTCGGCAATGACGCCGTAGATTATGGGGGCTAACACCGTGCCGACCTCATTAGTTGTATAGAAAACCCCGAACAATCGGGCTCTTCGATGGGCCGGCACGAAATCCGCTACGGCGGCATACAGCGCCGAGGATGTTCCGTTGAGACCGACGCCCAGGAGTAACATCAGCGGAATCGTTCCCAGGGGCGGGACCGTCAAGGCGGATATCAATAACAGGGCCGTCATACCCTTGGTTCCCCAGATCAAGCTCACTGCGCCAAATCTTTCCCCCAACAACCCGACGACGTACTTCCCGATCGCACCGCCCAGGAACAGGAAGAACAGCATTCCGGTGACCTGAGCTGGAGTCATGTCTCTGGCGACCATCACGAAGGGAAGGAATGCCAAGGCCGCTCCCCTGGTAGCTGAGTCCAGAAACCCGATGCCGCTCAGGGTGACAAATCCGCCCATCTGGACCGAACCACCACCGCTCTGTGATGCGGTAGATATCTCCCGAACAGGCCTGCCGATATCGATGTTCCGGCGGGCCATCGCAGTTACGAGCATGAATGCCAAGCTGGCCACTCCGGTTACCCACAATGCAGCGCGCCATCCAAACGAGATGGCCACTGCCCCGGCTATCAGAGGCGCAATCATCTTGCCGATGTCACCGGCAAAGTTCACGGTACCCACAGCGGTGGATCGGCCTCCGTCTTCGTAGGCCCGCGAAACCATGCTGGAGGCCAGCGGATGCTGGGCGCCCCCACCCAAGCCGCCCAGGAAACTCAGGCCTAGTAAGATAGCGAACGAGGATGACAGGGCCATCGCAACCAGACCTATACCGACCCAGACGTTTCCGAAAACCAGAAGCCAGAACTCGCCCGTCGTCTCGGCTAGAAACCCGGAAGGAATCTGAAGAATCGCAGTGGCGCCGGTGAACACCGATTTCAGCAGTCCGACTTCCGTGAAGGAAAGATCCAAGTCCTCTTTTATGAACGGAAGCAGGGGCACCATGAGCGCGATAAATAGGTCGTTCCAGACGTGCATAGCCGAGCCGAAAACTAGGACGCGGCGGGACTGGGGCGCTTTAGTAACGAAATTCAGCATAGCCTCCGATTGTGGGTCGTTTTTTGGAATAGCCGGTCGTCGACTGAGGATATGATTCTCTGGGACGGCCCGAACTATTAAACCACGTATTGAGCCGGTCAAACGGTGTTGAGTTCTTGCCCACCCTCAATAATTAACCCCCCTTCCCGCTCCCCCTTCCACTGCAATAGTCTGCCCGGTGATGGCATTGGCTTTTTCCGATACCAGGAACAGGACAAGACTGGCAACCTCTTCTGGCTCCACCATCCGGCCGATGGGAATCTCGCTGACCGTGCGGCGCTCCGCTTCTTCCAAGGTGATGTTGGCGTCGCGGGCGCGGCGTTCCAGTAGCTCGACTTGCCTAGGAGTTCGGGTGGTGCCGGGGTGGATGCAGTTCACTAGGATGCCCAGGTGGGCTACTTGGTCGCCCAGGTTCTTGGCGATGTTGGAGACCGCCGAGTTGGTGACGCCGTTGCTGTTTGTGAGGTTTCCGGCGTTCCGTGCTGCCATCCCGCCGATGTTGATGATGCGGCCACCGCCCCGCCGCTCCATGTGGGGAACGACCTCCCGGGAGCAGCGAACGTAGCCCATGACCTTCACGTTGATGTGGTTCAGCCAATCTTCGTCAGACAATTCCAAGAAGGGCGCAGCCATCGAGTTCACCGCGTTGTTCACCAGGATGTCCACCCTACCGAGCTCGGACACGGTAGTGGCCACCAGGTTTTGGATATCCTCAAGAACGGTCATATCAGCCCGGACCGATAGAACGGGACGGCCAGATATCCGATATATCTCCGACGCCGCCTCCTCCAAGTCTTCCACGCCCCGGGCGCAGATGACAACATTGGCTCCTTCTTGCGCGAGGCAGAGGGCCGTAGCCCTGCCGATGCCTTTGCTGCCACCGGTGACGATGGCTACTTTTCCTTCAAGTCCTAATTCCATGATGAACTCCTTATCTGTATTTATGAAGCCTTCCGGCTCGCATATCACAGCGGGCGGAATAGGGTTTGGGACGGTCAGGGAATGTCCTACGTGTAGAGGAGAGTGCGTGGCTTATCCCCTCCTATAGGTGAAGCCTGCCAACAGTTTTAGCTTACCTTCGTCCATGTCCCGATTGTGACGTCAATAACAATGTTGACGTAGAACATGGCGCAGAATAACATGTGGTGGTCAACAACGTGGAATCGGAATCCGCCGCTGTGAGGCCGCTTGGCTAATCACAGGCGAAGCAGGTATCGCTTGGAGCGCCGGACGGTTTCGTAAGATGACTGGTAAGGGATTGCCGTACTTGAAGGTTGACACACTATAACTGCTATGGTAAAACCGATATCATATTATAATCATTATAGGGAGGGCAAGGATGGCAGATAAAGAGATAGCGTTAATGGCACATCTGATGCGTCGTGCCGGCTTCGGAGCAACCTTCGAGGAATTGGAGACTCGCGCCGCTAAGGGCTACGAGGCGACGGTAGACGAGTTGCTCGATCCGGCAGGTCAACCAGAGCTAGAGAAAGACTTGATGATGCGTTATCAGCCCCAGTGGGTCTCCCAGGCCGGCCTAGAAGGCCAGCAGGAAGAATGGACCTACCGGATGATTAATACTAAGCGGCCGCTGGAAGAAAAGATTGCCCTCTTCTGGCATCAGATCTTTGTCACCGGCCACGCTAAGTGCGAGTACCCCAAGCAGCAAACCATCGAGTTTGACATGTTCCGCCGCGACGGTCTGGGGAAGTTCGACAACCTCCTACAGGGATTGGCCAAAGACCCGGCCATGATGTTCTACCTGGACAACTGCATGAGCCACAAAGACGCCATCAACGAGAATTGGGGCCGGGAATTGTTGGAGTTGTTCTCTATGGGCGTTGGCATGGACGGCGACGTCAACTACACCGAGGACGACGTCAAGGAGTGCGCACGAGCCTTCACCGGATGGACCGTGACCAACTCAATCCCCCGGTATCCCTACGGCAAGTACGAAGCGAAGTTCATCTATGACTCCAACGACCACGACTTCGGCGAGAAGACTTTCTTGGGCGAGACCGGGAACTGGAACGGCGAGGACATCATCAACATCGTCGCCAAGCAAGCCGGCACCGCCAGGTTCATCTCGCGGCACCTCTACAATTTCTTCGTGTCCGATGAGCCCCAGGTTCCCGCCTGGCAAAACACTCCTCCGGGCGACCCGGCGACCATCAAATCGTTGGAAGACGAGTATTTCCGCACCAACTACGACATCCGCTCCATGTTGCGGGTGCTGTTCAAATCCGATGCTTTCAAGAACTCTCGATTCACCAAGGTGAAGAGCCCTACCGAGACGGTGGTCGGAACCATGCGGTTGGTGGGCGATTTCAAGATGCCCAAGCCCGGCATGAATGCAATGTCGCTTAACATCCGCTACATGGGCCAAGACCTCATGAACCCGCCCACAGTCGAAGGCTGGCACACGGGCCGAGAATGGATCGACAGCGGCACATTGGTGGAGCGAATCAACTTTACCGCCGACGCTGTCGGCAACACCAGCCACCCCGGCATCCAGTCCATCATCCAGCGGCTGGGGGCTCAAGGCCCGACCATCACTGCGGAGCAGTTGGTGGACGGATGTCTCGACATGTTGGGAGCTTATGTGCTCGCCGACGTGACCCGGAACGAGCTACTTGCCTTGGCCAACGCCGACGGAGATCTCCGCACCGGAACACAGGAGTTCGAGACCCGAGTAGGTCAGATGCTCCAATCCATCGTAGCCACCACCGAGTACCTATTTGCATAGAAGCTTCCTCTCCCCTGGTGGGAGAGAATTGAAAGCCTGTCCTGAGCACAGCCGAAGGATGAGGGGTATCACCCCCATCCTAACCTTCCCTCTTGATGGGGGAAGGAAACAGTAGTACATAGGAGAAATAATGACTTCCACCAAGAAAGACCCGGTACTGGTGGTGCTGCAGTTGTCCGGGGGAAACGATGGTTTGAATACCATCATTCCTTACACCAACCCCCTTTATAACGACAACCGGCCCTCGGTCCGGGTACCTGATGACCAAGTTCTACAAATCAACGACGAGATTGGTTTCAACCCGGCGATGGCGCCGATGAAGCGCCTGTACGACGATGGGAAACTAGCTATCATTCAGGGCATAGGTTATCCAACCCCCAGTCGTTCCCACTTCCGTTCCATGGATATCTGGCACACCTGTGAGCCGGAAAAAGTGGGCGATGAAGGTTGGCTCGGCCGGATGATAGCAGAACTTGACCCGACCAAAGAGAACGTGCTTACTGGCGTGAACTTCGGGCGCGGTCTTCCCCGAGCCATGGTGGCCCCCGGAGTTCCGGTGGCCTCGGTTGGCAACTTAGAATCCTACGGAGTCCTCACCGGCATAGAGATTGAGGAACAGCGTACCAAGGCTCTAGACGTGTTCTCTCGGGTTTACTCGCCAATGATTGGTCAAGGCCCAGTGCTTGACTACTTCGCCAACACCGGCCTGGATGCTTTGAAGGGCGCCGACATTCTCAGCACCGCCCCGGAGTCATACTCCTCCACGGTGGAGTATGGCGCCGATTCGGTTGCTCAATACATGCGAAACATCGCCCAGGTGCATCTGGCGAATCTGGGAACGCGGATCATGTACACCACCGCTCCGTACAACAGTTTCGACACTCATGCTGGGGAATTGGCGAACCACACCAAGCTGTGGTCCGAGACTTCCAATGCCGTGGCCGACTTCTACGACGACTTGAAGGAGCATAACGCCAGCGACAACGTGGTCCTACTGGTGTTCACTGAGTTCGGCCGCCGTGTCCACGATAACGGCTCCGGGACTGACCACGGCGCTGGCGGTTGCGCCTTCGTCATCGGAGATGCCGTCAAGGGCGGCCTGTACGGCGAGTACCCTTCCCTAGAAGAGAACAAGCTGGTCGAGGGCGACCTCGCTTTCAACAACGACTTCCGCGGGCTCTACTCCACCCTGTTGGAAAAGTGGATGGGTCTGGACGCCAAACCCATAGTCAACGGCTCTTTCGAGCAGATGGCCTATATCTAGAGGATCTGAGTCTGTAGGAACCAAACTTACTGCGAGGCATATATGACTACTAGCACCCAGATTTCACATATACAGTTGCAATACAGCCACACCATTGGCCGGGGCGAGCAGTTCGGGCCTGGCTTTACCTACCCGATCCAGATGGCCAGGGGAGAAAGCGACACGATGTACGTGCTGTGCCGCTCCCCTGAATACCGGCCGGAAGGCACTCGGATCGTTGTCTGCACCGCTAACGAAGAATACATCAACGTCTTCGCCCGGGGCGTCAGCAACCAGGGACCACACGAATACAACTTCGAAGACGGCTCACTGGTCTGGCCGACCAGCGTCGCCATAGACAGTCAAGGGGATGTGTACGTGGCCGACGAGTGGCTGAACCGCATCTCCGTCTTTAACAAGGACGGCGACTACCTAAGCAAATGGGATATCAAAGAGGGTGCGGGCGATGGCGAGATTAACCGCCCGTCCGGCATGGCCTTCGACAAAGAAGACAATCTCTTCATGGTCGACAGCCTGAATAACCGGGTCCAGAAATTCACCAAAGACGGGAAATTCCTGTCCAAATGGGGGACGGAAGGTAGCGGCGAGGGCGAGTTCAACATGCCCTGGGGCATCGACATCGACTCCCAAGGTAACGTGTTCATAGCCGACTGGCGCAACGACCGTATCCAGAAGTTCAGCGCTGACGGCAAATTCCTGATGAAGTTCGGGTCGTCGGGTTCCGGAGAAGGTCAGTTCAACCGGCCCACCGATGTCGCCGTGGACAACGGTGGCGTCATATACGTCGCTGATTGGATGAATGACCGGATCCAGGTATTCGACACCGACGGCAGCTTCGTGACGCTGAAGACCGGCGATGCCACTGTCTCCAAATGGGGCAGGGACAAGTTGGACGCGAATGCGGAGATGTGGGGGGAACGGGACCGCGCCGAGGGCATGGAACGCGAAAGGCTGTTCTGGGCGCCGTCCGGCATAACGGTCGACGATGACAACAATGTGTTCAT
>Ga0315336_1006413_pt1 | contig 12052 bp, 6 predicted proteins | sample ASW5metaG_FD_204512 | JGI IMG/M metagenome (GOLD analysis project Ga0315336, IMG submission 204512) | Ammonia-oxidizing marine archaeal communities from Monterey Bay, California, United States - ASW #5 | ecosystem: Environmental > Aquatic > Marine > Intertidal zone | place: USA: California...
ACGTGGACGGATCGGCGACGACCAGTTCGATGCCCTGTTGCCGAGCTCGTCCCCGCAGGACCGCGATGGTCTGCGGATGACAGTGTTCATCGACGAAGAAGACTCCCTCGCCCATGCTCGTGATCGAACGGCACATCAGCATGGATTCGGCCGCGGCCGTTCCTTCGTCAAGCAACGAGGCGTTGGCGATCGGCAACCGGGTGAGATCACTGACCATCGTCTGGTAGTTCAGGAGGGCCTCGAGCCTCCCCTGGGAAATCTCGGCCTGGTACGGCGTGTACTGGGTATACCAGCCGGGGTTCTCAAGCACGTTCCGCTGGATGACCGGGGGCACGATGGTGCCGTGGTACCCCATGCCGATGCAGGAACGGAGCACCGTGTTCCGTGCGGCGAGTTCCTTCAGGACACCACGCATGTCATGTTCGCTGCGTGGAACGCCGACCTTGAACGAGGCGTCGTGCTTGATCGAGGCGGGCATGGCCCGGTCGACGAGCGAGTCGAGCGAGTCGACCTTGATCGTCTCGAGCATTCCGGCGATCTCCATTCCATCGGGCCCGATGTGCCTGTGAATGAAGGTGTCCGACGGCTCGAAGACGGAATCGGTCGCGGCGGGCGTGGGCCCGCTGGCATCGTGGGTTGGTGCTGATTCCGACATGAACCCGTATCGTATTCGCCCCGTCGCAGCGGGGCAACGGTCGATCAGTCCAAAGGTGTATCCGAAGCCGGGGATTCCGTCCGTGCCCGGACATCGATCAATTCGCCTTCCCGGAGGGGCTCCAGCACGTTGTCCGGGGGCTCGAAGGCGTCGGGCATGTGGATCAGCCTGATCCGGGACTGGATGGTTCCGGGCAGGGATCGAAGTTGCTCGTAGGTGGTGTGATTGCCACCCTCACCGCATTCATGAACGATGCAGTCGGCCCGGTCCAGCCATGCGATGTGCTCCGGGTCGAACTCCGTATCCGCAGACCAGCCGAGGCACCCTGCTGCATCGGACAGCAGCAGACCCGCGGTCGGGATCGAATGAATCGTCCCACGACATTCCACCTGGCAGCCGGCGATGTCCACCGGGGTACCGGCCTGCAGAGGACAGACCGTGAAGTAGTCCTCGAGCCCCGCACCGCGACCATCCATGGCCGGGGCAAGGCGTTCCCAGAGTCGATCCAGGACCTCCTCAATGGCATGGAGCCGGGGCTTGGGAGTGTCCCCGGGGATCATGTAGCGATGCAGAAAGCCGATGGTCTCCAGGCCACCGCAATGATCGCCATGGAGATGGGTGATCACCAGGTCTCCAACGTCACCGGGTTGCAGTTGAATACGTGCTCGTTCCGCGGCCTGCCGCCACATGGACAGAACCATGCCGGGGCAGTCGATGGCGATCCACCCCTTCACCGCCTTCACCAGGCCCGATGAGCCGTGAAACCGGTCTGAAAACGCATCGCCGATACCTGTCACCAGCAGTTGCATGTCCACATCATGCCATGTCCAGGGGGACCATGCCACGGTGGAAGACCGTGAAATCAACCATTGAATGCAGATGGGAATCTCGAACTTCCTGGCACGGTCGAACCGATGACATCAATGGAACCTCTTTCAAGCCCGTGCCTTGAACCCTTGGTACACTTCCATTCGGCTTGGTACCGGATCCCGAACCCCTGCGGAGCCAACGCGTGTCAGTCTTTTCCCGCAGATCACCACTGCTTATTCTGGCCCTCTCCATCTCCGCCTTGCTTTCCAGCGAGGTCCTGGGTCAGGTTGTCGGTGGACTGAGCCGCCAGGAAGAGATTGTCAATCGACTTGAAATGGAACTGCAGGAACAGGACATGGCCTATCGCCAGTCCATCAGCCAGGCCCAGTCGATGACTGAGCGACTGACGCTTGATTTCGGTGCCTCGCTTCGATTCGGTCTCGCCAGCATCGACAACGCCCAGGGCAACTCCCGGACGCTTCGGCAGTACGAGGCCAACATGTACCTCGTCACGAAGTTCGATGCGGGGCACACCTTCTTCGGCAACCTCCGCTTCCTCTACAACGACTGGAACACCGGTGACTCGCCAGAAGACGACGGATGGCTGTATCCCTACGGCAATCGCTACTGGTACCAGCTCGATACCCGCGCGTTGAACATGCACACGACGGGCACTCCTGGAGATCTGAACTTCAAGGTCCGCGTCGGCCGCCAGTTCATCAACTGGAACTCCGGCCTGACGTTCAGCAACGACATGTACGCGGTGCTTGGAACCGCGACCTGGGGCCAGATCGGGGTCACCGGCCTCTTTGGACGTACCGCCCGCAGTGGCCTGTACGACTTTGATCCGTCCCGGCCGCAGTACGACTCCAGTACCGACCGCGTGTACTGGGGCATCAAGCTGGAAGCGGAACTGGCCCCGGAGTTCTCGCCGTACGTCAGCTACCTCGTCCAGCGTGATCACAACAACGACGAGACGGTCAACACCATCTTCGGACCCGCGGACTTCCACTATGACTCTGAATACCTGTCCTTCGGCGCCTCGGGTACCATCGGTCCCCAGTTGACCTACACGCTGGAAGTCGTGCACGAAACCGGCAGCACCCTCAGCAGCCCGTTCACCCTCCCATTCAACCCGGTACCACAGACCAGCGATTCCATCGATGCCTGGGCAGGGGTGCTGAACCTCGCCTACGCATTCCGGAACGACACCAACGCCCGGATCGACATGAGCCTGGCCGCTGGCTCGGGCGACGACGATCGTCTCACGGCCGCGGGCACCATCGGCGGCAACAGCCCCAACACGACTGACAGGTCCTTCAACAGCCTCGGCTACATCAACACCGGCCTGGCCCTGGCTCCGCAGATCGCCAACCTCATGATGCTCCGTGTCGGCGCCAGCACCGCCATCCCGCTGGACCCCAAGCGTCCTGACTCCCTTCGCGTCGGCGCCGACTTCTTCTTCTTCGGGAAGGTCAATACCGACAGCCCCAACACGATCGCAACCACCGGCGATCGATGGATCGGCTGGGAGATGGACTGGAAGCTCGACTGGCGAATCATGACCGACGTGAACCTCAACTTCCGCTACGGCGTATTCTTCCCCGGCGACGCGATGCCGACGGGACTCGACGACGTCCGGCACTTCGTCTACGGAGGCATCAGCTATTCCTTCTGACCGTCCAATCTGGATCGGACCTGCACTGGTGCTGTTGCTGGCGACCTGCCTGCTGGCCATCGGACCTGGATGCCAGCGTTCCACCGTCGAGCAGAGCATGCTCCAGCGTCATCCGTCGGAACTCGATGATTTTGCGTTCTGGGACGACCTGGCCTCGGAGCCGATCATTTCCAATGATGACGCACTCCATGCATTGATCCTGATGGAGGATGGACGGGACCCCAGTACCGATTTTGAGGGTCGTACGGCCATTGCGAGCGAGAAAGGTTGGCTTGAGGGAACCCCCACCCCCCTGAATCCGAATGAATCCGTGTCAGTGGGGCTTCTCTCCGTAGCAGGATGCCGCATGCTCGGGATCCAGGGCGGGCTCACCATGATGATCTTCGGTGACTCCCCCCGGTACTGCACCCGGGAACTGAATGCACTTGGCATCCTGCCGGGATTGACCCCCAACGAGGCCCTGACCGGGCTTGAGTTCATCACGTTCATCGACGCGCTTGAAGAACGTGATCGCCTGCAACGGGCATGGGAACGGCAGGAAACAGCGAAGGCCGATACGACCGACGCCGACGCCGAAGGGGGCACCAAGTGAAGGGGGACATCATGACACGCCTGATTTCACTGAACACAGCAAGACTTGCAACGGTCATCCTCTGCCTCGTGTGCTTCGTCACCGTGGTTCCGCTGATGGCCCAGGAAACCGGCCAGATCGAACCATCCGGCACTCCCGCGATGCAGCCGATGCCGTCCTCGAACATCGACTTCGTTCGACAACGGATCCGCACGCTCGAGGACACCGCCCTGGAAGCCGTCGAACCGCTGCCCGAGGGTGAGACGAAGGAACTCCACGCCATCGTCATGTACGCCCATGGCAGGGTCCAGTGGCGAAGTGGACCCGAAGCCTCGTGGCAGGATGCAGCCATCGATCATGAGATGAAGTCCGGGGCGATGATCCGCACGGGCCTGAAGTCGGCCCTGACGCTCCGCGTCGGCTTGAATGCGACGATCCTCATCGACAGCAACTCGCGGGTGAATCTCCCCAATCTTCTGCACAACGGCGACACCCTGGAAACGGCCGTGAAGGTTACCCGTGGCCAGGCCGACATCAAGGTCAATCGCGTGGGCCTGACCAATGACTTTTCCGTCATCACGCCGACCGGTGCACTGGCCGTCAAGGGGACCGGCTTCGGTGTGCGCAGCGACGCCTACGGTACGTCGATCATCGGTTCACGCGAGAACATGATGAACGCGATCGAGGTCCACTACTACGCGACCAAGCTCGCCTACTACCTGTCCGGTGGTGCGATCTCCAGTACCAACCAGGCGAACCCGACCCTCGCCGCACTGCTCGAGACCGCCCCCCCACCCTCGACGAACAAGGCCGAGGAGCAGGACGCGGCCGATGCCGATACCGCCGCCGGTGAAGCGATCTCCACCACGAATCCGATCAACCAGACACTCCGGATCGACCTCGCCATCCAGCAGGAAGATCGCAACCAGGAGATCACCAGCTACATCGAGGAGCAGTTCCTCGAGGACCTCCAGGCACTGGCAGATGCCGCCTCGCAGGAGGAAGTCGAGGAAATCATCGAGGAACTCGAAGAGGAGATCGAGGAAGAGGTCGAGTTCGAAGATGACAACGCCGACGGGGAAGAAACGTACCAGGACGTCTGGGAACTTCCCGGCTTCGGTGAGTTCAACGACATTCCCGACATGTACAAGGGCGAGATTGCGGCTGCGATCTACTTCGACCTGGTGACCGATTCCGCCCACGAAGAAGTTCCGTACCCCGGTTCGTACCAGATCCCGTACCTCTTCGAACAGAAGTTGCTGGAACGGCTTGATTACTCCGACCCCAACGCCGTCACGGGAATGATGGACCTGATCGTGGCCTTCGGCGACAACCACGAGGAAACAGAAGGCGCGACTGTAGAAGACCTTCGAGTCGTCCTGACCATCGTGGACACCTTCTGCCGCTCGACCTTCGCCGGCGACCCCGTCAAGATCCAGATCTGCCGGGAATGCTACAGCCAGGCCATGTACGAGGCGTTCTTCGATGGACCGCTTGAACCGAACTCCTACTTCGACTACCTCATGCAGAACTATGAGGGTGGCGGGCAGGGAGGCGGCGGTGAAATCACTCCATGACCCCTGGCTCCCGCGAGCCCACTGACATCCACTGACACCGTAGACTGCTCACATGAAGCATCGTGGGTTGGTACAGCAGGTCGGCATCCTCTCGGTCCTCGTGGTGATCTTTCTCTACCTGCTCGGCCTCTTCAATCCGATCGAGGCCCGGATCCGGGACCTGCAGCAGCAGCACGTCTCCCGCGACCCCGTTCCCATGACCACCGCCATTGTCCACGTGGACATCGACGATGGCGCCCTGCAGCGCATTGGCAGGTGGCCATGGCCACGCACCCTGATCGCCGGATGCATCGAGGAACTTCGACGAGCCGGCGCCCGCACCATCGCCATCGACCTGGACCTCACGGAACCGGGGCTTGATCCCGCAGGAGATGCCGCACTGGCCCGGGCGATCGACAACGACACCGTGCTTGGACTGCTGCACCAGGATGACGGCCTTGAACAGCGATGGCTGGAGGCCGGTGGAACTCTGAATGGCCTTGTTCGTGTGGAGGCGCTGCTGGCGAGCGACATCAACCTTGAACCCGCTGAAGCCACGACGCTTGATGCCGCGAATCGAGGCGCGTTCTCGAACAATGAACTTGCCGTCAAGCGATCCGTACTCTGGTCCAACCCGGATCTGGAATCCCATGGGATCGCCGAGCAGGCCCTGCAGGCCGCCTATCGGCAGCAAAAACGCTCCGAGGCCATCGCCATCGAACGTGGATTGCTCGATGCCACGAATCGCTCGGCGGGTTCCGCCATGGATCGACTGCCCATGTCGCAACTGGTCGAGCGGGCCGGTGGACTCGGCTACGTGCACATCTCACGACGCGACAGCGACGGCGTGGTCCGAACGATCGAACCCGTCCAGTCTTCAAGAAGCGGCGCCGTGACCTCGCTCGGTGCCGCCGCCGCACTGCACTACATGGGACACGATGCCCGGCACGCCGGTGCCTTTGCACGGATCGACCCGGTCCTCGAGATCCCCGGCGGTACCACCCTTCCCATGCACGAAGGTGGTCTTCCCATCGCCTGGCCCGTGACCGAGCACGGCACCGGCTGGACTCACCTGCTTCGCCAGGATGCCGACGACCCGGCAGGCACCGGCCACCTCTCGATCGGAACGATCGCCGAACTGGTACGGGGTCGGGCGATGCAGGCCGAGAACCTCGAAGCCCTCGCCGTCCTGAGCGAGGAACTCCTGCGGGTGTTGCGCCAGGATGCCGAACTGGTCGTGAGCGATCCTCTCTCGAACGCGATCCAGGCAGAGATCGCCGACGAGTACGACTTCACGCTCGGTGAGCTGGATTCGGACACGAACCTACCGAGCGTTTTTACCGACGAGGATTCCCTGGCCCACGCCCAGGCCCTGGTCACCTGGAAGAGCCTCGTCGATGCCATCGCCGCAAGTGACGAGGAGATCACCGACCTGGAAGCCGCTCTTGCCGCACTGGTGAATGACCGCCTCGTCTTCGTCGGCTGGAGCGCAACGGGTTCGATCGCCGACTTCGTCCCGACGGTGGCGGGCGCACGGACCCCGGGCGTTGTCGTGCACGCGGCGACCGCGAACATGCTGCTCACCGGGCATGCCTACGGCTACGCTACCGGCTGGAGCATCATCCTCGTCATCCTGATGGGCATCGCCGTCGTGTTCCTGGTGAGTACCACGACGCCCTGGGTAGCCACCGCCTGCAGCCTGTTGCTCGTAGCGGTCTACATTCTCGTTGCGTCATTCATGTCGTTCGCATGGTGGGATCTCTTCGTCCCGATCGCCGCTCCCACGGCAAGCGGGCTGGGTACCTGGATCGCGTGTACGAGTACCAGCGCCATCCTGATCCAGCGGGACAAGTCACGGATCACCCGCCAGTTCCGGGCCCGGGTCTCCGATCGACTCGTCGACACGCTCATCGAGCAACCTTCCGCTCTGAGCATGGACGGAGTGCGGCGCGAGATCACGGTGCTCTTCGCCGACCTGGCCGGCTTCACCACCATCAGCGAACGCCTCGGCAGCGCCGAGGCGGTCGCTCTGGCCAACCGCTCCCTGTCGGCGCTGGCCACGCACATCGTCGAACAGGACGGGTACGTCAACAAGTTCCTCGGCGATGGCCTCATGGCCTTCTGGTCCGCGTTCGAAGTACAGCCGGACCAGGCTGGCCGAGCATGCGCCGCCGCCGCCGCCTGCGCCAAGGCGATCCGGGAACTGCCGGACACCAACCTGGACGTCCGCCTCGGCATCGCAACCGGTGAGGCGATCGTCGGTGACTGCGGCGCTCCGCCGGAGCTCAACGACTACACGGCCATCGGCGATACGGTCAACATCGCATCCCGCATTGAAGGTGCCAACAAGGCCTTCGCGACGAACGTGTTGATCGATGAGGAAACGAAGCGGCAGGCGGGTGATGCCATCCGGACCCTTCCCATCGGCCCGGTGATCGTGGTGGGCCGAAGTACGCCCACGATGCTGCACACCCTCGTGGATGGTTCATTTGCCGATGAAGCGCTCGCCGCAGCCGTCGGATTCCAGTCGGCGGTCACGTCCGGGGATCGCACCGCGGCAGCGGCGGCCCTTGAGCGCATGGGTGAGTTCAGGGAACTCGATGCCCTGTGCATGCACTGGGCGGAAGCCATCGATGGAGATGGCGATCTCGTCCTGACCCTGCACTCGAAGTAGACCACGCGTCAGGGACACGGACCCCAGGATTGAATGACCAGCAGCAGATCAACCACGTTGTAGGGATCGCTCCAACCGGAAATCACGACCAGCAGGTCATCGATGTCGACCTGTGAATCGAGCGTGTAGTCAGCGGCGCAGTCGGGCAGATCCTTCTTTACGATGACGAATTCATCCGTGATCTCACCCGTCGACTGGAGATTGATGAACTCGAGTACGTTGTTCTCGATCCGGACCAGGCAGGATCCACCGCCGGAACTCGAGAACCCCATGAGTGGGTGCGTGTTGCTGGAACCACCCCCCGCCCCATGACCAGCGATGACGCACACCGTTCCATCATGCGGCACCATTCCGAGCTGCTTTTCATAGGCGCCGTCACCCGACGGGCGTCCGTCACCTGAATCGACGATGTGCCCGGCAGCCGTGGTCGGGGTGTCGTAGGCGCCGTCGATGAGGTACGAGCGTTCGTAGTTGTGCGAGTAGCCCCCGAGCACGAGATCCACGCCGTACTGCTCGAGCACGGGCATCACGACCTCCCGCATGGACGTCATCTTGCTGTCGGTATCGGAATCATGCGGGCCGGCCGAGTACGGCCCATGGTTGAAGTAGACGATGACCCACCCCGCATCCGCCGCCGCAAGATCGTTCTGCAGCCACTGGACCATATGCGATGTCGGGGAGACGGTGGCGAGGGCCGTGAGACAGACGATGTGCACATCACCGTACTCACAGGAAAAGTATGCTTCCCTTCCGGAGGGAACACCACCAGCCTCACCTGATGCGGGGAGACTGAAAGCATCGAAGTACGGTCCAAGGCCCGAATTCACGTTGTTGTTCTGCTGTTCGTGGGATCCCGTCGTCGGGAGCATCGGCGCGTGCCTCAACACGTCCCCGTACACGGAAAACATGTTCGTTGTCAGATCGCCGTCGGAGCAGAAGTTGTACGCGACATCTCCGAGATTCAGAATGATGTCGGGGGTTTCGTTTCCGAGGTGCTCGAGCATGGTGTCCCGCACGTCGAATTGAGTCTGGCTGTACCTGCCGGCGTCACCGAATGCCCAGATGGTGCAGCGAGCGGGCTCCCCGATGATGGGAGACGTCCTGAAGAACGCCTGCTCGTCACCGCCATCCAGGACATCGTCGGACGTACCGATGCTGTAGTAGTACGTCTGGCCGGGCTGCAGCCCCGTGATCTCCACCTCGTGATTCCTCACCAGTGCGGGATCGATGATCTCGAATTCCTCTTCGCCGGGTGCGGCCCCGACCACGATGCGACTGCTGCAGGCAAGGTCGGTCTGCCACATGATGGTGATCGACGTGGGCGTCGGATTCTGCACGTACGGTCTTCGAAGCAGGACCGGCTGTCCCGTTTCATTGATCACGACCGTCAACCTGGGACGAAGCAGTGGATCAGCCTGGTATTCGCTTGACAGGATTTCCCCGTAGCTGGGAGATCCGTACGCCTGGAGAATCCACCCGTGGTTTGTCGGCGGATCGGCCTGCCATCGCATGACGCTCTCGCGGACGTTGACGTCGCGAGGAGTGAGTGTTCCATTTCCGTTCCCGAGCCAGACCTGCCCGATCAGGCTCGAATGTCGATCACTGGACTGCACGCCGGGGCTCGGGCCGAACGTGGACCAGGTCGTGTCCTCGTCCCAATCGACCGCCACGTCCTGGAACGGTCCACCGTTGAACCCGGTCGCCACGTCGAAGGAGAACGTCGCGGAGATGATCCCCGCGTCCAGCGGAATCAGACCCGGTCCAGTACCGAAAAGATCCTCGAACCGAATCAGAACGTAGTTGTCGTTCCCGGTTCCATCGGGCTCGTCGGTGTCGCAGAACAGCGATTCAAGAGCACCGTTGGAATTGAGGGGATCACTCGTTTCAATGAAGGTATCCATCGTGCCCTGGTACCCGTCAAGTCCCTGCTGGAACACGAGGGTCGTGGACCGGCTGCCAACGGCAGGCGGAACCTGCTGAACAGCCAAGTCCGGGGCAAATGCACCGGACAGCAGCAGGAACATGAACATGGATGGAGCATGCACGGACAATCCACCTTTCAATGCCAGCGCAAGACCGACCATTCATTAAACACGCACCCACCCGAAGAGCAAGTCGAAAGCGGGTCAAATGAACCCATGTCCGAGAAAATCACCCGGGCCGTGATGGCATTGGATCGATTCAAGGATCGACTCCCTGCGGTGAGTACCACATTGAATCACCAATCCCGACTTGATTCAATCAGCTTTTTCGTTTCGGAAGCGAACCAGCCGATCCAGCGGATTGGATGTCAAAAAAAACCGCCCCGGAGCCGTATGGCTCCGGGGTGGCCGATACAAGGTGAACATCCCCGGAGCCGAGGCCACGGGGATGTCCAATGATCAGGGATCACGCCTTCGTCGCAGCAGGCAACCCGCTGCCAGCAGGATTGCCAAAGCCGAAGGAGCAGCAATCTCGGTGAACCCGAGACCCAGTCCAACGTGCTCACCCAGTGATTCGCTGCCCATGGCTTGCATCGCCATGAGTCCACAGATCAATCCCGCCCCAGCAAGCCTCACCGATCTCTTCGTACTGCCATCGAGATGCATGGCATTCCCTCCTCTCCAGGGCGGCTTGTTCCTCTCCCTTCGTCATGGTGCTGACTTCCAACACTCAACCTAAGGCAAGATGCACCAGTTTGATAGGAAGCAACTGTGAGAAGGTGTTACTTCAACAATTCGGCGAGTTTCTGATGCCCCCGCAAGAGTCGTTTCACCCCTGTTCGAATTCCATCGCGACCATCTGCACCAGTTTGAACCGCCACATCCAGAACCAGTGGAGCATTCCAGTGCACGCAACTGCACCCGTGCTCCGTTCCGTTCAACGGCGGCCTGGTTGACTCGTTGTTCCTGCTCCAGGTACTCGAACATCGAAATGCCCGATGCGCTGCACGACAGCGGCTGGGTCGACATTACGGTTGAGGATGATGAAATCTATCTCGTCATCCTGACTCCCGGCCCTCCGGCCCCCTGATACCTCCTGGAACCCCCCCCCACCCAGACTCATCAAGCATGCATTTTTCATGTCTTGACATGATTTCATTGACCCGATGTACCCCGTGTTCTCTAATGGAGTGGCGCCATGGGGCCGACAGGGGAACAGGGAGAAGAGATTGAAGACGATCTGCATCACCATTGGATGGTTGCTGCTTGCATCGACCACCGCCCAGGCTGACACGTTCATTGTCAATCCCGGCGAATCCATCCAGGCCGCCCTGGATCTTTCCGTCGGTGGAGATGTCGTTGAACTGGCTGCGGGATCGTGGCAGGAAAATCTCACCATGCCTGATCACACCCTCATCCTTCGAGGTGCGGTTGACGAGTTCGGCGCTCCCACCAGCAGCATCGACGGCGGCAGCGACCGGGCGATCGTGCTCTCGAACAACATGGCGAACGTCGCCCTCGAGCACCTGGTCGTCACCGGCCAGCATGCCAACAACGGCGGTGGCACGTACGTCTACCGCAGCAACCCGTCCTTCACCAACTGCCGATTCGAGAACTGCTCCGTGGCAGGCACCTCCGTCTACGACGGCGGCGGCGCGGTCTACATCTACGGCACCAGCCCGACCCACACCCCGAGCTTCGAGGATTGCTCCTTCACGGACAACTTCGCCAACAAGGGCGGGGCCATCGGGCTTCGATCGAGCTCCGGCCCCTACGACTACTCGGCCTCGGTCGTGGACTGCCATTTCCAGGGCAACACCGCCGTGGAGCACGGCGGCGCCATCGCTGCCATCTACTCCCCGGACCTGGGAGTGGGCCTCGAGCAGTGCAACTTCATCAACAACTCCGCGTCCAGCAACCTGGGGCACGCGATCTCCGCCGTCTCGGGCCTGTCGACCTCGCTGCACAGTTGCAGCATCGTGCTCGACGGTGCCGATTCGGAGGACCTCGTTTCCGGCAGTTACCAGGACCTCGGGCACAATTGCCTCTCGGTCCTCTGGACCGACGCCGACGGTGATCTTCGACCCGACGACTGCGACCAGTGCGATGGACCGGAGTTCGACCTGGACGGCAACGGCTGGTCGGACTGCGCCCAGCTCGACCACGACGACGGCACGTTCACCTTC
>Ga0315336_1006414_pt1 | contig 12044 bp, 14 predicted proteins | sample ASW5metaG_FD_204512 | JGI IMG/M metagenome (GOLD analysis project Ga0315336, IMG submission 204512) | Ammonia-oxidizing marine archaeal communities from Monterey Bay, California, United States - ASW #5 | ecosystem: Environmental > Aquatic > Marine > Intertidal zone | place: USA: California...
GCTCTGCTGGATGCTGATCTGGTGATTGCCCTGGGGATACGCCTTGGCGAGGTGACCACCCAGCAGTACAGCCGGCTCAAGGTGCCGATGCCGGACCAGCAGCTGGTTCATGTTTTCCCCGGGGCCGAAGAACTCGGTCGTGTGTACTACCCGACGTTGGCGATACCGGCGCTTGCACCCGCATTTGCGCTGGCGCTTTCAAATCTTGCGCCGGCGGCGAAACCTCCCTGGGTAGAAGGGACGATGCGGTTGCGCGAGGCCTACCTCAACTGGAGCACTCCCGGTGATGCGCCCGGTGAGGTCAACCTGGCGTCTGTCATCAGCGAGCTCAGTGAAACCCTCGACGACGATGCCATCGTCTGTAACGGGGCCGGCAACAATACCGGCTGGTTGCACCGCTTTTTTCGGTTCCGCGGTAATGGTAAGCAGCTGACTTCAACCAGCGGCTCTATGGGTTACGGCATCCCGGCAGCTGTGGCGGCAGCGCTCGAGTATCCCGATCGCCAGGTGGTTACCGTGGTCGGTGATGGCGATATCCAGATGACCAGTCAGGAACTTGCGACCATCGTGCAGGAGGGATTGTCGATCATCGTCATCGTGGTCAATAACGCGATGCTGGGCACTATTCGCATGCACCAGGAGATGCACTACCCTGGCAGGACCCGGAACACGGACCTGCACAATCCGGATTTCACGGCACTCGCCGGCGCTTATGGTTTTGCCGCCGAGCGGGTTACGCAGACTGGCGAGTTCGGTCCGGCCCTGCACCGCGCATTGGCGGCACAAGGCAGCACGCTGGTCGAACTCGTCACAGATGCAGAAGCCATTGCCCATACCACGACGCTGAGCGAAATCCGGGCGCGATCGACGCCATGATGTGTCGAGTCCTTTTTACGGGGTCGTGTCCGTAATGCTGCTGCACCTTGCCGCCTGGCCCGAGGTCGAGGAATATCTCAAGAACTCAAGCGCCATCATTGTGCCGATCGGTTCGACAGAGCAGCATGGCCCAAACGGGCTCATCGGCACCGACGCGATCTGCCCGACAGCGATTGCCCACGAGATGGCAAAACACATCACAGTGCTGATCGGCCCGACGCTTTCGGTAGGCATGGCCCAGCATCACCTGGGGTTTCCCGGCACCATTACCCTGCGTCCCTCGACACTGCTGGCCCTTGTAGGCGATGTCATTGAGTCGCTGCTTCGGCACGGGTTTACTCACGTGTATTTCCTCAATGGCCATGGTGGTAATGTGGCCACGATCAACGCGGCGTTTTCCGAGGTCTGGTCACGCGCTAGTTTCGCGGGTCGAGATGACGCTGCACCGCGGCTTAAACTGCGTAACTGGTGGATGGGGCCGGCTGTCAGGGCGCTCTCCAAGGAACTTTTTGGTGACGCCGAAGGCAGCCATGCTACCCCCTCCGAGGTCTCGCTGAGTTGGTATGCCCACCCAGAGGCCGTAAAGACCGTCAGGCTGACGCCACCGCAGGCGGGGTCTGGCCCCATCCGCGATGCCGCAGATTACCGCCGCAGTTTTCCGGATGGACGTATCGGTTCGAATCCGGGCCTGGCGAGCGTTGATCACGGCCGGCGCATTCTGCAGGCCGCAGTCGACGATACCCTGACAGACTTCAACACGTTCACCGGAACACCGGAGTGAGCGGCCCGAAGATGAGTGACCGATTCACCCAGGCACTGACCGATGCCATTGATGACTTCGCCAAAGAGCGGGACTGGGAACAGTTTCATTCTCCCAAGAACCTTTCGATGGCACTGATGGTGGAAGCCGCCGAACTTGCCGAGCACTTCCAGTGGCTCAGCGAGCGCCAGAGCGGGGAACTGGCACCCGGGGATCTTGACGCGGTGGCGGAAGAACTCGCCGATGTCCTAATTTATACGCTGCGCCTTGCGTCACGCCTGGGTGTCGATATCGAGCAGGCGGCCTGGGACAAGTTTGAAAAGAACCGGCGCAGATACCCGGTGGATAAAGCCCGGGGCAACGCCAGAAAATACACAGAGCTTTAGCCCGCCCGCCTACGAATCGAAGGCTTGCGCGTAGCGCTCGCGCAGCAGGTTCTTCTGCACCTTGCCCATGGCGTTACGCGGCAGTTGTTCCACGCTAAAGATCTGTCTGGGCACTTTGAATCCGGCCAGCCGTGATTTGAGTTCCCTGGTCACGCTATCGGGATCGATGACGGCGCCCGGCAGGGGGCAGATCACCGCCACCAGCCCCTCACCAAGGTCTGCGTGGGGTACACCGATCACGGCGGTCTCGTTGACGCCCTCGAGCATATCAATCGCATCTTCGATTTCTTTGGGGTAGATATTGAGGCCGCCGCTGATCACGAGGTCTTTTTCCCGCCCGACAATCCGGACCCGCTCTTCACCGTCCATTGTGGCCATGTCGCCGGAGATAAAGAATCCGTCATCGGTAAATTCGCTTGCCGTTTTTTCCGGCATCTGCCAGTAGCCCTTGAAGACATTCGGACCGCGCATCTGCAGCACCCCGGTTTCACCGGTGGCGACTGTCTGATGCTCGGCGTCGCAGATGCGCAGCGTCACCCCGGGCAGGGCGAAGCCCACGGTTCCGGGAACCCGTTCGCCTTCGAGCGGGTTCGAGGCGATCATGCCGGCCTCTGACATCCCGTAACGCTCGAGGATCCGGTGACCGGCGTGGGCACAGAAGGCTTCGAAGGTCTGTGCCAGCAGCGGCGCTGAGCCGCTGATAAATAGACGCATCTGCCGGCACAGATCGCGGTTAAAGCCTGGCGTGTCCATGAGTCGCGTGTAAAAGGTGGGCACCCCCATCATGACGGTGACCGAGGGTAGTTGCCGGATCACTTCATCAACGTCAAATCGCGGCAGAAAGCGCATCGGGATGCCTTGCAGCATGGCGCAGTGCACGGCGACAAACAATCCGTGCACGTGATAGATCGGCAGGGCATGCAGCAGCACATCATCTTCGACGAAGCCCCAAAGGTCGATCAGCGTAAGTGCATTGCTGGCCAGGTTGTCGTGGCTCAGCATCGCGCCTTTGGAGCGCCCGGTGGTTCCGGAGGTATAAATGATCGACGCAATATCGTCACCACTAATCTCGGCAATGGGTGTGTGCGGGTCTGCCGCTGTAACGGCATCCACCAGGGTCCCCTCGCCATTGCTTCCGAGCGTCAGCAGCGTTGCCCCGGCGTGAGACGCGGTCTCCTGTAACGTTGACGCGTTTTCAGGTTTTGCCACAAAGAGTCTGGGTGTGGCATCACCCAGAAAATAGGCAAGTTCGGTCGGGGTATACGCGGTGTTCAGGGGTACAAAAACACCGCCTAGGCGAAGCGTCGCAAGATACAGCAGCAGAACTTCAGGGGACTTATCGACCTGCGCGAGCAAACGCTCGCCTGGTCGCAGGCCGAGCGCCTCTAAAGCCCCCGCGTAACGCGCCGTGGCGTCGTCGATGTCACGGTAGTACCGGGTATCGCCATCCGGCGTGACCAGCCAGGACGCCTCGGGGTCATCGGGAAAATGACGGCATAACAGCAGATAAAGGTTTTCGTTCAAACGCCACGCTTGGGGGTTTTGCAAAGCCGCAATTTTAGCGGGATCAATCGCCAAACGCTGTAGGCCGTTAGACTTGCCGACAGGATGGATAACGGCCATAGGTCGTCTTTGAAACACGCATGAAAAAAGAGCTGGCGTGTCTGGTGATTCACGGAATCGGCCGGCAGACGCCCGACTTTGCCGACGGTCTTATTGCGGGCGTTTCGGCCCAGCTGGAAACGCTCGGCCACGACCCCGAAGTGCTGGCGTGGCAGTCTGTCTATTGGGATGACATTCTGCGCCCGGCGCAGGATGCCTACCTGCAGGCCGCCTACCAGGCTACAGATCTTAATGCACGGCGTCTTCGCACGCTGTTGCTGAACGCCCTGGGCGACGGGGCCAGTTACCGACAGCTGCCGTCGGGCAAGCGTCGTGGTGGCGAAGAGACCATCACCTATCGGCGCATTCATGCCCGGATCAGGGAAGCCGTCGGCGCCTTGTATCACGCGCCGCTGGCAGGCCGGGCGGTGCCACTGGTAGCCGTCGCCCATTCTTTCGGTGGCCACATTCTGTCGAACTACATCTGGGACAGCCAGCACCGGCCGGATAAGCGCCTGTCGTCTTTTGAGCGCATGAACTGGCTGAGCGGGTTCATCACCTTCGGCTGCAACATTCCGCTCTTCACCTTCGCCTGCACAGAGGTTGTACCGATCCGCTTTCCCCCGTCCCGGCTGCCGGCGCGTCTTAAGCCCCATGCACGCTGGCTTAATTTTTTTGATCCCGATGATGTATTGGGCTGGCCGTTAAAACCGATCAACGCGGCTTATGCTGATGTTGTGCACAGCGATGAACGGATTCAAGTGGGCGGCCCGGTCACCGGCTTGACCCCGGCGTCTCATCTGGCGTACTGGGATGACAAAAGATTTGCGCGACGGATTGCAGGCTTTCTCGATACGCTGCTTTAGTTGGAGCCCTTAAGATGCTGTTACCAGGGTAGTGCTGCTGTCGCCGCCAGAGAGAGGGTTTTCGCCATTTCATGTGATGTGTATCACAGATAAACATATCTTTTCCCTCAATCATGGCCCTGAAACCAGTCATACTGAGTCGACTGAGAGACAAGGTGATGCTAATACCCAAAAAACAAAATCCGGACGCCGGCCAAGCCTTCGCGATGATCACCGAACTGATCGATATTGGCGTGCCCGTCGAAAAACTGCATAAGCAGGGTCTTGCCGACTTTGAGTTCGAGTATATCGAGATGCATCCGAAGGACGGCCTGTGGTCCGACCTCCTCGACTGAAGACCCACTGCAGCACTTCATGAGCCAGGCAGCCGTGGCTGCGATTCCGTACGGCCGCGTCTATTCACCTACTTTTTTTCCCGCAATTACCGGGGTTTTCTGTCCTTTGTGTCTCACCTTGATGCAAAATGGCGTCAACCGATGCCAGCGAAGCACAACGAGATATGACGACAGAACTGCTTGAACAAGCGCGATCTCTGCAGGAGCGTACGGTCGCCCTGCGCCGCGAAATTCACCAACATCCCGAGCTGGGTCTGCACCTGCCCAGGACACAAAAGGCAGTGCTTGATGCGCTTCATGGCCTGGAGCTTGATATCCAGCTGTCACAAAGTACCAGCGGTATCGTGGCGACACTGCATGGTGCGAAGCCGGGGCCGGCCGTCCTGCTGCGCGGAGACATGGATGCGTTGCCCATGCCGGAAGAAACCGGTCTGCCTTTTGCATCAGCCGAGCAGGGCTGCATGCACGCCTGCGGGCATGACGCCCACACGGCCATGCTGGCGAGTGCTGCTCATCTGCTGTGTCAACACCGTGAAAAGATCAGCGGTAGTGTGCGCTTTATGTTTCAACCGGGCGAAGAGGGACCGGGCGGCGCCAAGCCGATGCTCGACGAAGGCCTGCTCGACGCCGATGGCGCGCCACAAGCGATCTTTGCATTGCACGTGGAGCCGGAGCTTAAGAGCGGCACCATCGCCTGTCGTACGGGACCAATACTGGCGGCGGTCGATACCGTGTTTGCCCGCCTCATCGGAAAAGGCGGTCACGGTTCAATGCCGCACAACGCGCTTGACCCAACGCCCGTGGCCTGTGAAGTGGTACAGGCAATTCAGACGATGGTCACAAGACGTTTTGACGTCTTTGATCCGGTGGTGGCAACCGTGGGTCGAATCCAATCGGGCACCACCAACAACGTGATTCCCGAATTCGCCGAGATGGAGATCACTCTGCGCTCGTTATCGGTCGAGGCCCGCGAGCGCCTGGCAAAAGGGGTGGAGCAGCTGGTGCGCCAGATCCCGGCCGCACATGGCCTTGAGGTCACTTTCGAAATTGAAAAGGGTTACCCTCCAACGGTGAACCATGACAGCGGTGCACAGGCGGTGGTCCGCGCGGCGAAAGCGGTGCTGGGTGATGAGCAGTATGTACAGATGCCGACCCCCTGGATGGGGGCCGAGGACTTCTCCTATCTTCTGGAACGCTTTCCCGGCGCTTTTGTTTTTATCGGCGCGGCTCCGCCTGATGGAGAGCCGCAGCCCTGCCATTCCTCGAGAATGCGCCTCAACGAAGACGCGTTTCCGGCCGGAGTGGCAATGTATGCGGCCCTCGCGCTGCAGGAACTCTCCCAGGATCCAATCTGAGACCGCTTGGCTTGGTTGGTGCTTAGCGCGGTCCCAAGTGGATCACGCGGAAGATATTTCCATGAAGGATTGTTGACTCTCGTGTCAAGGCACGTTGTAATGGCCCGAGGCCTTAAATTGCATAGCGGGTAGAGTTCAGGAGACCAGTTACGGATGCTGAAAACCCAATGAAGGTCAGCCGCTTAAGCCGAAGCACAAACCAGGCATAGTCGATGCTGTCTCCCAGAATCGATGCTCTGGTACTCGCCGCGGGGCGCTCGCTTCGAGCAGGAGGCCCCAACAAACTGTTACTCCCCTGGCAAGAAAAAGCCGTCGTCGTCCATGCCGTTGACGCCGCGCTGGCGTCCCGGGCGGGTACCGTTCATGTCGTGACGGGTCACGAACGCGCCCCCCTGCAGGAGGTGTTGCAAGGCCGGGCTGTAAACTGGATCCACAATCCGAATTACCCAAGCGGCATCAGCACATCCATCAGCGCCGGGGTTACTGAGTTGCCCACCCAGCTCGACGGTATGGTGCTTTGCCTCGGCGACATGCCCTGGGTGAGCGACCGGCAGATCAACCGGTTGATCGATGGATTTCGTCCGGATGCGGTCCGGGTTGCCTGCTTCGGCAAGCGCCGGGGACACCCGGTGCTGTTCCCCCGCGCCTGGTTTGGCAAACTGCTCGCCTTAACCGGAGATGATCTTGCGCGATGTCTCTTTGACCATCTCGCCTCAGCGGTCGTTGAGGTGCCAATGGCGAACGATGCGGTCCTTCGGGACGTCGATTACGAAGAAGACCTGATGCCAACGTCAGTTGGCATGATTGCACATTAATCAATCTCTGGATATGCGGGTGGTTAATGTTGCGGACGGCATGGATATAGATATAGATGAAGGACCTAAAACTTATCTTCAAGAACTTCGAAAAGACCTTACGGGATTCTGCCTGGTTCGACGACGGGTGGGAGATCTACAACAGAGGCGTCTATCTTCAGCTTTATAAAAGCAACTGGTATAACCAGAACCAGGGCGGGGTACATTTCGAGACCTATATTGAAGCGCCCCAGGTAAAGAAGAAAAGTTTCCCGGTCTGTTTCCATGCTGAGGAAGAGTGCCCCGCTCAGCAGGACTTCATCAGTCGATTTCTCGAATCCCATGGTGACGAAATCAGGGGTTGGAAGGGTTACAAGGTGCAGGGGGATGGCTATCGTGTCTGCCAGCGCGATCTGCCGCTCAACACCAAGAACCTCGAACAGCGGCTCGTTGAAGAGTTCAACCGGCTCCGGCAGCTCGAGGCTCGTATAGATCAGGTGCTGCATGATATCCCGGGCTGACAGCTTTCCTCATTACCCCTCTCAAATAAAACACTTTTCTTTAAGGGCATTACGTGGGATCTCATAAGAGCCCCTGTATAGATATCTGCGACTTCCGCGGCCCCAAGGGATGGTGCCTGGGCTGTGCCCGCACCCGTGAGGAATGCCGGAGGTGGAAGTCGATGAAACCCTACGCCCAGACCATGCTCATCAAGGAGCTAAAAAGAAGAAAAACGAAAATGGCTAGCGCACCCGGACAATCGTAGCCCCCTCCAGAGATCCCAACGCTTTCGCTCCGTTGAGCGCCTTTTGGCTACTCTCCAAAGCCATTAATCGAGGAAATGTCTCTGCCTTCTATTGAGATTATCTCTCTGGATACCGGGATTGATTTTTCTTATGCGAGGGATAACAAGATAGTCTTGGAGAAATGTTTTCTCGAAGAGTATGTTAATTTGACTCATTAATTTGGAGGCATATTACTAATGTCTACCCGCGAAAACATCATGCGGCACCTCAATATCGTCGGTCAGTTACAGCCGGCGCTACACCAGCCGCAGCACGCCCCAACCGGCGACTTAATCGATAACGCCCACTTTCGAGCATATACGCGCACCTCTCACGATGTTGGAGGCGAAGCAGATGTACCGATTACCTGGGAGGAAAAGGAAGAAGAGATCTGGGAGCATAATACTTTCGTCACTTGTGAAGTGCTCGCCTGGCGTGGCGTCTGGAATGCTGAAGAAAGAAGGCGCCGCCAGAATGTCGACGTAGGGCAGACGATTTATCTTGGTATGCCGTACTACGGACGGTGGCTTATGACAATAGCGCTGATCCTTGTCGATAAGCAGCACGTGAAGTTGACCGAGTTGATAGACAAAATCGAAGAAGTAAAGCAACGCGCCAAAAAGCAGGATGGCCAATTTTACGATGCGAAGGGGCACGACTTATGAGTAAGAGTCATCACGTAGAAAAAGCAACCGGTGTCGGCGATCCGCAATGCTTCAAAGGCGAGGCGCCGGCAGCGAAGTTCAAAGTAGGCGACAAGGTCCGGATCAGAAACCTGCCGGATATCTTTTATACGCGCTCGCAGATGTACCTGCGAGAAGCCGAGGCGACTGTCGTAAAGCTGGTTTATGAAAGTCCGCCGGCAGAAGACGAAGCCTGGGATAACACTGACAGCCCAGAGTGGTTCTACAGCCTGCTCTTCAAGCAGACGGATCTTTGGCCTGATTACCCAAAAAAATTCGAGACAGATACCCTGGAGACAGAGTTGTCAGAGCGATGGCTGGAGGGAATCTAAGGCGCCACCAGCCTGTTCATCGTTCTATCAGGAAACATTCAACTCATTCAACTCATTCAACTCATTCAACTCATTCAACTATTGAGAAGTGATAAGAGGAAAACGGCATGTCAAATTCAGATAACCACGACCATAAAGCCGCTCCTATGGTGGACGAGATCAGTGACTTTGAAGCATTGGAAGTCGCGGTTCGCGAACTGTGCATAGAAAAAGGATTGTTTACTCAGGATGACCATAACGAGTGGACGGAGTACATGCATACACTGGGTCCGCTCCCGGCAGCAAGACTCGTAGCAAAAGCGTGGCTCGATGACGATTACAAACAGCTATGTATCGACGACCCTGTCAAGGCAAGCCTGGAAGTGGGAATCGACTGGATCACCAGTATGCCCTCGAATTTCGGGACCCCCAGCGACTACTGTAATCCAAGAATTCTTGTTGACACCCCGACGCTCAAACACGTGGTGGTCTGTACGCTTTGTTCCTGTTATCCGAGGCCGATTCTGGGCCAGTCGCCGGAGTGGTACCGGACTCCAAATTACCGTCGCAGACTGGTGAGATGGCCTCGACAGGTGCTGTCTGAGTTTGGTCTGCAGCTGCCCGAGGACGTAGAGATCCGGGTTGCTGACTCCAACCAGAAGACCCGCTACGTAGTCATGCCGGTAAGGCCGGAGGGTACCGATGGCTGGAGCGAAGATCAGTTGACAGAAATCGTGACAAGAGACTGTCTGATTGGTGTCGCACAGCCTCGGGCAGACCGCAAGGCTGATGACAAGCGACCCATCATCCGCGCGGTTCACGCCTACGGCCATTAGAGATCACCCATGACCGAGCCCATCCCTTTACTTCAGAAGATTGGAAAGGAAGGTCGGGTCTGGGGAGACCTGTGTGAACAGTATGGGGTGGATAACCCGGATCCGCCATGGCGTGTGCTTCTGGAAAGTACCTGCGAAGTGCTCAACGAGGGGTCATGCGTGTTGCCTTCGCTCGAAAGAAGAGATGAGGAAGATGACCTTGTAGATGGACATTACAAGCACATCCCTCATCCGGAGCGTCAACTATTGGCGCTGGCGCATTCGATGATTCTCCGGGGCGTCATCTCTGAGGAAGATCTTGAGAAACACATGAAGACCGTCATGGCACGTCTGAATGCAGCATAGCGATACCAGTAGAGACAATAGAGATAAGTAACAGTAATAGAGGTAATTCGTAAGGAGATTTTTTATAGATACCTGAAGTATTAAGCACTTAAGACTAAGTGAGGAGGGAAGCGTAGACATGAAAAAACAGTTATCGCAGGAAGATAAATTTTTGGCGGCGAAAGCGAATGCCCAGGCCATCAAAGACGATATTCTGGACCCGGAAGAGGCGCAATTTGTAGATGGCGGCCCGGTCGACGAGCACGGGCTCCCATTAAATGCAAAGGATTTTGGGGACAGGATCGATGATCCGTTCCTTAAGATAAATTCGGATCCGCTGTTTGGAGGTTTTCTCGGAACCGGGATCAGCCGACGTTCTGTGCTTCAGACAGGCGCCGCGTTGGCAGGTGCCGGTCTTGGGCTTGGCAGCATGCCTGCCTTCGGGAAAAAGGCATTCGATCCTGTCATTAATATCTGCTACATACCGATCACGGATGCGGCCGCGCTGCTGGTTGCGCATGAGCTGGGCTTCTTCAAAGAGGAGGGAATCGAGTCCAAACGGCCTACCCTCATTAGAGGATGGTCACCGCTTGTTGAGGCATTCGCCGCCCACAAGTTCAACTTGACCCATATGCTCATCCCGATTCCGGTCTGGATGCGATACAACAACAACTTCCCTGTGAAGATCACCGCCTGGGACCACAGCAATGGTTCGGCAATCGTGGTCAACCCGGAAATCAAGACACCTGCAGACCTCGGCGGCAAGCAGTTCGCCGTCCCTTACTGGTATTCAATTCACAACATTGTCTCCCAGAAGATCATGAAAGCAGCAGGAATCACGCCGGTGATTCGGGCGCAGGATGCAGCCCTGGCACCCAACGAATGTAACTTCCAAGTGTTGGCGCCGCCCGACATGCCGCCCGCACTGGCTGCAAAGAAGATCGATGGCTACTGTGTTGCCGAACCTTTCAATGCCCTCGGCGAGATCAAAGCCGGCGGTAAGGTGCTGAGATTCACTGGCGATGTCTGGAAGGGGCACCCTTGCTGTGTTGTGGTCATGCATGAGGATGATGCGATGGATCCCGACCGTGCAGCATGGGCCCAGGGTGTACACAACGCTGTGGTCAAAGCCCAGCTCTACACGGGGTCGAACCGCCAGGAAATTGCACAACTGTTGTCGCGCGAAGGCAAGAAGTACTACCCCTTCCCGAGCAAGGTGGTTGAGCGCGCCATGATGTTCTACGATCCGGCGTACTACAACAATCCGGCGGCGATCCGACACACCGAATGGGGCCAAAACCGGATCGACTTCCAGGCATGGCCCTATCCGTCTGCAACAAGATTGGTCGTTAACGAGTTGAAAAACGAAACACTGGTCACGGGGGATCGGACTTTCCTGGATACTCTGGATCCGGAGTTTGTCGTCAACGACCTGGTGCAGTACGAATACGTCAAGAACTCGTTGCTGGCCAACCCGACATGGAAAAACGATCCCAGCGTGCCCAAGGGAGACAATCCTTTCGAACGCGAAGAGATTCTGGAGATTTAACCTATTAAAACCCGAAGCCTCCGGTCGGACCCCGGGGGCCGCCAGGATTAAACTAGTAAATTAGGAGAGAAGAAGTTATGGAAAATCAAGTTACTCAAGACAACTTCCAGTTAGTCCAGGATGTGCCCACCCTTGCCAGCAAAGGTCTGCAACTGGTTGCCGCGTTTGCATTGGGTGCCGCCATCCTTTTTGCCGCAGCGTTCGTGCAGTCTTCCACTGTGCACAATGCGGCACATGATATGCGTCACTCACAGGGCTTCCCCTGCCACTAGTAAATATCCATACTGGTTTTCTAGCTGTTGCTTTTTCGGCGAATTGTTGTAATTGCGCTGTTCTCTGGCCTGGCTGGGGGTCTCGCCCTCAGCCTCGCTCAGCGCTGGCAGGTGATCCCGATAATCGCAGCGGCAGAGCATCTGGAAAGCGAGAAGGTTGAAGTGGCGGGCTCCGAGGCTTCGGAGCACGACCACGATCATGATCACGCAGAATGGGGACCCGAGGACGGACTCGAGAGAATACTCTTTACGGTATTGTCGAATGTTCTCACCGCAATCGGCTATGCGTTGTTGTTGGTGGCGCTTGGAG
>Ga0315336_1006415_pt1 | contig 12044 bp, 10 predicted proteins | sample ASW5metaG_FD_204512 | JGI IMG/M metagenome (GOLD analysis project Ga0315336, IMG submission 204512) | Ammonia-oxidizing marine archaeal communities from Monterey Bay, California, United States - ASW #5 | ecosystem: Environmental > Aquatic > Marine > Intertidal zone | place: USA: California...
TGCTGATTAACTAATTCTTTTAGGGAAATACTATTTAAAACGGTTTGACTACCCATTTTACTAAATCGGGTTCCAATTTGATTCAACCGTTCTAAATCAGATTCCATTTCTTGGACAACATGGGACGATTCTTCTGGATGACGCTTTATTCGATCAACCCATCCCATCAATGCGGAAACAGGTGTACCCAGTTGATGAGCTGTTTCTCTGGCCATCCCAACCCATATATTACGTTTTTCGCTGTTTCGAATGGAGTTAAATCCCATGAATCCAATGAAAATAAACATGGCTACTACACCGATTTCCAGATAAGGTAGCCATTGCAGTTTTCGAATAAGATCTGAATCACCATAATGCAAAAACCCTAATGGAATAGACTGCCCTGATATTTGATCATAGTATGAGATAGGAATTGGATCATTCTGTCGATCCATGGCACCCATGGGTTTCTTGAGCTGATCCGGTGATTCAATACCTGAAATATTCCTCGAATAGATAGGTACATTTTTGGCATCAGAGTAAATAATGGGGAATTGTACTTTTTTGATAATTTCGTCAAAAACGAAATTTAAATTAGTATCCGAATCCTCATTGACTGTTTTTGCAATTATTTCTGAATATAGTTTTACAATATCTCGATTGTCATTCCTTAAACGATTTACAATTGCATTTGAATAACCCAATAGGCCGATGATGAGAATCAATCCTACAAAAAATAGTCCAACTTTTATATTATTGTTATTACGGTAGCTATTCATCTTTCTTTCGCCTGAAATATCCAAACCCAATCAGTCCAAGGGATAAACCAAAGGATGTAAAAGAAATAGTCAGTCCCTTTTTGAATGAGGATTTATCATAAATAAAATCAATTGTATGATTCCCAGCTGGAACCTCAACACCACGCAGTATTCCATTAACTTTATGCGTTTGAATTTCTTTACCATCCATCATCGCTTTCCACCGAAGAGGATAATACACTTCACTTAATACCAAAAATTGATTCCCTTCAGATTCTGTGGAAATAGTAAATCGATGCACTGTTCGATCAAATTGAGTAATAGTCGCTATTGAGTTTTCGGAAATATCGATTTGTTCACTGGTATATGCCGTTTTTCTCGGATCAAAATCCGGTTGAATTATTTTTTTCCAAATAGTATCATATGGTACTGATTGAGCTTCACGAACAAACCAAACACGGGGCAAAGAGTTCTCAAGTTCGAATACGGCAACCGGCATTTCCCCGCGGGTTGACCTCATTTTCCCTTCTTTAACCAATTTTAATGATGGATGGTTAATCTTCTGTGGACTAATGAGATATTTTACATTTAACATTTGCAGAACAGGAATTGCAGCAGCATTTCCCGTTTTGGATAAGAATATATTGTAACCCCTTAACTTTGCCGGGTGATACCCTCCCACTGATTCTAATCCGAAAGCCGCAAAACGACTTTCACCAAACAAACTGCCAATGGGATAGATTCTAAAAATACTATTGTCATCTTTTAAAAATTGTATGATATCGTCTTCTTTTAAAAATCGATCAACAACACGTTTGGACATCAGTTGTGATCCTCGCCCACTGGAACGATTCGGTTGAATAATTTTAAAATTAACAATTCCAATATCAACGATTGCTAAGGAAACAGTTACCGCCATCAACATCGCTTGAGATACTTTACGATTGATCCAAAGCCAAATAAGCACCATGAGTGACCCTGAAAATAGAATCATTAACCAGGCATCATTTAACCACAAATTCCATCGAAGATTATTTAAAGCTTGGGCTGCACGTGGATCCTGTATCAGAGGCGGAGAAAAACTTCCTCTTACGGCTGATCCAATGGCAGTTCCGCCCAACACCATTCCAATGAAAAACACCCCTATGACACCAGCAATTCCCCAAAACCATTTAGGGATTTTACCTTCTTTTAATTTCACTAATTCATCCAACCCAAAAGCGGCTAAAACAGCCACATTAAATTGAAGTAAAATGAGTATCATATGGGGAACACGAAACTTATTAAAGTATGGAAAAATGTTAAAGAATAGGTCGTAAACCAAACTGAAATGTTTCCCGAATGAAATAAATAAGGCAAATGTCGATGTGATCACTAAAAATTGATGAATCAATTTCCATTTTCGAAAAAGACCTATTATTGCTAACAATAGAATAATAATACCCATATAATTTGGATAATCCGTAAATGGCATAAATCCCCAGTAAGGTTGACCGCCGAATCCAAAGGCAGAAGGAATAAAAAATGTCAGTATTTCTTTCGGATGGAATGACCACCCAGTGGCATAATTATAGTCCGCGCCGCCACCCGCTGAACCACCTCGTACAGAAAACGGAGTATATTCCATGGCCGGTAAATAAATCAATAAAGACAGTCCCACACCCAGAATACAGGCAAAAACAAATAATCCAAATCCTTTCCACAATATGGAGCGACCTCCGTTGATCCGAATTCCATTGATCAAAATGAGCAAACTATAAGCACCAATTAACATCCACGTATAGTATGCTATTTGTGCATGGGCACGCTGAAGTTGAAATCCAAGCAGCAAGGCCAACCATCCCATATTCCAAGTACTCGGATTTTGCCATAATCGCACCGTAAACCATAAAACCCATGGGATATAGGCTGCTGTCATCATTTGGCTTCCATGGCCAAATACAACCATAGTTACCATGTATGGTGTTATCATGAATGCAGCGGCACCGAGTCCAGCGGCCCATTCAGAACATTTAAAATGGCGCAATAATAAGAATCCACCGATGCCTGCAAATAATAAATGGAGGAGTTGAATCATCATTCCTGGAAGGAAAAACAGTTTAAATAAATATTCCGGGAAATATAGCTTTGATAAACTGGTGAATGCTTCTGCGGTTGGCATACCGCTGAAAACCCATGGCTGCCATTGTGGTAGTTCACCTGATGCATCCGAAAGTTCATTTAATGCGATCCCTATAGCCTTGGGGCTTAAACTATCGGGAGAGCCAAACGTTTTACCGCCAAAAATAACCGGTTCGAATAATATGGCAATAATAATAAACATCAGGCCAGTTGTAATTACTACTGGTCGTTTCCAATCTAATTTCATTTTTTATTTTCGTCCCTTTAAGACTTTAAGTCCTTTTAAAAAATCTAAATCTTCCTCTTCAACTTTTAGAATCCACAGAATAAATCCATAAACTCCAACGGAGAATATTCCTGCCAATATTAAGGTAATCAACGTATGAAATGGCATAATGAAATCTTTAATGAAAAATAGTCCGGTAAAAACGATTAATCCAGCCAAAATGGGCTTAATCACTTTTCGGTCTATGAAGTTCATCCTCAAAATTATTTGCACTTCAATAATTCGTGCAAATCCCAGTATAGTCAGGGAAATTAAAGTAGCTATCGCAGCACCTACGATACCATACTTTGGAATCAGATATATATTTAAACCAAAGTTGAGCCCAAAAGCGCCTATGGTATTCCACAATACCAATTTTGTATACCCAGACATACTTAATGCCGGTCCCGCGGCTCCAAGTACCGCTTGGATAAATGTGGCGCCTGTCAAAATAACCAATATTTTTGCACTGGGCAAATACTCCGGTCCAAACAATAACAACACTTTACCGGGGAAAATGATAAATACTGCAGAAATCGGAATGGCACATATCAATAGCCAACGGCTCACCAATTTATAAGTATGGTCCATCTTTTTCCGGGCACCCTCCCCATGGAATTGGGCCATCATTGGGGCATAAATACTAATAAATGAAAGCAGTAAAGCCTGGAGTAATCCGGCCGTACGCGCTGCGGGATGATACATTCCCACAGTGGTTGCATCCGTAAAATACCCTAACATGAGAATATCCATCCAATGCATGAATGTTTGGAGGATTATTACAAACATTAGGGGATAAGAATATTTTAATAGAGATGTGTCAAATTTTGATTTCACGATTTGATTATTGGTTACACCGGAAACCCTCTTCAATACACTTATCATAACAAAAAATCCGATGATGCCCGTAATAAGTAAGGGCGCCATTACCGCAGATTCTGCAGAAACAAACCAATAACACACCACCATACTACCCAAAAGGAGGGTCGGATTTAAAAACTGTGTGACCAACGTTTTATACTTGAGTCGTTTATATCCCTGAGTTGCAAAGGCAGAAACAAGCGTTAATGCATTAAATGGAATTGCAATGGCAAATACAATAATTACCGATATTAATAGAGGAGGTTCATTTAGGAATTGAGTCACGATGAATCCTGAGGAAATGATGAGTCCTACCATAATGATTAACGAAAATGTGATCGTCATTTTTAGAGTTGAAGCGATCAACTTTTGAATTTTTTCCGAATCTGAATCCGGGTTCAACCGGCTCACAAATCGCATAATTCCAGTCTCCAGCCCCATCTTTCCCAATACCTCAGATATCAGCATGATGGCATTCGCCATGGAGTAGATTCCAAGAAATTCTGCTCCAACCCAACGGGCTAAAAGTGCCGTATATAAATATCGGTTCACATTCCCGTACACCAAACCTGAGAATGTAATGGTGGATTCTTTGGCTATTTTACTGGCGGTATTCATCGGGATAAAGTTATAGTAAGCCCTTTCAAGAATCCATACCAACACCAGAAAATCGCAGTTATTCCATGTTTTTTTCTTAATAGATCCTTAAGAGCAACACCATTTAAATAAAATAATCCAGGTATCATATTTTTAATCATTCCATGCTTTCTCATAAAGTATACTGTGTTATGTGCCCGGAAATACATGCCTTTGGAGGCTGAATCAGATCTCGTCCCTCCTGTTGGTATTCTTAAATGTTCAATCGTAGGCATCGGAGAATACCAAATTTTCCCACCATTTTCTCTAATGGTATATCCAAAATCCCCATCTTCTAACATTGCATTTCCAATAAAATTTTTATCAAATCCACCTATGTCCAAAAACTTGGATCTTTTTACAGCAAAATTTCCACCGGCAGCCCATTCACAATCACCACTCTCATCGGAAACAAAATTTTTGAGTGTTTTCCCATACCAGGTAATCCATCCACCAACAATGGATTCGTTCTCCTTAAACATATCAGTATTTTTTTCAATAACTTTTCCTCCAAAACACCAAATTTTTTGATCTGCAGATTTGAAAAGATCCATATATGATTGAACTAAATTACTATCGGGAATACTATCATCATCAATGAAAACCAGAATATCGCCTTTTGCATTTTCAGCACCAACATTGCGTGCATTAGGCAATCCAGTTTCCATTATTTTTAAATACTTATACTCAAATATATCATTTTTAAAATTTTCAAGATTGCTATCTTTTTCTATTGTTTGATCAACAATGATTACTTCAAACCCAGAGATGGATTGCCCTGTAATATATTGGAGAGTCTGGAAGACAATTTCCTGACGATTATAGGTGGGTATAATAAGGGAAACCTGATTTAGGGGTAACATTATTTGAACTTAAGGGTAATGGATTCAAGAATATATTTTATATAGGACCGAATGGGAAGATGGTAATTTGTTTTGCTCTTATCTTTTGCAATCTCAATTAATTCGTTCGCGAAAACTTTTGCAGATCGCCCATCTTTATTCGCCACATGAAAATCTAAAAACTTTTCCGCTTGATTTAGCCAATTTTCTCCATTTGAAAAAACGTCAATTAAGGCCTCTCTTAACTCATTTTTATTGGTTGGCGTCGGAAACCCACCCATTGCATCTAAGAATGTCGGTTGCATCTCTTTATGGGGATTATAATAGATTGCAGGACAGCCCAATAATAGAGCTTCTATAATTGCTGTACTAAATCGACTGACAAAAACGGACGATGCCTTAATCAAATCGTAAAGGCCGTCCCCGAAAATATTTAATCCTGATAAATCCGTAACATCGCCAATATGCTGGCTGATTTTGTATTTTACTGGTAAAGATTCTGTCGTTTCAACAATGTCATCAATCCATTGTTTGGCAATATCAGCATAAAGACCATATGAAAAGTTGCAGTTTATTCCCACAAGGTTATTGGCTTGTTCTACACTTTTTTTAGTTTGATTCAGGAATCCATCAAAACGTGGAGAACCGATTACCTTTGTTTTTTGGGTCTTAAAAAAATGCTTATCATACTCTCCCAACAAAAATACATAATCCACTTTTTTGTATGGATAACGCCTTTCTCCAGGATATCCATGTTCTAAATGGGTATCTAGATAATCTTGGGCACCCTCAATATGACCAATCGTGGGAATTTTTCTTTTTTTGGCATCTTCAACAGCCCGTTTGGGCCATCCTCCCCAGTCATTCATTACAATCAATGCATCCGGCCTTTCACGTCCAAAAATTTGTGGGGTATAGGGAATCGAAAGAATATTATTTTCATCTGCGATTTCTTTAATCTGGGACTCCAGAATTTCTCCACGGCCATAATATTTCAAATGATCTGAATAGATAATACTGGCATTGTGATTCCCTAATTCTTTTATAATTGGAACAAACGTATTCACATGGTATGGTACATGGGGGAAAAAAAGAAATTTATACACTAAAACTTATGCTTTATTCGTTTTTTCTAGTACAGAAGGATTCAATGCAAATTTGGGCAATCCTTTTGAATATGTGTTTACAATATCATATTCACCAATAAGCTCGGACTTCATGTGTTTTGCTTTTAAAAGAGTCTGAATAAATTTGGCAAATGACTTATAGATATTGAATTTGCGTACATAATTAAAAAATGAAACAGCCTCTGGAGCTATTATACCCAGTTTTTCACTATGCACAATATGGTCATTGTCGTAGAATAATCTATCATTTGAAATCGGGGGAAATCGCGGCTCAAGCAAATTCTCCGGATCATTAATAATAATATTCACGCCATTCCACCATCCTTTTCTGGCTATTTCTTTCTCCACATCATTTAAATTTTCAGGGTGGCATTTAGTGTAGGCTTCAAAAAATAATTTAAATTGAGGATTTATCTTTAAAAAATCCTTATTCGCCTCCCTTACATGGCTATAATTGGAATCATCAACAATTATAACAACTCTTTTACTATAATACTTTTTAGCTAATTCTAAACACATTAATTGACTCCTATAGTCATGAGGCCCATCAATGAAAAATGTGCTTATTTCTTTATCCCCGATGTATTCCCTTAGATGATCAAGTGCTTTTTCATAATCATCATTAATTAAATGTATATTATTTATTTGATTCTCTTGAATTAAGTCTCTAATTAAATTCTTATTCTTATTATCTGGATCAAACTGTGAAAAATTATCGATTCCATAAGAATGGTGCTTTGATAACCCGTTCGCCACAGATAAGAGTGTTAATCCCCGGAAAACACCAATTTCTAAATAGCATCCTTTATCATTGTTGGCTTCATGATACTTTGCAATTCTCTGCAAAGCCCCAATTAATTTATTTCCCGAAAATCCAGAGACATTTTTCGGTTTATTTACTAATCCTAATTCATTCGATTCAACAATTATATTTTTAAGACTTTTGAAGTGATTCAGCAATTTTGAAGTCCTCCATATCGTCAATATCAAAAGATTCGACTTTATTTATTTCAAACATCCTTGGATTAGTCCCAATTCGGTTTTTTATTTTTAAAAACTTTTCTCTATTAAAAATATATATGCAAGAATTTTCAAAATACATTGGTTCCATATCTTGGGTGCGTAGCAATTCACCCGGGTTATGATTAATCGGTTTTGTTTCACAATCCCAAAATCTCATTTGCAATTGTGTGACGGAAAAAAGAGAATCATTTTTCGGATAGTTTGACTGAAATGCTTCGACCGCTTTCAAAATTGTCTGTTTTCCAAGGAGCGGATTGGTGCTATGGGTTTGTAATATGAACTCTGAATCTACCTGTTGTAAAGAATGATGAAGCACAAGATTCATCGGAATCTCACCCGCCTTTAAATGATCGGGACGATCAATAATTATTACCTGTGGAAAATTCTTGGGTGCTTCACCTTTGACAGCATCAATATTCGTATCAATTATGACTGAATCAAAAATCTCGCAATCAATCAAATTATTAATGATGTAATGATAAAGCGGTTTTCCATTGAAAGAACGAATATTTTTATTCAAGACACGCTCACTATTATCCCGCATTGGGACGATCGCTGAAATACTTTGAGCCATTTTATTCGGTACTTAGATGAGAATAGGCGCCACCATCAACAACTAAGGAACTACCCGTTATAAATGAGGATTGATCATGATCGGATAGGAAATAAATAGATTTAGCCACTTCTTCCGGTAAACCAATCCGCCTCAAAGGTGTGCGAGATTTATAATTTTCTAGCATCTGATGTTCCTCTTTTGAAGAATTGCAAAACCGCCGGATACTTTGGCGGAGCATCGGAGTATCAATGGCACCTGGCAAAACGGCGTTAACCCGAATGCCAATCGGTGCTAGATCAATGGATAATGACCGAGTTAATGCTAATAAAGCGCCCTTGCTAGCAGCATAAGAGGACATATTCATCGATGTTGCCAATGCATGAATTGAGCATACATTAACAATGGCACTCTTATCTTTTTTCAAAATATTAGCTGCTTGTCGGGCAATAAAAAAGGCTGGATATAAGTTAGAACGAAATACATGGTCCCAATCTTCTATACTTAATTCCTGTAAAGATTTAAATAATTGAATGGCGGCATTGTTAACTAAAGCGTCAAGTTTGCCATTAATGGAATTAAAAATAATTTTGTTATTGGCCTTATCTGAAATATCACCTTGAATAAAATTAATCGGCAATGCATCTTCCATCTCCTTGATATCTGTACCGATAACCTCCCACCCTTTTGCGTGGAATAGTTTGGCGGTTTCTAGCCCAATTCCGCCGGCGACTCCTGTAATCAATACCTTTTTTGTCATATCAAATTATTCCTAATCCCGTTAATAAATTGTTCACTGTATTCTCATGCACATACTCCCGCACACCGGGCGCAGAATTAGAATTGTGCGGTGTTAACAATACATTATCCATCCATCTAAGTGGGTTCTGAGGGTCTAATGGTTCTTTTTCAAACACATCCAATCCGGCCCCAAATATTGTCTTAGAATTTATTGCTTTAATTAAATCTAATTCATTAATTAAGGATCCTCGCGCTGTATTAATGAGAACCGCGTTAGATTTCATCAAATTAAAGTCCTCAGCGCCGATAATATGTTTTGTTGTCTTATTTAGGACACAATGAAGACTTACAAAATCTGAATTGCTTAACAGGGTATCCTTGGACACCATTTTGGTGCCTGTTTCTTTAATATATTCTGTTGATATCTCCCTAATATCATACCCATAGAGTTCCATCCCAAAAGCTTTCCCAAAGCGAAGAACTTCCTTCCCTATACTACCTAGACCAATCACACCCAGGGAAGATTCAGATAATGAAATACTTTCCACTTTCTCCCATTTACCCTTTTTCATCAATGTATTTTGAATGTGGATGTTTCGAGCAAAGGACAGGATATACCCAAAAACTGTTTCAGCGACTGGTCTAATAAATGCATCGGCCGTATTCAACACTTTAACACCGTACTTCTTTGCTGATTTTAAATCAATGGAATCAATTCCTGTCCCCCATTTTGAGATTACTTTCAACTTAATGGCTTTTTCAAAAACTGCTGAAGTGAACTGATCATCTCCGGCAATAACACCATCATATTTATGAATAATTGGAATTAAATCAGATTCAAAACATTTTTCCTCTACATCGAACATATCAAATTCAATATGGTGCTGATTTAATATATCAGAATATTTTAATGGTACGGGTTGAAAATAAGGCGCTGTAATCAGAATTTTCATTTTTAAAGGAACTTTAATATTGCGCGTGCTGGCGCGCCGTCTGCGTTAATAATTTTTAGCGGTAGACAACTTAACTCATACATTCCTTGTTTTGGTTCTGTAAGATCCAGTCCTTCAATTATAACGATATCCTCCTTGAGTAATATCTTATGCACATCATGGATTTCATCAAAGCTAGCAACTGATAAATAGTCAATTCCAACAAGTTTAATACCATGATCAACAAGCCACCGGGCTCCGCTTGTGTTTAACCCGACATAACATTGATTAAAATATGATTGTTTCCACCAACTTCCATTATCAGTTTTGATTAAGAGCTTAATTGTATTTTGAGGGATATTCGCCTCCTTCAATACTGTCTCTGCAATCGTAGCTTCATTCTTGACATCTAAAACAAAAGCATCTCCACAAAGATCATCTAAGGAGATTTCCTCGATTGTTTTCCCATCCATCAGAAAATGAAAGGGCGCATCAATATGGGTACCTACATGTATATCCATATCAATCAATGTTACATTTGATTGATATCCATCATTAATAGATTTTTTTTGAATTTGGGAAAATCCGTTACTCCCTGGCCAAATGGGAATTTTATTGGTAAGGGGAACACTGATATCAATTATGGTCATATTTTATAAGGCGGTCATCATCATTTACTGTACCCCTTCCTTTTTGTCTAAAAAAACCGTGGGGAAAATAAAAATGATTTTTCAATTTTTTTGAAATTTCACCTGCTTGATGATATCCTGAATAAGTACCCCAAAATTGATTGAATCGAAAAAGTGGGATTGAAGCAAATGCGTGAAAAAACTTTTCATCATTAATACTGTGATAATAATCAGAAATAGTATTTGAAAAAAACATCCAAATAAAAGAAATAAAAGAAAAACTTTCACTGGGATAAATAAATTTAAATGCAATTGCTTCCCGTTTATATCGATTTCTTATTTGAGAATATGCTTCTTCGTGCACATGGATTATCCCTGCATCTTTAGCATAAATAATTTTATACCCCTTTTTCGAAATCTTTTTAGCCCAATCCAAATCTTCAAGCCCTGTTAACTCTTCATCGTAATTAATTTTATCCCAAATTGATTTCCGAATTGCCGCATTCGCATTATTACAAAAGAGATTATTTTCACTCGATTGATTAGAATTTGGAAACCATTTCTTAAACACTTGGAGTTCTGAATATTTTGTTAGATTATTTCCTCTTTGTTTTCCATAAACTAATCCTACCTCGTTTTTTTGAAATGGATTGATCATGAGTTCAAGCCAATCATTATAAATTGGATAAACATGGGCACTGGCAAAAACGATAATTTCGTTACTTGCGGCACGACATCCAATATTTAATGCACGGCCAAAGGAAAAGCCTTCTGATTGAATCGATAATATTTTTACAGGAAACTGAGATGCGACAGAAAGTGTAGCATCTGTTGATCCAGAATCCACTATAATTATTTCCAAATCCTTAATTGTTTGTTTCATTATCCCTGTTAAAAGTTTTCCGATAAATTTTTCTTCATTAAAACAACGAATCAGAACGGAACATGAATTTTTATTATGCTGCATTATTATTTTTCTTATCAAAACCCATTTAGTGAACTCATCTTCAAATAATAACTTTTGGTATAAATGGCCACCATGAATTCGTTACTTTTTACTCATAATTGTAAATTGAAATTTAATCAATACTGAATAAATAAATTCTATAATACTCACCATCATCGCCAACGGAAGTGAGACTGGAATTTGATATGGTTCACTATGTTTCGCCACCAATTTCATTTTCCCCTTATGTTTTCTTTTCCATTTAGAAAAAGAAAACTGCCCTCCCATGGAAGCCGATACTTTATGCCGCACTTTTGATTCGGGAATAAAAACAATGTCACCACCTCTTTTTTTAAACCGAAGTGATAAATCTACATCCTCTGCATACATGGGGAAGGACTCATCAAACATACCAATAGACTCAAATTCTTCAGTTCGCATACAGACGCAGCACCCGGTGGCATAATCAATTACCCGATTTTTTGAATAATCATGAGAATCTTTCTTCCTGATTCCAATATGCCGAATCATTCCTGTCCATAGATTGACGATCCCTCCGGCAAACCAAATGGTTTCCGGCTTATCCGCGTAATATATTTTGGGCGCTGTTTGTTTTGTGTTGGATTTTGAC
>Ga0315336_1006416_pt1 | contig 12043 bp, 7 predicted proteins | sample ASW5metaG_FD_204512 | JGI IMG/M metagenome (GOLD analysis project Ga0315336, IMG submission 204512) | Ammonia-oxidizing marine archaeal communities from Monterey Bay, California, United States - ASW #5 | ecosystem: Environmental > Aquatic > Marine > Intertidal zone | place: USA: California...
TGTCAGCTCCATCTGGTCGCCCTTGATGAAGCTGGAATCGCCGGACTCAGTGATCTCGACCTTGCGCAGCATCTGCCGCAGGATGGTCTCGATGTGCTTGTCGTTGATCTTCACACCCTGCAAGCGGTACACGTCCTGAATCTCGTTGACGATGTACTTGGCCAGCGCACTGACGCCCAGCAGACGCAGAATATCGTGCGGGTTGCTCGGACCATCGGAGATGACTTCACCCTTGTTCACCTGCTCGCCTTCGAAGACGTTCAGGTGACGCCACTTCGGAATCAGCTCCTCATAAGGATCGCTGCCGTCTGTAGGGGTGATCACCAGGCGGCGCTTGCCCTTGGTTTCCTTGCCGAAGGAAATCGTACCGCTGATTTCCGCGAGGATCGACGGCTCCTTCGGACGACGCGCTTCGAACAGGTCGGCAACGCGCGGCAGACCACCGGTAATGTCGCGGGTCTTCGAGGTTTCCTGCGGAATACGTGCGATGACGTCACCCACATTGATCTCGGCGCCGTCAGCCACACCTACCAGAGCGTTAGCCGGCAGGAAGTACTGGGCCGGTACGTCGGTACCCGGCAACAGCAGTTCCTTGCCATTGGCGTCGACCATCTTGATCGCCGGACGGATGTCCTTGCCCGACGCTGGGCGGTCCTTCGGATCCATCACCTCGATGTTGGTCAGACCGGTCAGCTCGTCGGTCTGGCGCTTGATGGTGATGTTCTCTTCCATGCCGACGAAGGTCACGACACCCTTCATTTCGGTCACGATCGGGTGGGTGTGCGGATCCCACTTGGCAACCACGGCGCCAGCATCGACCTTGTCGCCTTCCTTGACGGAAATCACGGCACCGTATGGCAGCTTGTAGCGCTCGCGCTCACGACCGAAGTCGTCGGCCACCGCCAGCTCACCAGAACGAGATACCGCCACCAGCGCGCCGTCGGCACGCTCTACGTGCTTCAGATTATGCAGACGAATGGTGCCACCGTTCTTCACCAGCACGTTGTCGACAGCCGAGGTACGGCTCGCCGCACCACCGATGTGGAACGTCCGCATGGTCAGCTGGGTACCCGGCTCACCGATCGACTGCGCCGCGATAACGCCGACGGCCTCACCGATGTTGACCTGATGCCCGCGAGCCAGGTCACGGCCATAGCACTTGGCGCAGATGCCGTAGCGGGTCTCGCAGGAAATCGGCGAGCGCACGACCACTTCGTCGATGCTGTTCAGCTCGATGAAGTCGACCCACTGCTCGTCGACCAGCGTACCAGCCGGCACGAGTACATCATCGGTGCCCGGCTTGAGCACGTCACGCGCGATCACGCGACCGAGTACACGCTCACCCAGCGGCTCGACGACGTCGCCGCCTTCGATGTGCGGGGTCATGAACAGGCCCTGCTCGGTGCCGCAATCGACTTCGGTAACGACCAGATCCTGCGCCACGTCGACCAGACGACGGGTCAGGTAACCGGAGTTCGCAGTTTTCAGCGCGGTATCCGCCAGACCTTTACGAGCACCGTGAGTGGAGATGAAGTACTGGAGTACGTTCAGACCTTCACGGAAGTTCGCGGTGATCGGCGTCTCGATGATGGAGCCGTCCGGCTTGGCCATCAGGCCACGCATACCGGCGAGCTGGCGAATCTGGGCCGCGGAACCCCGCGCACCCGAGTCAGCCATCATGTACATCGAGTTGAAAGAATCCTGCTCGGCTTCTTTTCCTTCACGGTCGATGACCTTCTCTTTCGAGAGGTTGGCCATCATCGCCTTGGACACTTCGTCGTTGGCCTTGGACCAGAGGTCGATCACCTTGTTGTACTTCTCACCCTGGGTCACCAAGCCGGAAGCGTACTGCGATTCGATTTCCTTCACTTCCTCGGTGGCGGCATCGATGATGCGCGCCTTTTCGTCCGGGATGACGAAGTCGTTCACGCCGATCGACACGCCGGAGATGGTGGAGTAGGCAAAACCGGTGTACATCAGCTGGTCGGCGAAGATGACCGTGTCCTTCAGGCCCACCGTGCGGTAGCACAGGTTGATCAACCTGGAGATCGCCTTCTTCTTCATCGGCTGGTTGACCACGTCGAACGACATGCCTTGTGGAACGATCTGGAACAGCAGCGCACGGCCGACGGTGGTGTCGACGATGCGGGTGTTCCTGGTGATCGAACCATCCTTCTCCTTGATGGTTTCGTTGATACGCACTTTCACCCGGGCGTGCAGCGAGGCTTCGCCGGCGCGGAACACGCGGTCGACTTCCTGCAGGTCGGCGAACACCCGACCTTCACCCTTGGCATTGATCGCTTCGCGGGTCATGTAGTACAGACCCAGTACCACGTCCTGCGACGGCACGATGATCGGCTCGCCGTTGGCCGGCGAGAGGATGTTGTTGGTCGACATCATCAGCGCGCGCGCTTCCAGCTGGGCTTCCAGCGTCAGCGGCACGTGCACGGCCATCTGGTCGCCGTCGAAGTCGGCGTTGTACGCGGCGCAGACCAGCGGGTGCAGCTGGATCGCCTTGCCCTCGATGAGTACCGGCTCGAAGGCCTGGATACCCAGACGGTGCAGGGTCGGCGCGCGGTTGAGCAGCACCGGATGTTCGCGGATGACTTCGGCGAGCACGTCCCAGACCTCGGGCAGCTCACGTTCGACCATCTTCTTGGCGGCCTTGATGGTGGTGGCCATGCCGCGCATTTCCAGCTTGCCGAAGATGAACGGCTTGAACAGCTCGAGGGCCATCTTCTTCGGCAGGCCGCACTGGTGCAGACGCAGGGTCGGACCCACGGTGATCACGGAACGACCGGAATAGTCCACGCGCTTGCCGAGCAGGTTCTGACGGAAGCGGCCCTGCTTGCCCTTGATCATGTCGGCCAGGGATTTCAGCGGACGCTTGTTCGAACCGGTGATGGCACGGCCGCGACGGCCGTTGTCCAGCAGGGCGTCGACAGCTTCCTGCAGCATGCGCTTTTCGTTGCGCACGATGATGTCCGGCGCCGACAGGTCGAGCAGGCGCTTGAGACGGTTGTTGCGGTTGATCACGCGGCGATACAGATCGTTCAGATCCGAGGTCGCGAAGCGACCCCCATCCAGCGGTACCAGCGGACGCAGGTCCGGCGGCAGCACCGGCAGCACGGTCAGGATCATCCACTCCGGCAGGTTGCCCGAGCCATGGAAGGCCTCCATCAGCTTCAGGCGCTTGGAGAGCTTCTTGATCTTGGTTTCCGAGTTGGTCTGCGGAATCTCTTCGCGCAGGCGGCCGATCTCGTGCTCCAGGTCGATCTGGATCAGCAGTTCGCGCACGGCCTCGGCGCCCATGCGGGCATCGAAGTCGTCGCCGAACTCTTCCAGCGCCTCGAAGTACTGTTCGTCGTTGAGCAGCTGGCCCTTTTCCAGGGTGGTCATGCCCGGATCGATCACCACGTAGCTCTCGAAGTAGAGCACGCGCTCGATGTCACGCAGGGTCATGTCCAGCAGCAGGCCGATACGCGACGGCAGCGACTTCAGGAACCAGATGTGGGCGACCGGCGAGGCCAGTTCGATGTGCGCCATGCGCTCGCGACGGACCTTGGCCAGCGCGACTTCCACGCCACACTTCTCGCAGATCACGCCGCGGTGCTTGAGGCGCTTGTACTTGCCGCACAGGCACTCGTAGTCCTTCACCGGGCCGAAGATCTTGGCGCAGAACAGGCCGTCACGCTCCGGCTTGAAGGTACGGTAGTTGATGGTTTCCGGCTTCTTCACTTCACCGAAGGACCAGGAACGGATCATCTCGGGCGACGCCAGGGCAATCTTGATGGCATCGAACTCTTCGATTTGACCCTGGTTTTTCAACAGATTCAGCAAGTCTTTCAAGGCCTTTCCTCCTCACGGACCTGCGGCAGCCGGCTAAGGCCGGGTGCCGCGCAGGCGGTGCGTGGTTATTCGGTTTCCAGATCGATATCGATACCGAGCGAGCGGATCTCTTTGATCAACACGTTGAAGGATTCCGGCATGCCGGCCTCCATGCGGTGATCGCCGTCCACGATGTTCTTGTACATCTTGGTCCGCCCGTTCACGTCGTCCGACTTGACCGTGAGCATTTCCTGCAGGGTATAGGCGGCGCCGTAGGCCTCCAGGGCCCAGACCTCCATCTCCCCGAAGCGCTGACCACCGAACTGCGCCTTGCCGCCCAGCGGCTGCTGGGTGACCAGGCTGTAGGAGCCGGTGGAACGCGCGTGCATCTTGTCGTCGACCAGGTGGTTCAGCTTCAACATGTACATGTAGCCGACGGTGGTGGTGCGCTCGAAGGCATTGCCGGTACGACCGTCGAACAGCTGCATCTGGCCGCTTTCCGGCAGATCGGCCAGTTTCAGCATGGCCTTGATCTCGCGCTCCTTGGCACCGTCGAACACCGGGGTGGCCATCGGCACGCCCTTGCGCAGGTTGTTGGCCAGATCGAGCACTTCCTGATCGCTCAGGTCGTCCAGGCTTTCCTGACGACCGCCGATCTCGTTATAGATTTCGTGCAGGAACTTGCGCAGCTCTGCGACCTTGCGCTGCTCCTCGAGCATCAGGTTGATCTTCTCGCCCAGGCCCTTGGCCGCGAGACCCAGGTGGGTTTCGAGGATCTGCCCGACGTTCATCCGCGAGGGGACGCCCAGCGGGTTGAGCACGATGTCCACCGGCGTGCCGTTGGCGTCGTGCGGCATGTCTTCGACCGGCATGATCACCGAGACCACACCCTTGTTACCGTGACGACCGGCCATCTTGTCGCCCGGCTGGATGCGGCGCTTGATCGCCAGGTAGACCTTGACGATCTTCAGCACGCCCGGCGCCAGGTCGTCGCCTTGCTGCAGCTTGCGCTTCTTGTCTTCGAACTTGTCGTCGAGCAGCTGACGGCGGTCGGAGAGATAGGCCTGGGCCTTCTCCAGCTGCTCGTTCAGTGCATCGTCGGACATGCGCAGCTTGAACCACTGACCATGCTCGAGGCCGTCGAGAATCTCGTCGCTGATCACCGCGCCCTTCTTCAGGCCGGCACCACCCTCGGCGGTCGCGCCGACCAGGGCCGAACGCAGACGCTCGAAGGTCGCGCCCTCGACGATGCGGAATTCCTCGTTGAGGTCCTTGCGGATCTCGTCGAGCTGCATCTTCTCGATGGCCAGCGCACGGGAGTCGCGCTCGACGCCGTCACGGATGAACACCTGAACGTCGATAACGGTACCCTTGGTGCCCGTCGGCACGCGCAGGGAGGTGTCCTTCACGTCGGACGCCTTCTCACCGAAGATCGCGCGCAGCAGCTTCTCTTCCGGGGTCAGTTGGGTCTCGCCCTTCGGCGTGACCTTGCCGACCAGGATGTCGCCCGGGCCGACTTCGGCACCGACGTATACGATGCCCGCCTCGTCCAGCTTGTTCAGCGCCGCCTCACCCACGTTCGGGATGTCCGCGGTGATCTCCTCCGGGCCGAGCTTGGTGTCGCGCGACACGCAGGTCAGTTCCTGGATGTGGATGGTGGTGAAGCGATCTTCCTGGACCACGCGCTCCGAGAGGAGGATGGAGTCTTCGAAGTTGTAGCCGTTCCAGGGCATGAACGCGACGCGCATGTTCTGCCCCAGGGCCAGCTCGCCCATGTCGGTGGACGGACCGTCGGCCATGATGTCGCCACGCGCCACCACGTCGCCCTTGCGCACCAGCGGACGCTGGTTGATGCAGGTGTTCTGGTTGGAACGGGTGTATTTGGTCAGGTTGTAGATGTCGACACCCGCCTCGCCGGTCTCGACTTCGTCATCGTGCACACGCACGACCACGCGACTGGCGTCGACCGAGTCGATCACGCCGCCACGGCGAGCCACGACGCACACGCCGGAGTCGCGCGCAACGTTGCGCTCCATACCAGTACCGACCAGCGGCTTGTCCGAACGCAAAGTCGGCACCGCCTGACGCTGCATGTTCGAGCCCATCAGTGCACGGTTGGCGTCGTCGTGCTCGAGGAACGGAATCAGCGAGGCAGCGACGGAAACGACCTGCTTCGGCGACACGTCCATCAGCGTCACGTCTTCCGGCGCCTTGACGGTGAACTCGTTCAGGTGACGCACGGCCACCAGCTCGTCGACCAGCTTGCGGCCTTCCAGCTTGGCGCTGGCCTGGGCGATGACGTGGTCGGCTTCCTCGATCGCCGAGAGGAACACGATCTCGTCGGTGACTTCGCCTTCCTTGACCACGCGGTACGGGCTCTCGAGGAAACCGTACTGGTTGGTGCGCGCGTAGGCGGCCAGGGAGTTGATCAGACCGATGTTCGGACCTTCAGGGGTTTCGATCGGGCACACGCGACCGTAGTGGGTTGGGTGTACGTCGCGGACTTCGAAGCCGGCCCGTTCGCGGGTCAGACCGCCCGGGCCGAGTGCGGAGACGCGGCGCTTGTGGGTGATCTCGGAGAGCGGGTTGTTCTGGTCCATGAACTGCGAGAGCTGGCTGGAACCGAAGAATTCCTTGACCGCCGCCGCAACCGGCTTGGCATTGATCAGGTCCTGCGGCATCAGGCCTTCGCTTTCGGCCATCGACAGACGTTCCTTGACGGCACGCTCGACACGGACCAGACCAACGCGGAACTGGTTCTCAGCCATCTCGCCGACGCAGCGCACACGACGGTTACCCAGGTGGTCGATATCGTCGACGATACCCTTGCCGTTACGGATATCGACCAGGGTCTTGAGGACGGCGACGATGTCTTCGCGGCTCAGAACGCCCGAACCCTCGATCTCGGTACGACCGATGCGGCGGTTGAACTTCATCCGGCCGACGGCGGACAGGTCGTAGCGCTCCGAAGCGAAGAACAGATTGTTGAACAACGTCTCGGCGGCATCCTTGGTTGGCGGCTCGCCAGGACGCATCATGCGATAGATCTCGACCAGAGCTTCAAGCTGGTTGGTGGTCGAGTCGATCTTCAGCGTATCGGAAATGAACGGACCACAGTCGATATCGTTGGTATACAGGGTCTCGAAACGAACGACCTGAGCCTTGACGATCTTCGCCATCACATCGACGGTCAGCTCGGTGTTGCACTCGGCGATGATCTCGCCGGTGGCCGGATGCACGATCGCCTTGGCCACGGTGCGACCCAGCACGTACTCCATCGGCATCTCGAGTTCCTTGATGCCGGATTTGTCGAGCTGATTGATGTGGCGGGCGGTAATGCGACGGCCCTGCTCGACGATCACCTTGCCGTTCTCGTCCTTGATGTCGAAGGTCGCGATCTCGCCACGCAGACGCTGCGGCACCAGCTCAAGTGCCAGGGTCTCGCCCTTCACATGGAAGATGTTGGTGTCGTAGAAGGCATCGAGAATTTCTTCGGTGCTGTAGTTCAGAGCCCGCAGAAGTACTGACGCGGGCAGCTTGCGGCGACGGTCGATACGGACGAAAACGGCGTCCTTCGGATCGAACTCGAAGTCCAGCCAAGAGCCGCGGTAGGGAATGATACGCGCGGAGTACAGCAGCTTACCGGAGCTGTGGGTCTTGCCACGGTCGTGATCGAAGAACACGCCCGGCGAGCGATGCAACTGGGAGACGATAACGCGCTCGGTACCATTGATAATAAAGGTACCGTTCTCCGTCATCAGGGGGATTTCCCCCATGTAGACTTCCTGCTCCTTGATGTCCTTGATGGCCTTGTTCGACGATTCTTTGTCGAAAATGATCAGGCGCACCTTGACGCGCAGCGGGACGGCGAAGGTCACGCCACGCAGGACACATTCCTTGACATCGAAAGCCGGTTCGCCCAGGCGATAGCCGACGTATTCCAGCGCTGCATTGCCGGAATAGCTGATAATCGGGAAAACGGATTTGAAGGCTGCATGCAAGCCAATGTCGCGGAACTGATCTTTGGTCGCTCCCGCCTGCAGGAATTCGCGGTACGAATCCAGCTGGATGGCCAAAAGATACGGCACGTCCATCACGTGCGGTAACTTGCTAAAGTCCTTGCGGATACGTTTTTTCTCAGTGTATGAGTAAGCCATCAGCGTTCCCCAGCTTGGTCACCTGCTTGTTGGCTTCTCCCGACGGGAGCAGCCAGAAAATCTTGCGAATCCCTTGATTCGCAGCACCCGAAGGTGGCTTTCCGAGGAAGAGCCAGCATGGCTGGCTTTCCATAACGGAAAAAGGCCGGTGGCAAAAGCCACCAGCCATCAGCCTTTCGCGAGTCGCTCGGGCTGTAGACGCAAGGTCGTCGCTTACTTGAGCTCGACTTTGGCGCCAGCTTCTTCCAGAGCCTTCTTGGCTGCTTCGGCTTCTTCTTTCGAAACGCCTTCCTTGACCACGCCCGGGGCGCCGTCAACAACAGCCTTGGCTTCTTTCAGGCCCAGACCGGTCAGCTCGCGAACAGCCTTGATCACGTTGACTTTCTTGTCGCCAGCTTCAGCCAGAACGATGGTGAATTCGGTCTGCTCTTCGACAGCAGCAGCAGCCGGGCCAGCAGCGGCAACAGTGGCGGCAGCAGCGGTCACGCCGAACTTCTCTTCCATTGCCTTGATCAGTTCAACAACCTGCATCACGGACATTTCGGAAACGGCGTTGATGATATCTTCGTTGGTCAGAGCCATGACTCTAGTTCCTGTATTAGGTGACGGCCTGCGGCCATCCAATTCAAAAAGTGATTGCGAAAGAACCTACACGCTTAAGCGGCAGCAGCTTCTTTCTGGTCGCGAACGGCCGCCAGTGTACGAGCCAGCTTGCTGGTGGCGCCTTGGATAACGCTCATCAGCTGGGAAATGGCTTCGTCGTAGGTCGGCAGAGTTGCCAGTACGTCGATCTGGTTGGCTGCGAGGAACTGCCCCTCGAACGCAGCGGCCTTGATCTCGAACTTGTCCTGACCCTTGGAGAACTCCTTGAAGATACGAGCAGCAGCGCCCGGATGTTCGTTGGAGAACGCAATCAGGGTCGGGCCTTTGAACACGTCGTTGAGCACTTCGAACTGAGTGCCATCAACTGCGCGGCGCAGCAGGGTATTACGTACAACACGTACGTAAACGCCAGCTTCGCGGGCCTCTTTACGGAGTCCGGTCATGGCCCCCACGGTCACGCCACGGGCATCGGCCACGACAGCGGACAGGGCGGTTTTGGCAGCCTCGTTGACTTCAGCGACGATGGCCTTCTTGTCTTCGAGTTTGATTGCCACGGGTTACACTCCTGGATGTTACCGTTTCATCCGGTCGGGACCGGACGGGTTTTGGTGTCTGATTCGGTACGAATCGGGAGCACCTCTGCGTAGGCTTGTGGTTTAAGGCTTGCGCCGCCTACGGTCTTGGATAGCCCCCGCCAGGCAGGGACCCCAATCTTGAGACGCCCCCAAGGGGCGTCGTCGCCTTACGCTTCCAGGGAAGCCTGATCGATGACCAGCCCCGGACCCATGGTGGTGCTCAGGGTCACGCGCTTGACGTAAATACCCTTGGAAGTCGACGGCTTCAGACGCTTCAGATCCGAAAGCAGTGCTTCGACGTTCTGCTTCAGCTGGCCAGCCTCGAAACCAACCTTACCCACGGACGTGTGGATGATGCCGTTCTTGTCGGTACGGAAACGCACCTGACCAGCCTTGGCATTCTTGACTGCGGTAGCGACATCTGGAGTTACGGTGCCTACCTTCGGGTTCGGCATCAGACCACGCGGACCGAGAATCTGGCCCAACTGACCAACAACACGCATGGCGTCCGGCGAAGCGATCACCACGTCGTAGTTCAGATCACCACCCTTCATTTCGGCAGCCAGCTCGTCCATACCAACGCGATCTGCGCCAGCGGCCAGTGCCGCTTCAGCACCCGCGCCCTGAGTGAACACGGCAACACGAACGCTCTTGCCAGTACCATTCGGCAGAACGGTTGCACCACGAACAACCTGATCGGATTTACGCGGATCGACACCTAGGTTGATCGCGATATCGAACGACTCGGTAAACTTTACTGCCGACACCTCAGCCAACAGCTTGGCGGCATCCTCGAAAGCGTACTGCTTACCAGCTTCGATTTTCTCGGCGATAGCCTTCTGGCGCTTGGTCAACTTAGCCATTACACACCCTCCACGTTCAGGCCCATGCTGCGAGCGGAACCAGCGATGGTCCGAACTGCAGCTTCCATTTCGGCAGCGGTCAGATCGGCCTGCTTGGTCTTGGCGATCTCTTCCAGCTGGGCACGAGTAACGGTGCCGACCTTCTGGGTGTTGGGACGGGCGGAGCCGCTTGTGATACCGGCGGCCTTCTTCAGCAGCACGGCTGCCGGGGTGCTCTTGGTTTCAAAAGTGAAGCTGCGGTCGCTGTAGACGGTGATGATCACCGGAGTCGGCAGACCGGGCTCCTGGCCCTGGGTCCTGGCGTTGAACGCCTTGCAGAACTCCATGATGTTCACGCCATGCTGACCCAGTGCAGGGCCGACCGGCGGCGATGGATTAGCCTGACCGGCCTTTACCTGAAGCTTGATGTAAGCTTGAATCTTCTTAGCCATAGTTACTCCATTACGGGTTATAACGCCTTTCGGCTCCCCATTACTGATTTATCCCAGTGACGACAAAACCCCGCAGCCTGGAGCTGCGGGGTGAGGGATGCTTCGTTCAGTTAAACCTTCTCGACCTGACTGAACTCCAGCTCTACCGGGGTAGAGCGACCGAAGATCAGGACCGCAACCTGGATCCGACTCTTCTCGTAGTTAACCTCTTCGACCACACCATTGAAATCAGCGAAGGGACCATCAGCCACCCGCACGACTTCACCCGGTTCGAAGAGCGTCTTTGGCTTCGGTTTATCACCACTGTCGGCGACACGACGCAGGATCGCCTCAGCTTCCTTATCGGTGATGGGTGCCGGCTTATCCGCCGTACCACCAATGAAGCCCATTACACGCGGGGTATCCTTAACGAGGTGCCAAGTACCCTCATTCATTTCCATCTGAACCAAAACGTAACCGGGGAAGAATTTTCGCTCACTCTTGCGCTTCTGCCCGTTACGCATCTCGACCACCTCTTCAGTGGGAACGAGAATCTCGCCGAACTCATCTTCCATGCCGGCAAGCTTGACGCGCTCAATCAGAGAACGCATGACGTGCTTCTCGTAACCCGAGTAAGCATGCACAACATACCAACGCTTAGCCACGAGACACCCTTAACCAACAACCATGGAGACCAACCAACCGAGCAGGGAATCAAGCCCCCACAACAGCAACGCCATCACCAATACAACAACAACAACGATCAGCGTTGTCTGCGTGGTTTCTTGACGGGTCGGCCAGACGACCTTGCGAATCTCGCCACGCGCCTCTTTCAGCAACACAGCGAACGAACGCCCCTTGGACGTCTGCAGAGCAACAAACGCAGCAACTATGCCTATTGCCAGGACCGCAAGCACACGATAGAGAATCGGCTCAGCGGAGTAGTATTGGTTACCGACGACGGCAACCACCACCAAAGCAGCGACAACAAGCCACTTCACCAGATCGAAGCGCGCGTCATTGGCTTCAGCTTTGATATTCATCTGCTAGAACCTTGTAAAGACTGCCAAATTCGATATTGAAAATGGCAGGCCAGGAGGGAATCGAACCCCCAACCTGCGGTTTTGGAGACCGCCGCTCTGCCAATTGAGCTACTGGCCTAGAAAGAGTCAGGCCGACTATTATGCCGACCTGCTTCAAACAGATCAATCGTTATTCGACGATCCTGGCAACCACGCCGGCACCAACGGTACGACCACCTTCGCGAATTGCGAAGCGCAGGCCGTCTTCCATGGCGATCGGCTTGATCAGGGTAACAACCATTTTCACGTTGTCGCCCGGCATTACCATCTCAACGCCTTCCGGCAGTTCGCACGAACCGGTCACGTCGGTGGTACGGAAGTAGAACTGCGGACGATAGCCCTTGAAGAACGGGGTATGACGACCACCTTCTTCCTTGGACAGCACGTACACTTCAGCCTCGAACTTGGTGTGCGGCTTGATGGTGCCCGGCTTGGCCAGTACCTGGCCACGCTCGACGTCATCACGCTTGGTACCACGCAGCAGAACACCGCAGTTCTCGCCAGCACGACCTTCGTCGAGCAGCT
>Ga0315336_1006417_pt1 | contig 12042 bp, 9 predicted proteins | sample ASW5metaG_FD_204512 | JGI IMG/M metagenome (GOLD analysis project Ga0315336, IMG submission 204512) | Ammonia-oxidizing marine archaeal communities from Monterey Bay, California, United States - ASW #5 | ecosystem: Environmental > Aquatic > Marine > Intertidal zone | place: USA: California...
CCGTCGACCCGGAGAAAGCCCATGTCTGAAGGAACATCGCCCAGAAAGCCCGCCGACGCGGAAAGCGAAAGAGCAAGCGACCAGGTCATTCGCCTGGACAGCCAGCGTGAGCAAAGGCGCGGCAACCATCCGCCTGTCGTCGAAGACGATGAGCTGGAGGTGCCCGTGGCGCCGGAGCCGGCAGCCGAGGCTCCCTCGGCCCAGCCGAAGCCGGCTGCCGTCACGGTGGCTCCGCCGGCTCCCGCCAAGCCGCGCCGCAGCCGCACCCGGCCGGTCCTGTTCGCGCTGCTGCCCGTCGCTCTGGTGGCCGGCGGCTACTACTATGTCGTCGGCGGCCAGATCATGACCACCGACAATGCCTATATCCAGGCGCAATCGCTCGGCGTTTCGACCGATGTCTCCGGCACCGTGCAGGAGATCGACGTGCATGACAATCAGGCGGTGAAGAAGGGTGATGTGCTCTTCCGTCTGAGGCCGGCCTCCTTCGAAACCGCGCTCGCCGGCGCCAAGGCGCAGCTCGGCACCGTGCGCAACCAGGTGCTCACGCTGCAGGCGAGCTATCAGCAGTCGCTGGCATCGATCGATCAGGCCGAAGCGGACATTCCGTACTACGAATCGGCCTTCCAGCGTCAGCAGGACCTGCTCAGGACCTCGACAGCCTCCAAGGCGACTTTCGACAGCGCCCAGCACGATCTCATAGCGGCCCGCCAGAAGGTCATCGTCGCCAAGGCGCAGGCGCAGGCGATGCTTGCCCAGCTCGGCGGCGACGCCAGCCAGCCGGTCGAGCAGAACCCGTTCTACCTGCAGGCCCGGTCGGCGGTGGACGACGCGCAGCGCAATCTCGGCGACTCCGTCGTCAAGGCGCCGTTCGACGGCATCGTCACCAATGTCGATGCGCTGCAGGTCGGCAAATACCTGCCGGCGTCTCAGCCGGCCTTCAGCCTGGTGTCGTCGACCGATATCTGGATCGCGGCCGAGCCGAAGGAAACCGAGCTCACCTATGTGCGCCCCGGCCAGAAGGCGACGATCAGCATCGACGGCTATCCGGGCGAGGTCTGGCACGGCACCGTCGGCTCGATCAGTCCAGCTTCCTCGTCCAGCTTCTCGCTGCTGCCGGCGCAGAACACCTCCGGCAACTGGGTCAAGGTCGTACAGCGCATTCCGATGCGGGTGACGATCGACGATCCGGACGGCAAGCCGCCGCTGCGTGGCGGCATGAGCGCGGTCGTCAGCATCGACACCGGCCACGCCCGCGGCCTGCCCGACTTCGTCACCGATCTCCTCAAGCGGTTCGGACAAAAGTCATGACAACGGCTTCCGCGACAGGCGCGCCCGCGGTCGCCAATCGCGGCGCCATCACCGCCTGCGTGATCCTGGCGGTCATCATGCAGGCGCTGGACACCACCATCGCCAACGTCGCGCTGCCCTATATCCAGGGCAGCGTGTCGGCGAGCGCCGACCAGATCAACTGGGTGCTCACCTCCTATATCGTCGCCGCCGCGGTGATGACGCCGCCGTCGGGCTATCTTGCCAACCGCTTCGGCCGCAAGCGTATCCTTTTGGTGGCGATCACCGGCTTCGTGGTGGCGTCGGTGCTGTGCGGTTTCGCCCAGTCGCTGCCGCAGATCGTCGGCTTCCGTCTGCTCCAGGGCCTGTTCGGTGCGGCGCTAGTGCCGCTGTCGCAGTCGATCCTGCTCGACATCTACAGCGTCGAGGAGCGCGGCTCGGCCATGGCGCTGTTCGGCGTCTCGGTCATGGTCGGCCCGGTGCTCGGGCCGGTCATCGGTGGCTGGCTGACAGAGAACGTCTCCTGGCGCTGGGTCTTCTACATCAACGTGCCGATCGGCGCGCTGGCCTTCGCCGGCGTCTCGATGTTCGTCCAGGAAACCAAGCTCGACCTCAAGGCCAGGCTCGATTGGCTGGGCTTCGGCATGCTCTCGATCGCCATCGCCTCGCTGCAGATGTTCCTCGACCGCGGCGAGCAGCTCAACTGGTTCTCCTCGGCCGAGATCGTCGTCGAGGCGCTGGTCTGCGCTTCGGCCTTCTACATCTTCATCGTCCACACCTTCACCGCGCGCGACACCTTCGTGAACCCACGGCTGTTCCTCGACCGCAACTTCGCCGTCGGCATGGTCTTCATCTTCATCATCGGCATCACCTATCTTGCTTCGCTGGCGTTGATGACACCGTACCTGCAGACGCTCATGGGTTATCCGGTGGTGACGGCCGGCATCGTCATGGGTCCGCGCGGCCTCGGCACCATGGCCTGCATGTTCCTCGTCGGCCGGCTGGTCGGCAAGGTCGACACACGCTGGCTGCTGTTCATCGGCCTCGCGATCACCGCCTGGGCGATGTACGACATGACCGGTTGGACGCCGGCCGTCTCGCAATGGACGATCATCAGCACCGGCTTCATCCAGGGCGCGGGGCTCGGCTTCCTGTTCGTGCCGCTCACCACCATCACCTTCGCAACGCTGGCGCCGGAGCGGCGTGCCGAGGGCACCGGCCTCTACAATCTTTCGCGCAACATCGGCTCCAGCGTCGGCATCTCTGTCGTCACGGCGCTGCTGACGCAGAACCAGCAGATCAATCACGCCAACATCGCCACCTATGTGACGCCGTATAATCCGGCGTTCGGCGACCCGGCTATCTCGCAGGCGCTGAGCCCTTACACGGCCGCCGGCCGGGCCGCGCTCGACGGCCTGGTCACGCTGCAGGCGACGATCATCTCCTATGTCGACGACTTCAAGCTGATGATGATCCTTTCGCTGGCGGCCATCCCGCTGGTGCTGCTGCTGCGCAAGCCAGGCACACCCGCCAAGATCGACCACAGCGCGGTCATGGAGTAGGGAACAGCCCGGCGCGACCGATCCGGCCATAGATCCCGGCTCGATCGTCGGCACGCTGGCGTGACCCCCGCCGTGGGGCGAAACGGCGCATGAATGACGACCCAGCCATCGTCTCGACAACTCGCAACGGCCGCAGGCAACAAAAAACCCCGGACAAACAATGCCGGGGTTCTCTCGTCCTGAATGTCAGGCGCCTACTATTCCGCCGGCGATGGTTTCTTGCGGAACATCGCCGCCAGATTGTCCCACAATTCGATCTTGGCGCCCTGCCGCTTCATGATCACGCCCTGCTGCAGGATCGACAGCGTGTTGTTCCAGGCCCAGTAGATGACGAGGCCGGCCGGGAACGAGCCCATCATGAAGGTGAAGATCACCGGCATCCAGGTGAAGATCGCCGCTTGCGTCGGGTCCGGCGGCGCAGGGTTCATGCGCATCTGCAGGAACATGGTGATGCCCATCACCACCGCCCAGGCGCCCATATGCGGCAGGAAGGCGGGCGCCGCGAAGGGCAGCAGGCCGAACAGGTTGAAGATTGACGTCGGATCGGGGGCCGCAAGGTCGTGGATCCAGCCGAAGAACGGCGCGTGGCGCATCTCGATGGTGATGTAGAGCACCTTGTAGAGCGAGAAGAAGACCGGGATCTGCAGCGCCACCGGCCAGCAGCCGGCGAGCGGATTGATCTTCTCGGTCTTGTAGAGCTCCATCATCGCCTGCTGCTGCTTCATCTTGTCGTCCGCGTATTTCTCGCGGATCTCGAGCATCTTCGGCTGCACCTTCTTCATGTTCGCCATCGAGGCGTAGGACTTGTTGGCGAGCGGGAAGAAGATGGCCTTGACGATGACGGTGGTGGCGAGGATCGCCAGGCCGAAATTGCCGAAGAATTTGTAGAGCGTGTCGATAAGCCAGAACATCGGCTTGGTGATGAAATAGAACCAGCCCCAGTCGATCAGAAGGTTGAACTGGCGGATATGACGGTCGGCCTCATAGGCGTTGATCTTGGCGACTTCCTTGGCACCGGCGAAGACCTCGGTTTCCACGGTCGCCGACTGGCCGGCTTCGATGTTTATCGGGTCGGTCAGGAAATCGGATTGATAGCGATGGCGCCCGTCCTCGAAATAGGCGTAACGCGGCTGGAAGGGTTGCTTCTCGGTCGGCACCAGCGTCACGGCCCAGTATTTGTCGGTGATGCCGACCCAGCCGTCGGTCGACTTGCCGGGCTTGACTTCCTTGTCCTTCTCGATCGCCGCGTATTTGTACTCCGACAGCCCTTCGCTGCCGGTGACGCCGATCAGGCCTTCATGCAGCACATAGGTGCTGGCGACGGCCGGCTTGTCGTAGCGCGTGACGCGGCCATAGTTGAACAGGCTTACGGTGGCCGTTCCCGAATTCTGCACCGTGTCGGAAACGGTGAACATGTAGTCGTTGTCGACCGAGATGGTGCGCTTGAAGGTCAGGCCCTTGTCGTTGGTGTAGCTCAGCGTCACCGGCGTCGAGGGGGTCAGCGTCGGATTGCCTTCGACGCTCCACACCGTGTCCGAGCCCGGCACCGCGCCAGTCTTGTCGGTGCCGACGAAACCGATCTCGGCGAAATAGCCGGTAGGTAGCGCCTGCGGGTTGAGAAGCTGGATCTCGGGCGAGTTCTTGTCGACGGTCTCGTTATAATGCTTGAGCCTGAGGTCGTCGAGCCGGGCGCCGGTCAGGTTGATCGAGCCCTCGAGGCTGGGCGTCTCGATCTTGACGCGCTTGGTCGCTGCAACGGCCTGGTCGCGGCTGGCTGCCGTCACCGTGTCGCCGCCCGGCGCGTTGGGGATCGCGCCAGCTGTGGGAGCCGGCGTCCCGGCCGAGCCGGAATTGGCGCCGCCGCCCGCTTCCTTCTTCTGCGCCTCGACGCGCTGCTGCTCGATACGGGCCTGCTCGCGCTGCTGCTCCATGCGCGGGTTCATGTAGAACACCTGCCAGAGCGTCAGGATCAGCACCGACAGCGCGATGGTGATGAAGAAATTGCGGTTGTTTTCCATCGAAAGCCCTTGGCCTATCGTGTTCCGCGCAGCCGGCGGGATAGCTCGGCCTTCAACTGGCCGAACGGAGTGGCGAGCACGTCTTCACGCCCGACGATGACATAGTCATTGCCGGGCGCCATGTCATTGGCGGCATGCGTGCGCACGGCTTCCCTGAGCCTGCGCCGGACGCGGTTGCGCACCACGGCGTTGCCGACCTTCTTGGTGACGGTGTAGCCGACACGCGGCGCAAGGTCATCGCCGCGGTCGAGAACTTCAACGAGAAAAAGCCGTCCGCGGCGTTTCTCGCCGCCGCGCACAGCCAGGAAGTCCGCGCGTTTCAGAAGCCGCCCGGGAGTTTTCCCCTTTGGCTTGCCGGGTGCGGGCAACGATCTTGTCTTTCGTTCAGGCGCTGAGCCGCTTGCGGCCGCGGTTGCGGCGGGCAGCAACGACGCCACGGCCACCTTTGGTGGCCATGCGGGCACGGAAACCATGCCGGCGCTTACGGACGAGCTTGGACGGTTGGTATGTACGCTTCATTTGTTTTAATACCGCGGGGTGCGGCCCTTCTTGATTCTGTCACTCTGTAACAGGAGCTTTGCCGGGCCGGCTTAGGCGCGATCGAAACCGCGCCGGGACGAATGGCCCGAGCGTGAGCGGGCTTATAGGAAGAAGGTTTTTGGAAGTCAATCCGCCCAGCCACGATGTAATTTTTCGCGGGGGAGGCGATGAAATTGGCAAAAAGCCGCAAATCGCATAATCTTGGCCGATCAAGGCTTCGTGAAGACCGCGTCATGACGAGTCAAGTCCTGTCGAGCGATGAGAAGGCACGGCCGGCTGCGGCGAATTCGTCGCGGCGGGTGCCGCTGTCGCGCGGCCTGTCGACCAAGCTTCTCCTGCTCACCATCGCCTTCGTGCTTCTGGCTGAAATCCTGATCTTCCTGCCCTGGATAGCAAGCTACCGCGTCAACTGGCTGAAGGAGCGGCTGAGCACAGCCGCCGCCGTGTCGATAGTGCTGTTGCAGGGCGAGCCCAACTCGCTGTCGCACAATGCCCAGAACGACGTGCTGATGGCGATCGGCGCCAAGGCGATCGCCGTGCGCGACGGCGGCGTCTCCCGGCTGCTCGTCGTTTCGGACATGCCCCCTCAGGTCGACGAGCATATCGACATTTCCAATGTCGGGCTGGTCAATGGCATGACCGGCGCGCTCGACACGCTGGTCTTCGGCGGCAAGCGCATGCTGCGCGTCTTCGGTCCGGTCGGCGACAGCGACAAGGAATTCGAGCTGATCATGCCGGACTATCGGCTGCGTGACGCCATGCTGAGATATTCGCGCAACGTTGCCGTCGTCTCGTTGCTCATCTCGCTGTTCACCGCCATGCTGGTCTATGCGGCGATCGACCTGATCATGATCGGGCCGATCCGCACCATGACGCGCTCGATCCTGTCCTTTTCCGAGGCGCCCGACGACCCGGGGCGCATCATCTGCCCGACGGAGCGCGCCGACGAGATCGGCGTCGCCGAACGCGAGCTGGCGCAGATGCAGGATAGGCTGCAGAAAATGCTTTCCGAACAGAAGCACCTTGCAGACCTCGGCCTTGCCGTGTCGAAGATCAACCACGACATGCGCAACATCCTGGCTTCCGCGCAGCTTATGTCGGATCGCCTGCGCCAGGTGAAGGACCCGACCGTGCAGTCCTTCGCGCCGAAGCTGTTGCGCGCGCTCGACCGCGCCGTTGCCTATTCGGAGGGCGTGCTTGCCTATGGTCGCACGCAGGAACCGGCGCCGTCGCGCCGTCGCTTGCGGCTGCGCCAACTGGTCGACGACGTGCACGGCCTGCTCGACATCGAGGAAGGCATCGAGTTCATCAACGGCGTCGAGATCGCCTTCGAGGTCGACGCCGATTCCGACCAGCTTTTCCGGGTGCTCACCAATCTATGCCGCAACTCGGTGCAGGCGATGGCCGCCGACACCGAAAGCGCGGTGGTGCGGCGGCTGGCGGTCGCGGCCGAGCGCCATGGAAGCGTCAGCCGCATCACGGTCACCGACACCGGTCCGGGCCTGCCGCCCAAGGCGCGTGAGAACCTGTTCGCCGCCTTCCGCGGCTCGGCGCGCAGCGGCGGCACCGGGCTTGGCCTGGCGATCGCGCATGAATTGATCCGCGCCCATGGCGGCACGGTCGAACTGGTCGAATCGATCGGCGGCCGCACCGTCTTCGCCGTCACCATTCCCGATCAGCCCGTCCGGCTCGACCAGGCCCGCACCGGACTGCGCCGTCCGGCTTGAGGCTATCGGCTGCGGCTGGGCTGCCTGTCGGCAACGGCGCGTCTCAATCGAAACCGGCAAAAAACTGTTGCGACAAAACTTTTGCCGGATTGGCTTGCTTTTCGCAAATTCAGTCGTTAGGGAACACTCCACATCGCGGCCGGCCGTCTCGACCGGATCGCGGGGCTTGTGTCACACACGGCCTGTTGCGCGCCCGTAGCTCAGCTGGATAGAGCACCAGACTACGAATCTGGGGGTCAGGAGTTCGAATCTCTTCGGGCGCGCCATCATTTCACTCCTAGACAAAGGCGAGTACCACATCGGTACTGGCAATTGTTCGTGGCCAAAACCGGGACGCGTTCTGACGCGCCCGCGCGGCTCGACCTTTCGCATGGGCGGCCCAGCGAAAAACAGCGAAGGTGGAACTGCTGCTTCAGAGGATTAATCGCTCGACCAGTCGCTTTGATGGGCTAACTCGAGCCGCACGCGGCTGGCGACTATCCTGTTGGAAGGGCAACAATGCCGTGGTTGAAGAGATGATTGCGGAGGCGGCGTTCCTCAATCTGTTCGACCAAATTTGCGGAAGGAAATCGGTCGACCTAACCTGTAGCTGATTGCGCTGCGCAACCGGATCCTGTGCCATTTGATTTAAGAAGGGGGGGTGGACCATGGCCAAGCTCGTGTTCGGAATGAACCAGTCGCTGGACGGCTACGTCGATCACATGGCGTTCGGGCCGAGCCCGACGCTATTCCGCCATTTCATCGAGGAGGCGCGGGGGCAGGCGGGCAGCATCTACGGTCGCCGCATGTATGAGATCATGCGCTACTGGGACGACGAGCATCCCGAATGGGATGCCGACCGGCTAGCCTACGCGGCCGCGTGGCGGAACCAGCCGAAATGGGTCGTTTCGCGTTCGTTGCAGTCCGTCGGCCCCAACGCCACGCTTGTCGAGGGCGACCTCGAGGGCGCGATCCGCGAGCTGAAGGCCGGGCGCGACGGTGAGATCGAGGTCGCCGGCCCGGCTCTGGCGCAAAGCCTCACCGATCTGGGCTTGATCGATGAGTATCGCATCTATCTGCACCCCGTGGTGCTTGGCCGCGGCAAGCCATATTTCGCCGGACCTCGGCCGCCCCTGCGCCTCGCGGCTCATGATCGCATCGGCGAGGATGTGATCAGGTTGACCTACTGTCCTGCCTGATCTCGCTATCGAGCAAGAAAATCCCGCACCGCGCTGATCGTCGGCTTGGGGGCCTCTTCCATCAGCCAGTGTCCGGAATCGGGGATGACGACCCCGGTCACGTTGCTGGCGGCGTTGCGCATGACGACGGCCTCCATCTCGCCAAACGACTTCGCGCCGCCGATGGCAAGCACGGGCATTGGCAGCTTCCTGGCCAGGGCGGACTGGTTGTCGACGGCATCCTGGCGGATCGACCGGAACTGCGCGAAGGCGGCGTGCATCGCGCCGGGCCTTGCATAGAGTTTCGCGTAGTGCTGGCGGGTCGCTTCATCGAACTTCGCCGGCGTGCCCGCGAACTCGTTCCAGAACCTGTCTAGATAGATGCGTTCGCGGCCAAGCACGAGGCGCTCCATGTCGGGACCGCCGAAATCGAAATGCCAGAGCCTCGGATCGCGCACGATGTCGTTCCAGGGCGGAATGCCAGGCACCGGCGCGTCCATGACGACAAGTTTGTCTGTCTTTTCGGGATAGCGGGCTGCATAGGCATAAGCGACCATCGTGCCGATATCGTGCCCGATGATGTCGGCCTTCCCGATGCGCAGATGATCAAGCACGGCCTGGATGTCGGCGGCCTGGTTCCATTTTTCGTAGCCGCCCTCCGGGATCGAGGAAAGCCCCATGCCGCGCAGATCGGGAACGATGACGGTATGATCCTTGGAAAGGTCGACAGCCAGCGGTTCCCACATGTCGCCGGTGTCGCCAAACCCGTGGATCAGCACCACGGCTGGCCCCAATCCGCCAATGCGCGCATAGATTTCGGCGCCGTTCGCGGCGACCATTTCAGTCCGGAAGCCCGGAAAAGTGCCGCCTTCCGCATGAACGGCCATCGGCGCGCCGATCGCTAGGAACAACGAAAGCATCATCACCTTGCCGAGCATCTTACCCTCTCACCATTTAGATCCACAGGTGCTGAAATCTAGAACGATCGTTCTACATTAAGCAAGCCCTATTATGCAAAACGCTGAGTCGGAGGTTGGCATGGGAGCAGGAAGACCACGCGAGTTCGACATCGACCAGGCGCTCGACCGGGCGGTCCAGCTGTTCTGGCGCCATGGCTATGAGGGGACTTCAATAGCCGACCTTACGGAGGCGCTGGGCATCACCCGCGCGAGTCTCTACGCTGCGTTCGGCAGCAAGGAGGCCTTGTTCCAGCGCGTTATGGACCGCTACGAGAGCCGGGCCGGTTCCTACAGGCGCGCCGCGCAGCAGGCTACGGCGCTCGAGGACGCCATCCGGCACCTGATGACCGGGCCGGTCGAGCTGCACGGAGATAAGCGCAATCCGCGGGGCTGTCTGGGTGTGCAGGGGGCATTGTCCGTCAGCCCGCTCTCGCAGGCGGTCAGAGGAGATCTGGCCGCGCGGCGTCGCCGCGGCGAGCTAGGTATTCTCGATCGGCTGCAACGCGCGCGCGATGAGGGCGAGCTGCCGGCCGGCGCGCAACCTGCGGACCTCGCCCGGTATTTTTCCGCATTGATATACGGAATGGCGATACTGTCGGCCGACGGAGCGAGCAAGAAGGAGCTGGAAGCTGTCGCGGACATAGCCCTTCGTGGCTGGTCGAAAGCTCAATAGGCGGTCGACGGCGATTGCGTGAACTCATGGCGGCGCGAAACGCTGAAATGCGCTGGAGCCGCGGCAGATGACCCTGCCGTTCAGGCCTTGGCGCCCTTCCCGTTCGCGCCGTCGAGCAGCGCGATCAATCCCTTGAGGATCTCGATCGGTGGCGGCGGGCAGCCTGGAATGTGCAGGTCGACCGGCACCACGTCCGCCACGCCGCCGACGACTGCGTAGCTGCCGGCGAAACAGCCGCCGTCCTTGGCGCAGTCGCCGAGCGCGACCACCCATTTCGGGTTGGGCGTGGCGTCGTAGGTCCGCTTGAGCGCTTCGCGCATGTTCTTGGTGACCGGCCCGGTGACCAGAAGCACGTCGGCATGGCGCGGCGAGGCGACGAAGCGGAAGCCGAAGCGCTCGATGTCGTAGAAGGCGTTGTTGAGCGCGTGCATTTCGAGCTCGCAGCCATTGCAGGAGCCGGCGTCCACCGCGCGGATCGACAGGCTCCGGCCGAGCCGCCTGCGGGCAAGCCCATCAAGCGCGTGCGCCAGCTCGTCGACGGCAGTGTTGCTGGCTTGCGGCGCGCGCTCGGTCAGCGGCGGGCGGATGAGGCTTTCGAAGAGCAGTTTTCGCATGACGGTGTGCCTCGGCCCGGCCTAGAGGTCATGGCCGGAATAGGAGCAGTTGAAAGATTTGTTGCAAAGCGGGAAGTCGGCGATGATGTTGCCGTCGATCGCCGCTTCCAGCAGCGGCCACTGGAACCATGAAGGGTCGCGCAGGTGGCAGCGCTCGATCAGGCCGTCCTTGCCGATGCGCAGCCAGACCAGTATGTCGCCGCGGAAACCCTCGACCAGCGCCATCCCCTCGCGCGGCTCCTCCGGCGCGGCGATATCGACGCCGATCGGGCCTTCGGGCAGGCGCGACAGCATCTGCTCGACCAGTGACAGGCTCTGCTCGACCTCCCGCACGCGGATCCAGACGCGGGCATTGACGTCGCCCTCCTGCAGAACCGGCACGTCGAAGGCAAGCTGGTCGTAAGGCGCGTAGCCCGGGCTGCGGCGCGCATCGAATTCGCGGCCCGACGCCCGCCCGACATAGCCGCCGGCGGTATATTGCCGGGCAAGATCGACCTTGAGCCGGCCGGTCGCCACCGTGCGGTCCTGCAGCGAGGCGGTATTATCGTAGAGCTCCACCAGATGCGGAAAGCGCTGCCTGATCTCCGCGACAAGCGATCGTATGGCGCTTGTTCCCGCCTCGCCCAGATCGCTTGTCGTGCCGCCGGGCACGATGCAGTCGCGCATCAGGCGATGGCCGAAGGCCGTATCGGCGGCGCGCAGCACGCGCTCACGCAGCACGCCGCAATGCGCAAGCATGATCGCGAAGGCGGCGTCGTTGCAGATCGCGCCGATATCGCCGAGGTGGTTGGCAAGCCGCTCCAGCTCGGCCATCAGCGCCCGCAGCCATGTCGCGCGCGGCGGCGGCGTGACGCCCAGCGCCGCCTCCGCGGCGCGGGCGAAGGCCAGCGAATAGGCGACCGTGCTGTCGCCTGATGTCCGGCCCGCGAGTTTCGCGGCACGATCGATAGGCGCGCCGGCCATCAGGCCTTCGATACCCTTGTGCACATAGCCAAGCCGCTCCTCCAGCCGCACCACCGTCTCGCCGCCGGCCGTGAAGCGGAAATGCCCCGGCTCGATGATGCCGGCATGGACAGGCCCGACCGCTACCTGATGGAGGCTCTCGCCTTCCGCTGTCAGGAACCGGTAGGAAGAGGCGGCTGCCGGCCCGCCGGGTTGCGCCGCCAGCGGATGGCTGGTGCCCCATTGGCCGTGGTCGAGCCAGCTTCGTGTGTCGGGCAGGCCCTGCGGCGCCAGCCCGAAGAGGTCCGCCGCGGCGCGTTCCAGTCGCAGCGCCGGAGAATGGCGCTGGCCGACCGACGGGTAGCGGCCGCCACGGCAATCCAGGCTGATCACGCCGATAGTCAGCGCCTCGTCGAGAAGCGCCAAGTGAACCTTGTCAGGCTCCCCCCACAGGCCGAGCAGGCTCCAGCGGCCGCCGGCAAGCTGCTCGACGGCAAGGTTCCAGACTTTGGGGGCGACCACCGCGCGCGGCCAGGGCGCGTGATGCTCGATCCGGCGGCCGG
>Ga0315336_1006418_pt1 | contig 12042 bp, 10 predicted proteins | sample ASW5metaG_FD_204512 | JGI IMG/M metagenome (GOLD analysis project Ga0315336, IMG submission 204512) | Ammonia-oxidizing marine archaeal communities from Monterey Bay, California, United States - ASW #5 | ecosystem: Environmental > Aquatic > Marine > Intertidal zone | place: USA: California...
TTTCATCTGCACTTCCAGGTTCTTGACCACCTTGAACATATCCGATCGGGTCATTTCCTTGCGCGCTACCTCGTAACGGGTCTTGCTTTCTGAAATGCCCTTGATTCCTTCCGTGATGTCGTGGACTTCTTTCTGAATGCTCTTGGGTTCGATGCCGTGCTCTTTGTTGAAGGCGTCCTGAATAGTTCTGCGGCGACTGGTCTCATCGATGGATTTTTGCATCGAGTCGGTGATTCGGTCAGCGTACATGATTACGTGGCCACTTGAGTGGCGGGCCGCCCGGCCGATGGTCTGGATCAGAGACGTGTTGGAGCGGAGGTAGCCCTCTTTGTCAGCGTCCAGAATGGCGACGAGGCTGACCTCAGGCAGGTCCAACCCTTCCCTCAGTAAGTTGATGCCCACCACGACATCGAACACTCCCAACCTCAGGTCGCGGAGTATCTCTATCCGGTCCAGGGTTTGAATGTCCGAGTGCAGATAGTTGTTGCGGATACCCATCTCAGATAGGTAGTCCGCCAATTCCTCGGCCATCCGTTTGGTCAGAGTGGTTACGAGAATACGCTCCGACCGCTCTACCCTAAGCTTGATTTGCTCCAGCAGGTCGTCGATCTGGCCTTCGGTGGATTTCACTTCCAACGTGGGGTCAAGAAGCCCGGTGGGGCGAATCACTTGCTCCACCGTGGCGCTGCTACGCTGCAACTCGAAGGGAGCTGGCGTCGCCGACACGTAGATGACCTGATTGACATGGCTCTCATATTCTTCGAAGTTCAGAGGGCGGTTGTCCATGGCTGAGGGCAGGCGGAATCCGAAGTCCACCAGAGTCTTTTTCCTGGACATGTCTCCGTGGTACATGCCCCGGACCTGGGGCAGGGTCATGTGGGACTCGTCGACGAACATTAGGTAGTCTTCCGGGAAATAGTCGAGCAGAGTCCAAGGGGAGCTTCCTGCGGCCCGGCGGGATAGGTGGCGGGAGTAGTTCTCCACTCCAGAGCAGAACCCGGTTTCCTGTAGCATCTCCAGATCGTAGTTGGTGCGGCTTTCCAGTCTGGCGGCTTCCAGTATCTTGCCTTCGGCCCGTAGCTCTACCAACCGTTCTTCCAATTCCAGGCCGATGTCTATGACGGCCGCGTCCAGCTTATCCTTAGACGTCACGAAGTGGTTGGCCGGGTAAATGGCTATCTCTATAAGTTCAGCCAGCACCTCGCCGGTGAGCGGATCGACTTGGACGATGCGCTCTATGTCGTCGCCGAAGAACTGAACCCTGACGGCGGCATCTTCGTAGGCAGGGACAATCTCCAAGGTGTCGCCACGGATGCGGAACTTTCCCCGGGACAGGTCCATGTCGTTGCGCTCGTAATGCATGTCCACCAGTTGGCGGACCAACTGGCGTCTGTTGCGGACCTCGCCGACCTTAACTTGGGCCACCAGGTTGAAGTAATCTTCGGGATCACCCAAGCCGTATATGCAGGACACCGACGCCACGATAAGCACGTCACGGCGAGTCAGTAAGGATGTGGTGGCTGACAGGCGCAGCTTATCCAATTCCTCGTTGACGCTGGAATCTTTCTCGATGTAGGTGTCTGACTGGGGTACGTAGGCTTCCGGTTGGTAGTAATCGTAATAGGAGACGAAATACTCGACGGCGTTGTTGGGGAAGAACTCCTTGAACTCGGAAGCAAGCTGGGCGGCCAGAGTCTTGTTGTGAGCCATCACGATGGTGGGCCGCTGAACTTCCTGAACGATGTTGGCCATGGTGAAGGTCTTACCGCTACCGGTAACGCCCAGCATGGTCTGGTAGATGGACCCTTCAGTCACCCCTTGCGACAACCGGGCCACCGCTTGTGGTTGATCTCCGGTCATCTTGAAATCAGCGACCAGTTCGAAGCGCTTGTCCTGAGGGCTGGCGCCGGCGGCCCAGACGTTTTTAATCTCTTTTCCGGCGTCGGCCCACTTTTTCGCACGAATAGTTTCAGTCATTGATCCTCAAGCATGAACCGGGTGAATTCTTGGACAATTTTGATTATACCCCGGTAGCCCTGGCTGCGATGGGAGTCGATGACAGGCCCTAGCTCCCACCGCCGAACTGCTGTAGGGCCAGACGGATCCTCTCTTCTACCGAGAGCTCCGATGCGTCGTGCAGGCCGTTTAAGGCTTGCCGGGACTCCACGGTGCTGTAACCCAACGCCATCAACGACTCAATCACAACCGCGTCGTCGGAGCCGCCCGGAATACCTATGTCTGCGGCGCCTTCGTCTATCTTGCTCTTCAGCTCCAACGCTATGCGTCCCGCCGTGCGCCGGCCCACGCCGGGGGCGGAGCTCAGGGAAGCGATGTCGCCGTTGGCGATTGCCTGTTGCAAGCTGGAGACACCCAGGCTAGAAAGCAAGGCTAGTGAGAGCCGAGGACCCACTCCGGAAACGCCGTTCAACATCAGGAACAATTGCATTGCCGGGGTTGAGGAGAATCCGTAGAGCACCGGTTGTTCGTCGCGTATCCGCAGTTGGGTGAACAAACGGACCTGACCTCCGATAGGTCCCAATTCGTTGATGTCCGAGCCGGGGACCGATATCTGAAGGGAGATCCCGCCAACCTGTAGATGTACCCAGTCGGGGCCCACGGCCTCTAAGATACCGCGGACGTTAACTATCAACTGCTACCTCTCGAAACCTGGAGTTATCTCCTGTCGTAGGGCGGTGGCGGACTGTCTCTGTATCAGGTGGCAGAGCCCGACGGATAGTGCGTCCGCTGCATCGGCCTCGGGGGTTTCCTTCAGTCCCAAGGTGGCGGCGACCACTTGCTGCATCTGCTCTTTCGACGCAGCGCCGAAGTCCGATACGGAACTTTTTACCTCAGCGGGTGAGTAGGAGAAAATGGGTATCCCCTGGCTGGCGGCTCCGATTAGAACTACGGCCTGAGCCTGTCCTACGGCGAGAGCCGGTCCGGGAAAGCTCCGCTCTGCTCTACCCACGAAAGGTTTCTCGACCGCTATGACTTCGGGGTGGAAGACGCTAATCATGTTCAAGATATGGGTATGAAGCTGATAGAGGCGTTGTTCCAGAGGCATCTTGGAAGGCAAAGATATAACGCCGTAGTCTTCCGCCTTCGGTTGAGGGTCCGCTGAGAGGAGACCGTAACCCATCCTCAGGGTCCCTGGATCTATGCCCAAGACTAGCATAAGTCTTTATCCGTCTCCGGCTATCAGTTTGCTGACTGGTACCTTTCCAAGACCTCGGGCGGGAAATCAGCGCTGGTATACGCTTTCTGCACGTCGTCCAGGTCTTCAAGACTGTCCAGCAGTTTGAGGGTCTGCTCGGCCGCCTTGTCCTCCAGTGTAACGGTGGTTTTGGGAATCATGGATATCTCAGAAGAATGGGGGAAAACGCCTTCCTCATTCAACGCCGCCTGGACCTTTAACAGGACCTCGGGAGCGGTTAATATCTCTAACACACCGTCTTCTATGCTGATGTCGTCGGCTCCGGCATCGATGGCCATGAGGCCAAGTTCCTCGGCCCGCTCTTCGTCGTTTATCTCCAGGGCGATGACTCCCCTGGTTTCAAAATTCCAGGCCACGCATCCGCTTTCCCCAAGATTTCCACCACCTTTTGCGAAGATTGACCGGACGTCGGCGGCGGTGCGGTTGCGGTTGGTAGTTACCGCTTGAACCATGATGGCTCCGCCTCCGGGACCATACCCTTCGTAGAGCATCTCTTCCAATTGTTCGACGCCTTCACCGCCCTCGCCGGTGCCTCTTTTGAGGGCACGGCTGATGCTGTCCTGGGGCATATTGGCGCTCTTGGCCTTGTCCAACATTAGACGGAGGCGAAAATTCATGTCAGGATCGCCGCCGCCATCCCGCGCTGCTAGAGTAATGTCCCGGCTAATCTTGGTGAATAGGACGCCACGTTTAGCGTCCGCGGCTCCCTTTTGATGCTTGATTGTTGACCATTTAGAGTGACCTGACACGGTAATACCCCCTTGGATGTGTCTTCCACTATACCCATGCGCTCGACGCTGCCGTCGGCGATTACCCTCTATCGCAGAGGAAAGCATCTCGAAAATCGCTAGTTGCCTTGATGGGATTGTAGCACCAGGCGTTTGGCAGGGTCAAAGCGGTTATCGTAAGCCGTCAGGCAGGGAAACTAGCATGACGCCTTTCTCTAAATCGATATTCTTAACCACGTCGGCTAGGGCCGGAATCAAAATCTCTCCACTTCCGCCGGTGACCACGTACACGTCGTTGCTGCCCGTCTCCAAGATGTCGCTGACCGTTCCCAACTCTTCTCCCTCTTCGGTGAGGACGCGCAGGTCTAGCAGTTGGAAGTGATAGAACTCGCCTGGGGGTAATTCGGGAACTTCAGAAGCTGGAACGGTGATCCATTGGTCAATCAACGTCCGTGCTTGAGACTGGGTAGTTATTCCGTGGAAGCTGAGGGTGAGATGACTGGCATTGGAGGTACTGCATTCGGAAACCTGATAGGGGTAGGCTCCGATGTATAGGGTATTCCCTACGTCGAACCGGTGAGGGACATCGGTGTAGACTTCGATTCGGAGTGCACCCCACAGGCCGTGAGGACCGAGTATGCGTCCTACGTTGATACTTGAGGAGTCTTCCATCCCAATACCCCCACCCAACCGGGAGGTCGAACCAGGACCCGAAGACTGGCCAACGAATCTGGTTTAAACAATCTCCAGTACTGCGTGAGTGCCGTCTTTAACGGCTGCCACGCGCAACAAAACTCGCATGGCTTGAGCCACCCGCCCTTGCCGGCCGATGACCTTGCCCTTGTCTTCCGGAGCAACTTCCAATCGAAATACAATCCGCCCTTCCGAGTTCTCCTCGGTTACAACCACGGCGTCAGGGTTGCTAGCCAGGGAGCGGGCGATGTATTCGATCAGTTCTTTCATTCTGAGGATTCCTCTTCAGAGGTGTCTCCAGCGTCATCACCGGCGGAGTTGCCGGATTCTTCTTCAGTGGTAGGTTTTTCGGCAGCTTCTTCCGGGGCTTCTTTGGCCACTGCTTCTTCCACAGCCCCTTCTGCCAAGACTTCAGCTACGGTTTCTTCTGAGTTATCCTCAGCGGCGGCTGGAGTCTCTTCCGTTTCAGGTTCGGAGGCTGGTGCTGCCGCTGCGGTCACAGGCGCGGGAGCCGCTTCAGCGGGAGCTTCTTCGGCTGTATTGGAGCCGGAGTTACGCTGGGTGGGAGTCCTGGTTAGAATCCCGTTCCAGTCAAGGATTCGTGCTACGGCGTCGGAAGGCTGAGCGCCTTGGCTAAGCCATGCCTGAGCCCGGTCCGCTTTGATAGTAACGGCTGGCGGTTCAGCCATGGGATCGTAGTTCCCGATCCATTCTACGTATGCGCCATCCCGCGGCGCCCTAGAATCCGCCACCACAATTCTATACGACGGATGCCCCTTCTTCCCTACCCTTCTCAGTCGAATTCTTAGCATCTAGTCTCCGAGTTTGCTCCAAGATTAGCTATGGTTCATTGGGAATTCTAAGCTGATGATGCCCCAATGTCAATTCTAATCGAGGGGGGTCCGGGCGTATTTTACGTTTGGCGGTCCGGCCTGGTACAGACGTGGACGCCAATCCAACCATATCTGGTGGCAAAAAACCCCCCAGTGGCGACGGCATGCGAAGGCCGCTCTACTGAGGCCGGTCTTGGAAATCACCCGATGGACTCCATTATTCCAGGTTGTGAAATAAGGACGGGCCCAGCCAACCTGCCGGTTATTACCCCTATCCATGGTTTCCGAAATATAGGGGTGATGGTAGACATTGGCCTGGGCCCGACAACGGGTTCTCGTTTTTACGAAGGATAGTTAGGCTACGATCACCTCGTCGTGTCCAGACAGATGCCTACCATCACCCCTACGTGCTAAACTAACTTTCATACGCCATCACCTCCTTCAGCATGATTCCGCCAAGCGGTTGAGTTATTCTAGCAACTGCTTTTCCGCAATGTCAAGACGGAAACAACCCAGTCCGGTCCGTTGTTACCGGCACATTGAACGATTGCCTACCATCTTTCTATTCTTCTTGTTGTCTGCCGTGGACAGCCAGGGTTGTACGGTCGTCTATCATCTGAGATCCCGCGTCTAAAATCCTGGGTCGAGAGGGAAAATGCGTCTGGTCTTTATGGGAACTCCATTCTTCGTAGTTCCGGTATTGGACGGTCTATTCGTGGCTGAAAATGTCCAGCTAGTGGGGGTTTACACTCCGCCGGACCGGCCAAGAGCACGAGGCCGGTCGCTTGATATGCCGCCGGTGAAAGCCCGCGCCATTGAACTGGAACTAGATGTCTACCAGCCGGAGTCTTTGCACTCTCAAGAAGTTCAAGCCGAACTGAATTCGTTAGAAGCTGATGTGTTTGTGGTCGCCGCCTACGGTAGATTACTGCCTCCTCCGGTTCTAGAAATCCCTTCCCACGGATGTTTGAACCTCCATCCGTCCTTGCTTCCTAAACATCGAGGTCCATCCCCAGTGGCGACGGCCATCGAAGAGGGAGACACCGAGACAGGGGTCACGTTGATGTTGTTGGATAAAGGGATGGACACGGGGCCCTTAGTAGCCCAGCGGAGTTACCCTTTGTCTTCTCACGAGACCGCGGATGACCTGACCGCAGCGTTGTTCAAACTGGGCGGAGAACTACTGTTGGAAAGCCTTTACGGCTGGGTTGATGGCCAACTGGAAGCCCGGCCCCAGGACAATGCTTTGGCTACGGTGACTCGTAAGCAGGAGCGAAATGACGGCTTGGCTGACTGGAATGTGGCGGCGGCGATTCTAGAGCGCCGCGCCCGAGCCTTTACGCCGTGGCCGGGTTTGTTCACTCAATGGGAGGGTGCGGTGATTAAGTTGATAGAGGTTAGTGTCTCATCGTATGAGGCCGGGGTTGATGCTTCGCCCGGTCAGGTTGTGGACATGACGGAAGGAGACGTTCCCGTAGGGGTGGTCACCTCTGATGGCGTTTTAGGCCTGAAGACGATTCAATTGCAAGGACGGCGCGCCCAATCCGCCGCTGAGTTCCTTAGAGGGCATGCCCAGTTCATTGGCTCCCAGCTCTGAACCGTTTAGGTCACGCCGATTCTGAGACTATCTGAAACTCGGAGCGACGTTTTCCATGAAAAGCTTTAAGGACTTGTGCTGCCGCTCATGAGGAATCTGGCTACCATAGTTCACTTCAAACATGAACTGGTCCAGGTTCAGCGCTTCTTGAATCTCGGTCAGCCGGTTGGTCACCGCTCCGGCGGTACCGTACACCACCTTGTCCCGCAGCCAATCGTCGTAGCTCATCCCCAGGATTCGGTCCGATTCGGCCTGCCAATCGCCCGTGGTCCCTCCGTAGGTGGCGTAACTCCCAACCCTTGCGCCCAGACGGTGAGCGGAGAACATAGCGCTGGCTTCTGGTTCTGAATAGGCTTGCTCGGCGGTGTCGGCCACGTAGATGGGGACGCGCAATCCAGCTTGCCCCTTCCCTTCGTGTCCAGCTTCTCGCCAGGCCTGACGGTAATTCTCTATGTGAGGAGCCAGTTCCATGATAGTGAATACTCGTGAGGGGTTAATCAATATCGGGTAGCCAAGAGTACCCATCATAGGGAAACTCTCCGCCGAAGTGATTCCAACATGAATGGGTGGATGGGGAGTTTGCAACGGCTTGGGCTGTACCGAAAGCTCGTTGCAGGTGATGTATTGGCCTTCATACGAGAATGTTTCGTTGGTCCACGACCCCACGATTACTTCTAGGAACTCGTCAAAGCGGTCCCGGCTTTCGCTGAAGGGAACGTTGTATCCTTCATGAACATTGGGGAAAGTGCCCCGACCTACACCGAATTCTAGGCGTCCCTGGCTGATGTGATCTAGGGTAGCGCCCTCTTCAGCCAGACGTATCGGGTTACCCAAGGGCAAACAAATCACCGCCAACCCTATCCTCACCCTCTTGGTCCGGGCGGCGATGGCGCTGGCGATGGTTATGGGAGCGGAGAGAACCCGTCCGGGATTGAAGTGATACTCGGCTAGCCAGACCGAATCCACACCCTGCGCCTCAGCCTCGTCCACTAGCGCAAAGCACTCCTGAAACGCCTCTTGTTGAGTTCCGCCTTCGCGGCGCGGAAACTCCAAAAACAATCCAAAGTCCATGACTACCTCCACGCATCCCGCGGAGAGTCAGTCCAGCGGGTTCTATGTTGCCGACCATCCCGGCTTGATTGGATTGATACTACCTCAATAAACCGGTGCGTCAAGTTGTTTTGGTACGCACGTACCGACGCTGCTATTACGTGCGGAAGTGGGTAATCACGTGTCGGGAGAACGTCTCCATTTGTTGATAAGTACCTTCGATGTCCGAGGCCAGGAAGCTAAGGTTGAAGTCGCGAACTCCGGCGTCCATACGTTCTTGAACGGCTTGCACACAGTCCTCGGGAGTACCGGCGATACAGAGGGCTTTGGCTATGTCTTCGGCACTTCGATCGGCGGTAACGTAACGCTGTCCCACGTTCTCCACCGCTTGCACCAATGCTGCCGCCGGATCTTCCATTATCGAAGTAGGCTGGTTCAGGCCCCAATGGAAGCCACTTAGGTCCCGGCCTGCTTCAGCGGCGATCTGGTTAATCTCCTCGTTGGTCTGCTTCAGTCGACGGACGGTGAACAGATATGGATACCAGCCGTCGCCAAGCAGGGCAGCCCGGCGCATGGCGGCGTTGCTACGGCCCGATATCCAGATCGGCGGATGGGGCTGCTGTACCGGTCCGGGCAACAGAGTCACATCGTCGAAGTCGAAAAACCGGCCATGGTGGCTAACGTGCTCTTCGGTCCACAACCGTTTCATAACCTCCAGCATCTCGTCGGTGCGGCGGCCCCGGGTTTTAACGGAAACTCCGACGGCGTCGAACTCTATTTTGGTCCCTCGTTGTCCGCTGATTCCGATGCCGAAGTCCACTCGGCCTCCGGAGACGACGTCCATCGTTGAAATCATCTTGGCCAGTAAGACTGGGTTATACAGAGGTATGATGACGATGCCGGTCATTACGCGAAGAGTCTCGGTGGCTCCGGCGGCGGCGGACATCGCCGGGATGCTCAACACGGTTGGCCTCGGTGGGTTGCCGTCCATCAGGTGCTCGCCCGTCGTTACCCGATCGAATCCCCAAGCTTCGGCCCGGCGAGCGAACTCGGCGGCGTCCCAGTAATCGTCGGCATTGAAATTACAGCCGAAAGTAACGTTGTCAGTTGTTGCCATGGTTCCTCCTAACTGCGGTGGAAAGGGCATAGCCGCTTTCCAGCTAAGCCACCAAGAATGATAACCACGCTCGATTGTTTGGACAAGATGGGATAGCCGCTGATGCTGATGCTTCCTATTCGGGGGATGGCTCGCCAAGTCATCAAGTTACTCCCATCGTTCCGGCGAAGGCCGAAACCCAGAGACGCAGCGTTGATGGCAAATCTGGCTCTTGTAACGAAAGGCACCTCTGGATTCCGGTTGCGCCGGAATGACGGCTGCTCTGAACCCGATTCCGGGTCACTTGATTGGTTGTGGCTGGTTCGAATGTGTGATATATGGTCAAAGGCGGCGGGCGAACCCAGTGTACCGCATCTCCACATTGCCCAGATTTGAGGTTAAGACGTTATGGCCGAACCCACGCTGAAGATACACGGCATCAAATACATACTCACCATGGACCCGGAACGCCGAATCATCCAGGACGGGACAATCATCGTCAAAGGCCAGCGCATATTGCAGGTTGGCAAAGCCGCTGAACTGGAATCGGTGGTGGCGGACCGGGTTATCGACAGCAGCGAGATGGTGGTGACTCCTGGCTTCTGCAATGGCCACATGCACATCAGCTACGCCCACGCCACCCGAGGTGTTTTCCCCGACGACTTGGGACCCAGCTACCTGCCCAACGTGTTCAAACTCCAGGGCGAGATGACCGAAGAGGAGGAGTACTACACCTCTCTCTTGGCGATAACCGAACTCCTGAAATACGGCACCACTTGCTTTCTGGACCCCGGCAGCACCAAGCACTTGGATACCTGCATGAAGGCTTATGAGGAGTCGGGTTGCCGGATAATCGTTGGGTGGCATGTGGCGGACCGGCCCAACCCGCTGAACCTTCCGGTTTCGACTACTGAAGAAGCGATGGCGGTGATGGAGAAGACCATTCAGACCTACGACAACCGCTTGGACGGTAGGATACGGGCATGGGCCATGCCCTTCTCCCACGCTTTCTCCACGCAGGAGTTATTAGTCGGCGCAAAGGAACTGGCGGACCGGTACGACACTGGCTTGACTCTGCACTTCAATAACAGCTCTCAGGCGGTTGAGACCAGCTTGAGCCAACACGGTAAACGGCCCACCGAATATCTTGAATCTCTTGGCATCCTGGGCCCCAGCACACTGCTGTCCCACTCTTTGGGAATAGACCAAGGAGAAGTGGATACAATGGCCCGCACCGGGACGAAAGCAGTGATGTGTCCCACGGCGGCAACGAAGGGAGGCGCGGGTATGACCAAAACTGCCATGCTGCCTGAGATGCTCCAGGCCAAGGTCACCGTGGGCCTGGGAACCGACGCAGGCAACAACTCTAACTTGGTGGAAACCATGCGGTCCATGTATCTGGCGGCTATTCTTTATAAGGACGGCCGGGAGGATGTGGGAATGATTCCGGCGGAGACGGCTCTGGAAATGGCCACCATCAAGGGAGCGGAAGCGCTGGGGTTGGGCGACGACATAGGCTCCATAGAACCGGGCAAGAAAGCGGACTTGGTGTTATTCGACACCAAGCGGCCCGAGTGGCGGACCATCTTTAACCCTGTCAACAACCTTGTCTACAACGCCGACGGCCGCAGCGTTCACACGGTCATCGTTGACGGAAGGGTTGTGGTTGAGAATCACGAACCTCTATTCGTCGACGAATGGGAGTTGATTCAGAAGGTACAGGGATTGGGGGAAGGATTGCTGGCTAGAACCGGTATCTCGTTCCCTTCTCGGTGGCCGATGGTGTGAAGCGAACGGCGCTCACTACCGGCCCTTCTCCTAATGGGAGAGGGGTGGACCGATGGGATCGGGACGGGGTGAGGGCCGTTGGGAAGAAGCGAGTTCGGCGTTGGTGTGGGAAATCCCCCTAACCCCCCTTTACGAAAAGGGGGGCTTTTTGTTAGGGTGCGGAAGTTCTCCATGATTCTGGCTTCGCTGGCTGGGGTTATTCTGGAACCCAAAGGACGCTGGAGATTTCGCTGAACTCACGCCAGAGTTTGGTCCAGGAATCGCCGCTGTCTTCGCTGCGGTACATGTAGCCATAGCGGCTGCCAGCAAACATCACTTGAGGCTCGGCGGCTTGGGAGTTGACCACCCACATGGCGGAGTTAGGTTCCACCGGCAGCGGCAGGCTCTCCCAGGTTTTTCCCGTGTCTTGGGAACGCATGACGGTTCCAACCCGGCCCGGGGTGGAATCGCCGATCGTGACAAAGATGTTGTTGGAATTGCCCGGTTGCACCAGGATTCCGCGAGGGTAGGTATAAGGGAAGACTTCTTTGATACCTAATCGGTCCCAATTCCCTCCGTTGTCGGTGCTGGTGTAAACGTCGTTGTTTACGACCACGACGACGGTCTTGGGTGGCCCACCGGCTACGGCAACGTTGTGCACGTCGGGATTGGGAATCGCGCCGTTGATGGTCTCCCAGGTGTCCCCGCTATCGGAACTATGCCTTAGTCCATCTACTTCCAGGCCCACCCAAACGTCGTTATGGGTCATTGGGTCTACGGCGATGCCGGTCACCCGGGGCACGCCGACGTTGGGGCACTCCGCGGCTGCTTCCATGGAACTCTTCTCCCAGGTTTTACCTGCGTCGGAGGACCGGAAGAGGGCGGCCGGTGTCGGTGTGCCGGTACCGGCGAACATCAGATTGGGGTCGCCGGGATCCGCGGCCAGCGCCCAAACGGTGTAGTCATTCATAGGCGAATCGACCTGATGCCAGATCTTGCCGGCATCATCGCTACGGACGAGGCCCTTGTCTGTACCGGCAAATATAATCTCCGGGGAGGTGGGG
>Ga0315336_1006419_pt1 | contig 12041 bp, 10 predicted proteins | sample ASW5metaG_FD_204512 | JGI IMG/M metagenome (GOLD analysis project Ga0315336, IMG submission 204512) | Ammonia-oxidizing marine archaeal communities from Monterey Bay, California, United States - ASW #5 | ecosystem: Environmental > Aquatic > Marine > Intertidal zone | place: USA: California...
AGTACACGAGAATACGACCAAGTCGGCAACCGAGGACTCGCGATTTTCTCCGCTCGGTAGCTATCAACTTGAATCGCTGGACGTTCATATCTCCATCCTGGGTCCCCGAACGGCTATCGAAAACATTCAACTGTTTCATCCGGGACGTCACGGGATCCTCATGATTTCACGACAACGGCGCGCCCTATTCTTGCCTGAAGTCGCAGGGGAACACGGCTGGACGCGCGAAGAAACTGTACGTCATCTCTGCCGCAAGGCAGGATTGCCGCTCGACGTCTGGAAGCGTGAAGCAACTTTTGAATTGTTCACGACTGACGCATTTGGGGACTAAGCCGTAACGATTCAGTTATGAGCGCTGTCGGTAAATCGGTCCAGAGGCGCCGCGTCACTCGCTTGCACTCGCAGGCGGCAGGCAAGCGCTCGGGACGTTTGGCGCGAACTACGCCACGATAGATGTAGATGGTTTGGGCGACGATTCGATTCGCGAAATTGCCAAGATGCCGTTCATTGTGTACAAAAAATGTTCTTGTAGAAACATCTGTGGAAACAATTCGGCGCTATCTGATGGAATCTCAGTTGAAAATGTCGGAATCCGGTGGCCCAATCGTGCTGCTCGCTATTCGGGCTGGCATTGGTGGGGTCCTGATGGGATTAGCGAATCTTGTTCCCGGGATCAGCGGCGGCACCATGCTCCTGGCGGCCGGTGTATACACGAATTTCATCAATGCCATAGCCGAAATTACGACCTTCAAATTCCGACTTCGTTCGATACTTGTACTCGTCACAATCGTCGTTGCTGCGGGACTGGCGATCCTATTGCTGGCCGGCACGATCAAAGAACTGGTGGTGCATCATCGGTGGGTGATGTACAGCATTTTCATTGGCCTGACCCTGGGTGGCGTACCGATTGTCTGGCACATGATCGGTCGACAGACGAACACGATGTGGATCGGTGCGACAATCGGGTTCATCGCGATGGGCGCACTTGCCTGCTTTCAGCAGCAACAAATGGGTGCCGATGCCGGCCCGTCGTCCGGACTCTTTATGTTGTTTCTAGCCGGCGTAGCCGGTGCCAGCGCGATGATATTGCCCGGTGTCAGTGGCGGTTATCTTCTGCTTGTGCTTGGACAGTACGTGCCGATTTTATCTGCGATTGACACGCTCAAGGAGGCATTGAGGGCAGGCGACACAGGCGCCGCATTCGAAGTGACCCTCCACGTGTGTGTCCCTGTGGGGCTCGGTGTTGTATTGGGTGTTGTGGGCGTCAGCAATTTGTTGCGAATGTGCCTGAAACGTTATGAAAAGGCGACCCTCGGCATTCTTCTGGGTCTGCTTCTCGGCGCGGTAGTCGGGCTTTGGCCCTTTCAGCGCGGCGTGGCGCCCAAGGCCGGAGACGTCATCAAGGGGCGGACCGTTACCGCTGAACGGCTTGAAGATATCGATTCCGAGGATTTCCCTGTTGAGTTCTTTTCGCCAACCATGGGGCAAGCAGGCGGGGCGATTGGGCTAATCGTTCTTGGCTTCGCAGTCACCCTGGGAATCTCCAGGGTGGGACGGGCGGAGTAAGAGACACTAGTGCACCGTCCAATCAAATGTACACTTATTTATTGAACGATGCACTAGTCCGTGTGCCACACATCGCCCTCGCCATAGCTGAACCATCGCGAGGTGACGACCTTTTGGCGGGTGTAAAAATGGAAGCCTTCACGGCCCTGAACGTGCAGGTCACCAAAGAACGAATAATCCCAGCCGCTAAACGGAAAGTAAGCAAGCGGAGCAGGAATGCCCACGTTGACACCCACCATGCCCGCTTTGATGCGGTGCGAAAATTCGCGGGCCGCTTTGCCCGAGGATGTAAATATGCACGCCCCATTACCATAGGCCTGGCGATTCGCTATCTCAATGGCCCCATCTAGATCTTCAAAGTGCATCACGTTCAGAACAGGACCGAATATTTCCTGGTGGCAGATCTTCATCTCATTGCGCACGTGATCAATAATGGTTGGAGCCAGGTAAAAGCCTTCAGGACAGTCGTCAACGCGTACACCCCTGCCGTCGACCAACAGCTTGGCACCTTCTTCTTCGCCGTGTGCAATGAGTTCCTCGACACGGTCCAGGTGCGCGCGTGTAATCAGCGCTCCCATCTCTGCAGCGGGGTCGCGGTCACATGCACCCACCCTGATGGCCGCCGTTTGGTCAGCCAGCGGCGGAAGAAACGAATCCGCGGCGTTTCCGACCACAACCGCGGTCGACGCTGCCATGCAACGTTGACCGGCACAGCCGAACGCACCGGAAATCATGCCTTCGACCGCCTTGCCGAAATCGGCATCAGGCAATACAAAAACAAAATTCTTAGCTCCCCCCGCAGCCTGCACGCGCTTTCCGTGGCGCGTTCCCTTTTCGAACACATACTTCGCAACGTGCGATTGTCCGACAAAAGAAACTGCCCGTACGTACGGATGCTCGAGCAGTGCGTCAACACACTCCTTGCCGCCGTGGACAATATTCATGACTCCAGCAGGCAGGCCGGCATCCTGCAGTAATTCCATGAGTCGAATGGCCGTTAGTGGCACCTTCTCGCTTGGCTTGAGCACAAAAGTATTTCCGCATGCCAGTGCTATCGGATACATCCACATGGGAGCCATGGCGGGGAAATTGTAGGGTGAGATTCCTGCACATACGCCGAGTGGCTGGCGAATCGTGTGGCAGTCAATGCCGCTGGCAACATTTTCTAGAGCGTCGCCCTTAAGCAATTCTGTGTTTCCGCATGCATATTCTACTACCTCAATCCCGCGTCGAACGTCGCCCTTGGCTTCCGCCAGTGTCTTGCCGTTTTCCAATGTGACAATCCCGGCAACTTCATCAAAATGATCTTCGAGTAGCATTTTGTATCGGAAAAGGACCCGGGCACGCTCAACAGGCGGCGTTTCCATCCAATCCGGAAAAGCCTCGTGGGCGGATTGAACGACAGCATCCACCACTTCCGGACCACACATGGGCGTTTCCGAAATACGTTCGCCAGTGGAAGGGTTCAACACCGGCGCTGTTTCGGCCGTTTCCGGATCATTCCACTCGCTGCCGATGAGAATCGGGCACGGTTTCAATGCTGTTGTTGTCGTCATAGGCGAAGGGTGTCCATCTGTTAAGGTGCATAGGCACTATAGTTGATACCGTGCGCCTCGGCAACCGCCTCGTACGTTCCATCACCCTCGTGCGCATTCACCGGATAGGAAACTAGGGATGGCTTTCATGGCCCCCTGGAAGCGCTTTCCGCCTCCCGCGCAAAGCCGCTGTGCCTGCCGTGGCGCTTCGCGTGAGGCAGGTTGCCGCGGCTTACGCGGCCCACGTGGCGCACCAAGGCCGCAATCAAGTCTGAGATAGAGGTTCCAGGCAGATGAATGACCGGGCGACAGGGATTCTGGCACTCCCAGTTCCAGAAAATCCGTCACTGCCGGAACATTAAGGATGGTTTCGTATGGATGGCACCCCAGATCGGCCAGCACGAAATTGCGAGGACCGCACCTCCAGCATTGAAAACCAACGCGAAAGCAATATAGATTCACGCTCCTATGGCGAAACACAGCACATCATCTCGTTCTCTTCTGCGGGCCCGCCAGCGCGTCGGGAAATATCGCATTGATCGCCGTATTTCGACCGGGCCGTTCGCGGCAGTGTACGAGGCCCTGGATACAATCGAGGGAACGCGAGTTGCGCTGAAAGTCCCACATCTTCACCTGACGGACGACCAGTTCCTCTCTGACTTTCGAAAAGAAGCGAGACTCACTGCGAGACTGGATCACTGGAATATCCTTCCTCTCAAGAACGCCTCCTTTATCGATGAGCGTTTCGTTATCGTGTATCCGCTTGGCGAACGATCTCTGGAGGATCGATTGCAGTATCGCATGGCTTTTCGAACGGCGATGAGTATTGCAGAGCAGGCCTTACAGGCCGTTGCGCATGCGCACGCACATCGCATCATTCATTGTGATCTTAAGCCGGAAAATTTCATCCTGTTCCGAGGAAGCCATGTGCGACTTGCCGATTTTGGCATTGCCAAGATCTCCATGCGAACGATTGAAGCGTCCGGTTCAGGGACCATAGGTTACATTGCACCGGAACAGGCGATGGGAAGACCGTCGCTGCATTCAGACGTTTTTTCGCTTGGCCTGGTCATCTACCGAATGTTCACGGGTCATCTTCCGAATTGGCCCTTTGAGTGGCCACCGCCACCCGGTTTCGCCGAAATAAGGCGGCGTATGCATCCGGACCTGATTCGGGTGCTGAGGCGGTCAGTAGACATGAAACCGGCAAAGCGTTATCGCGATGCCGGTCAAATGCTCAAAGCATTTCTTGCAGCAAAGGAACGCGTACTGGAACACGACGCGAAGAGAATACGAAAGCGCAGAAGACGATAATGTTTTCACACGTGACGAACGGACAAGGGCATGTGTGCAGCTAGCGGACAGGGAATCTTCTACACTGAACGCGATCTGGCCAATGCCGACGTTCACACATTCGCCGCTGGTACCGTGGCAGTTTGCACTTGCCGCTGCCCGGGAAAGGAGACACCCAACGAAGACGCCGCCGCTTTGATTCCCTACACCGATGATGCAATGGTGCTGGCCGTTGCCGACGGATTGGGGGGCGTTCGTGCGGGAGAAGTGGCTTCGCGAACGGCTTTGGTAACACTCGCGAAGACGCTGTCCGAATCGGCAAAAGAGGGTCTCTTGCTGCGAACTGCACTCATCAACGGCATCGAACAAGCCAACCAATCCGTAATCGATCTGGGGATCGGTGCGGCAACGACACTTGCGGTCATTGAAATCCAGGACCACACAATCCGTCCTTACCATGTTGGTGATTCCATGATTCTGACCGTTGGGCAGCGCGGCAGGATGAAATTGCAGACTGTCTCGCATTCCCCGGTTGGTTTCGCAGTCGAGTCGGGGATGCTGAACGAACGCGAAGCTATGCATCACGAAGATCGTCACATCGTATCGAACGTCATCGGCATGCCCGAAATGCGGCTTGAAGTCGGGTCGACGCTCACGCTTGCTGAGCGCGACACGGTGCTCATCGCCAGTGATGGATTGTTTGACAATTTGCGAATCAATGAAATCTCAGCGCGTGTGAGAGTCGGTCCGATTCGGCGGGCCGCTGATCGATTACTTGCGGACGGTCTCAAGCGCATGGAGAAACACTGGGAAGGTCAACCGCACAAGCCTGATGACCTGACGTTTATCGTGTTCCGTCCCGGAAAAATCACGCAGAAGAAATCTCAATAGGCACATTCACAGGATTCAGGATGCAAGACACAGGACGCATAGATCCAAGAAAGATCGTCATAGAGCTGGTAACGTGACGGGAATTCGACCTCATCTCAACTTCACATTTTGTTTGCGACGTGAATCTTGAATCCTGTATCCTGCATCGCTCACTCTGCTACGCACTTCGTGTCTGTGGCATTCAGCGCTAGTAGTTTCCTGCGCAGGCCTGGCAGTAGGAAAGAGGGATAACCCCATGCACATGCAAAAGTCCTCGGACGATTCCGCTCGACGAAAGTACTGGACAGACTACATGGACCGCATGGATCTGCTCATTGACGAGTTGCTTGCTTATCCATACGACGACTGCGGTGAGCCGTTGGAATCGATTGCCGATGCCTTTGACGCAGCCGGCGTTGAAGCCATGTTTTCCGAATCACGAATATGCGACGAATTTGAACGAATCTTTTTCATTCGAGCAAGTCTACTGCCTGACCTTGTCGCCACTGCCGGTGAAATGAACACGCGGGGTTGGATACTAAAATTGGAGGATGGATTTCGCACCGAAGAGATGCAATCCCGGCTTGGACGTTCGCCTGAAGCGTTTGACCTAATCATCCAATCATGTGCCTGGGAAAGTGGATCACGTCTCCCGCCGGCGGAGCTCGTCTTTAGACGCGCCCGTGTATTGGTTGCCAACTATGGAAGGGGAGGGACACACATGATGGGAGCCGCTGTTGACATTTCGGTATTCAACCGCGATGACGGCACCGAACTCTGGAGAGGAGCCCCGTACATTGAAATGAGCGAGTTGACGCCGATGGATTGTCCCTTCGTGAGTGACGCAGAACGTGAAAATCGACGTGCAATAACCGAAGTCATGGAGCGACACCACTTTACACACTTCCCGGGCGAATTCTGGCATTACAATCAAGGCGACGCGCTTGACCAGATCTTGCGGAAAACGGGTGCCCCAGGGCGTTTCGGTCCGGTGCACTGGGACCTCGCGGCGAAAAACGTCATCCCCTATGAGGATCCTATACGTCCATTGAATTCTTTCGAGAACCTTGAGGCAGAGATCGATAAGGCGTTGACGCGTCTAGGTTAGGGATATGGTAAGATTCAGCGAATACTCAGCGGTGCCTTGATTGAATCGCATCGATGCGATCCGAAGCGGCCCTGGCACGCGTGAATACGGTTTCCGCCTCTCCCTCGAGGTGCCTTGCATCTAGTATATGTTCGTTCAGAATAACGACGATGTTTTTAACTGTCGCAACGTCGGTCGCCTCCTGGGATGTTCTGCCCAGAGCGGCGGCTGCAGATCGAATGGCCTCAACGTCGTTGGTTTTCGCCGACAGTCGCAGTGAATCGAACGTAACTTGATGAGTCAGATCCACGATCTGGTCGGCCTCTGCCTCACTGGCTCCCCTGAATCGGGCGGTCAATTCAGCATCAAATGCAATATCGGAACTACCCGGGCGCCATTGGTGAATTTCTATGGCCAGTGTGTTGGTGCCTGTAGTGAATGGAGCTTTAGAAATTGCGCGATCCTTCTCGAACCTCTCCTGGCTTTTCAATGCGTATGTTCGATACCCGACTGGACCGGAGGGCATGTTTTCTCTGAGCATTTCTGTGCCGTTCACATATGCGATCGCGCCATCATCACGCAGTACCTTGAGCTTGACGATCGATAGGCCGGAAATGTCGTCGATCGTGAAGGCGGTACGGAAGTAAGTCGTGGGATACTTGTTCAAAGCATTGGTCCCAAAGTTCACGGTCGTGATTTCGTCGCCGTCTCCATAACCGAGTCTCGCCTGGCCGCGTTTCCATGTGGAATCGTCAAATTTGTTGTCCGTCCACGTCATTCCCAAGTCGGAGCCGTCATCTTTATACCTCCAAAAGCTACCGGACGAGACGAAAACGGTATTTTTTTGCATCATCAACGCATGGACGGCATTGGTGGCGCGCGTTGCCATTGCACTCGCCGTTCGCTCCATGGTCAAAACTTTATTGCACTTGGACTCAATCTTAATGACGACACGCTGGGCTTTCCCGTCGTGATAGGCAAGTTGTCGTGCAAGTGCAATCCCTTCCTCTTTCTGCTTTGCGCGCTTTATCCCAAAAATCGAAGCGGCGACCACAATTGCAAACGCAATCGTTATAAGGTACACGACGGCTTTTACGGCGCGGCGCCCACTGCTCTCCGTCTTGGCCGTCGGTCGTGGTGCCCAAGGTTGCTCATCCTCACGTGGGTCCACCGCTTTTGGGGCCGGGCTCTCGCTTTCCGTTTTCGTTACGTCTTTGGGCTGGGCTTCAATTTCCCGCGCGCTCAGCAGGTCGACCGTTTTACGCATCTCGTTGATTAACGGAACGTACGTTCGATACCGACCGGCGGGCTGCGGATTCATCATCCGCGAAGTAATATTTTCTACTGTGTGGTTTAAATACGGACGGACCTCACGTAGCTCCCTGGGCGATTGATTCAGCCTGGCATTGACAACAGCCAGAGGATTATCACCCGTAAACGGTGGCTCGCCGGCAAGGGCGTGATATATTGTTGCACCAAGGCTGTACATGTCGGCACGTTCGTCAACCTCCTCGCGTTTTACTTTTTCCGGCGCAATGTAGTAAGGCGTGCCCCAGATGCCTTCGAACGTTGTCTGATGAATGAATCCTGCAAGTCCGAAATCGACGAGCTTGGCGTGCATTCTTTCATCGAGCATGATATTCTCCGGCTTCACATCGCCGTGCATTAACCCGATGTCCTCGGCAGCGCCAAGGGCTTGCGAAACTTGATGGCCGATTCGCATGACCAGCAGTTCATTAAGCTGGCCCTGTTCATGGATCAATGTATCCAAACTGCGTCCGTCGACAAACTCCATGACGATGAGCAATTGGCCCATCTCTTTGCCGAAGGAATGAACCTGGACAATGTGCGGGTGACTGAGTTGCGCTGCGGCTTTGGCTTCGCGTCTGAACGTTTCGACGAGGTGTTCGTCTTCGCTCAACTCCCGCAACATCACCTTGACGGCAACCAGACGATCAAGCGTTTCATCAATTGCGCGGTATACACCGCCCATGCCGCCGGAACCGATCAGATCGAGAAGCAGAAATTGTCCTAGCCTTCCGGGAATCGTCAGGGAATTTTCGCACCGGGGGCAATCGGCAACATCGAACGGATTCAGGTCACTGACGCTTAGCTCGCAACCGCAAGCCCCGCAGGTTACGCCGGCTACCTTTTCGGTTACGATTCCAACACTGTCTACGGCCGTAATCGCCATCCAATCACTCGCCACGCATGACTAATTTCAACTCGGTCCCAATGATGGGATTGTCAGACGTCCTGAATCCAGCCAAGTATAACATTGCAATATCTTCAGGCTGTCGTTGGGAAAGTTTTACGCCGAATTCTTCAGGAAGTATAAACACGACGCAAATCGAATTCGGCCGACGCACGCAATTTTTCCCCTCGCGACTTTTCTCACCCACCGACTATCCGCACCGTAGGTAATTCAGTCAATAAATGCAACAACGGGGAGAAATCCGATCAGGAGCCATCTCGGTTCCTCTCACGCACGCCGGGCGACCTGATCTGCCAAACACGCCATACTGGGAATCCGGTAGGGCTCATGCATCAATTCGATCTTTGCGGTAGCATCTCGTGGATTCATTCCTATGGCCGTGACATAGAGAGGTTTGCTGCACTGATCTTGAATCACACGATGCCCAAATTCAGCGTCATTGTACGGATTTTTTGCGACGCCGATCACGTGGCTCCCTCCGGTGCACGCGTGTAGACGGGACCCCATGCCTGGTGCACCTTTCGCATCCAACCAGACGTATCCGTCGATGATTAACGTTATGGCCAATGCATCAGCATGATGCAGAACGCGCAATGGTGGACTGAGTACGCGCTTGTAGAGCTGACCGGGACGATAGTCAGAACGCGCGTCCACGGAGGCCGTCACCACGTCGGTACACTTGTCGTCCGTCCAATTCGCAAAAAGTAGCAAGCCGCAGTTGCCTTCCCCTTATCGCAGTGAACATCGAGGCACGCGATCACGGTTGATGTCCGAGCTCAGAGATTTCAATGGCCAAGTATAGCGGCAGGAACCGGGACCGCCAAAGAACGGTCAGAGTGCCGGGATCCCGCAGGACGGTGGTGGAAATCAAAGTCGGGGTGCCGGGATTTGAACCCGGGACCTCTTGCTCCCGAAGCAAGCGCGCTACCAGGCTGCGCTACACCCCGACTTTGAATTCCCCAGAGATTTTTTCTTCCTCCGTCCTACGGGACAAGCCGTGCAACATGCACGATAAATCTGAACCCTGTCACGCCAGGTTTGATTTACCTCGCTATGGCGGGGCCGTGACCTCCTCGACATGTCCATGTCGGGGCGCGCTAGCAGGCTGCGTTGCACTCCACCATAGGGAGAGGTTGACACGTTATCTCAGTGGGTGTCGCGGAGCAACTCCAGATTCGAGATTTTCGGGCATGACAGCCGCCAAGGAGGCTAATTTCTGTACATCCTGTTGTTCCTGTCCGAAGATCCGCATTCATTGATGCGATAGCCTCGATAATTCGAATCAACGCCTGAAAGTCATGACTCTCGTTCCTGAACTTGTCGCTCATCGTGGGGAAATGACCTTTTACCCCGAGAACACGTTGCCGGCACTGAGTGCTGCAATAGAAGCCGGTGCGCGCTTTGTGGAATTCGACATACAGATGTCAAAGGATGCTGTTCCGATGGTTGTACACGATGTGGACCTCCAACGCGTAGCGGGCATTTCCGCATTCGTGAAAGATCTGGATGCCGATGAACTCGAGCAAATTAACGCGGACAAGTCGGCACCGGCATTTCAGTCTGCGTGCGAGGCATCTATTCCCACACTCATGACAGTCGTTTCATTCTTAAATGAGCATTCCCGCATCACGGCATTTGTAGAAATCAAAATCGCGGGTACGGAACACGTCGGCATGGAGCGCAGCGTCGACCGTGTTCTCGGTGATCTCGAATCATCGAGGTTTCCAGTTAGCATTGTTTCTTTTTCTCGGGATATCATTCATCTTGTCCGTAAATCAACTTCCTGCCCAACAGGTTGGGTTCTCAATACGTATGACGAAGATTCGAAGTCGCAATGCGTTTCGCTGGCTCCGGATTTTGTGTTCTGCAATGTCAAACATCTGCCACCGGCATGTGAGTCTCTCTGGCCCATTGAAGGAAAGTGGGTAATCTATGATATTGTGAATCCGGCAGAGGCCATGCAATTGTTTGCCGGCGGCGCCGATATGATCGAAACGGGGGATATCATCACCATGCTGAATTCAGAGCCTTTCAATTCGCCGGCGTATGACTGAAGCTACGCTATCGGATGCGAACACTTGTGATGTTGCGGTCATCGGCGCTGGGATCCAGGGCGTCGGTGTCGCTCAAGCGGCGGCCGCGGCAGGTCACCACGTTGTTGTTCTCGAGCAGTATGACGGCGTTGCGCAAGGGACGTCATCGCGTTCCAGCAAACTTATCCATGGAGGATTACGGTACCTGCAACAAGGCCAGCTGAGGCTGGTACACGAGGCTTTGCGAGAGCGGCGCTATCTGTTGCAGAATGCGCCCCATCTCGTCACCCTGAAGCGTTTTTACATCCCGGTTTTTCGCTACTCACGACGGCCTGCATGGATGACACGCGCGGGACTCAGTCTTTATGCCCTTCTTGGCGGACTACGCAAAGAAGCCCGCTTCAAGTCTATTAAGAAGGAGGATTGGGGCAGTTTGAAGGGCATGACCAACGACGAGCTTGTTACGGTGTTTCAGTATTATGATGCTCAGACGGATGATACCCGTCTAACGAAAGCCGTGCTGCAATCGGCGCTTGATCTCGGGGCGGAGGCAATTTTCAACGCACGCGTGTTGGACATCGAATTGGAGGATCGAGCGTGCCTTGTTCGATTTAATGGCAAGAATGGATCACAGGCACTTACCGCACGAGTTGTCGTGAATGCGACGGGTCCGTGGGTCAACCGCCTTCTCAATTGCGTGCGTCCCTGCCAGGAGTCGATGAACATTGAGTTGGTCCAGGGCGCACATATTGTCCTTCCCGTGTATGTCGGCGACTACGTGGTCTACGCGGAATCGCCGCGCGATCGACGTCCCGTATTGGTGATGCCTTGGGGAGAACAGACTATGGTAGGTTCAACAGAGACTGTATTTACAGGAGACCCTAACGACACGCGACCGCTCGACGAGGAAGTTGAGTACTTGTTGGAGGTATTTCGCCACTATTTTCCGACAGTCGCAGCCCACATGGGTGATGTCGTATCGTCATTTTCTGGCCTGAGAGTTCTGCCCCAGAAGCGCCAAGATGCAAACAGGCGTACGCGAGAAACCCTGGTTCAGCTAGATCGCGAAACGGAACCACGACTTGTCACAATTGCCGGAGGAAAACTGACATGCTACCGTGCGACCGCGGAGGGCGTGCTAGCGAAGATCCACAGCACCATTCCGGGACGAGCGATCAAAGCAGAGACTCGCAATCTCAAATTGCCGGAGCATTCGGAATTCACACCGTCAAATGCACGCAGGCACACCCATTCATAAAAGGGTGCTATCGCTAAAACATGCCACCCGATTGATTGACATGGCTAGCGGGATGTGGTAGTTTGCGTCCCTTTTTGAATCGATAAGGGAGTCAATTGGAGCTCAAAAAAATCGTTTTTTTGGGCGTACACGAGGGATAGGGCACGTGAAGAAAGCAGCGAAAAAGAAAACCGTCGGAAAAAAA
>Ga0315336_1006420_pt1 | contig 12038 bp, 8 predicted proteins | sample ASW5metaG_FD_204512 | JGI IMG/M metagenome (GOLD analysis project Ga0315336, IMG submission 204512) | Ammonia-oxidizing marine archaeal communities from Monterey Bay, California, United States - ASW #5 | ecosystem: Environmental > Aquatic > Marine > Intertidal zone | place: USA: California...
CCGGATCTAGAATTGGACGTCGGCACATCGAAGATTATTGGGGTCAATCATGTGGGCATAAGTGTAGCAAACCTGGAAGATTCTGTAGACTTTTACACGAAATCTGCAGGACTAAAAACGGTATCGGACACTCAGGCCATCGACAGTTCGTTTTCAATGATTGCAAAGGAAGATCTGTCCGGTCGCGTGCAAATCCTTAAAGGCCCGAATACGTACATTAGGATCATGGAATTTGATCAGAAAAACTCAGGCCCAACAGAGACATTACTAAAACCCGAAGGACCAGGTCCGACTCACATTTGCTATATCGGACCGAAAGCCGATCCCATCGATGGCCAATTTGTGCAGAACGGCGCAACCTGGGAAAGCTCAAAAAATGCCATGGTCGATATGCGGGGTGTAGGTTACATGTATGGGTACCTGCGCGACCCCGACGGTGTGATGCTGGAAGTCGAACTAGCACCCGAACCGAATTTTAGAGGTCACATGTGGTTCGGGCATATAGCTACAGCCACTCCGGACCTGACAAAAACAATCGAATTCTACAGGGAAGTGTTAGGATACGAACCTTATCGCAGATCAGATGATATCGAAGGAGAAGGTTATGATGAGGTAGTAGGCATAAAGGGAGTTAAATTGCATGGTGCCTGGTTCCGCGTTGCTCCCTTCTACAGTCTGGAATTTTGGCAGTTCGTTAACCCGAAAACAGAAGTCCCCGCTCAAACCCGCCGCCCCAATGAAATCGGCTATAATTTGATTGCACTGGAAACGACCGACATCGATGCAGATTTCAAGCGCCTGAAATCTTTGGGGATCACTCTGGAAACAGATATCGTAAAGGAGCAAGATGGGCGTGCCTTCTACTTTCGTGACCTCGACGGTAATCTTTTGGCACTCATGGAATTCGTTCCCGGATCCAAATTGAGTCTCAAAGGCATCAGGTCGTATTAACGATCAATCTTAACCTATTTCGTATTTCCAAAACTTAATCAGAGACCTGACCAAAACCGAATATATAATACCAATGAGTAAACAATTTGAATCTAAGGTAGTACTTATAACTGGAGGTAATGCGGGCATTGGACAAGCCATCGCATTCGCATTTGCTAAAGAAGGCGCCAAAGTGGTTATAAGCGGGAGACGTGTTTCCGAGGGTGACGAAACAGTGGCAATGATTAAGGACGCAGGCGGTGATGCCCATTTCGTTCAATCGGATGTTTCCAAAACGGATGACATCATATCCATGGTTGAAGCATGCGTCACTACTTATGGTGGATTAGACATCGCTATAAATAATGCTGGCATTGAGGGAGCACCCTTTGTTCCAACTACAGATCTCGATGAGGAAATTTGGGACAAGGTTATGGACATAAACCTCAAAGGAGTATGGCTCTCCATGAAATACGAAATCCCTGAGATGCTTAAGCGAGGGGGAGGTGCTATTGTAAATATGTCATCCGTAGCAGGACTCAAAGGAGGACGATTGGGCGTGTCCTATTACGCTAGCAAGCATGGAGTGATAGGATTAACCAAAGCCGCGGCTAGCGAGTATGCTCAACAAGGAATAAGGATTAACGCTGTTTGTCCAGCAGTTGTGAAAACAGCGATGGTAGAACGGGCCTTTCTTCATAATAAGGAACTTGCCGATGTATTAACAAAGATGCACCCCATGGGTCGTTTCGGAACTCCAGAGGAAGTCGCTTCGGTAGTACTATGGTTATGCTCCGATGGTGCTTCTTTTGTTACCGGCACAGCACATCCAGTCGACGGCGGGTTTTTGATATAACTGAGTAGACGGCTAGAACGGTTTCCAATTATTTCATCTCGTCTTTAAGGTTCAAAATTTCCAATACTGTATCCACTTCAATGACGGAGTAGAACTTAATCCCACACCAATACAGTCGACAAATTGAACCTTTATAGATCCATCCTCAGAAAAAAGAAGGGTCCATCGGTGGTGACTTATTGGGGACTTGCGATGGCTTTTGCCACGGCGGCAATGGCTGTGGAAGAGTCAATTCCGGATTTTGGTCGCGATGTGATGCCTATACTCTCGTCGAACTGCTTCTCCTGTCATGGCGCCGATGCCAACAAGCGTGAATCCAAACTTCGCCTCGACGTTCGTGAGAATGCAGTGGCCGATCGAGATGACTACCATGTAATCCTACCCGGAAAGGCAGAAGATAGTCTTCTCATGTACATGATCACGGCGGAGGATGAGGAAGATCGTATGCCTCCACTGGAAAAGTCTCCTGGATTATCTGAATCAGAAATCAACATTCTCCGACAATGGATCGATAGCGGAGCAAAGTACGAGTCACACTGGGCATTTGTGCCAGCCAAACGTCCATCACCGCCATCAGTTCGCAAATCGAAGTGGGTCAATACACCCATCGATCAGTTTATTCTGGCCCGCCTTGAGGTCGAAAAATTTTCACCCGCCAAACCAGCTTCATCTGAAGTCCTCGTTCGCCGTGCCTATCTGGACCTTACTGGTCTGCCACCATCACCTGAGGATGTTACTGATTTCGTTACCGATAAATCACGCGAAGCTTGGCCGAAGCTCATTGAAAAACTGCTTGCATCACCTCAGTACGGTGAGCGGTGGGGGCGGCACTGGCTCGATGTAGCCCGCTATGCAGACTCAGGTGGATTCGAAACAGATTTGTTTTTCGCTCATGCCTGGCGCTACCGAGATTATGTGATTCGATCCTTCAACGAAGATAAACCGTTTGATCGCTTTATTAAGGAACAGATTGCGGGTGATGAACTTTACCCAGATGATCCTGATGCAACTATCGCCACAGGATTCTACACGGTTGGCCCTATGCTTCAAGAAGCCGATATGGTCACCGGAAAGCTGGAATACGACCAGCAAACGGATGCTGTGGATACAACAGGCGGAGCCTTCCTCGGCCTTACCATGGGTTGTGCACGTTGCCACGATCACAAATACGATCCAGTGTCTCAACGTGATTACTTTGGTATGCAGGCCATATTCGCCGCGAGCGACCAGATGGACTTCTTCCCTGATGGCCGAAAATTGCGCGACCACGCTGCCGTCAAAAGCACCTTCAATGAATTCGAAGCGGAACAGTTCCGGCTTCGCGCACTCCGCGAAAATGACCCAGAAATTTTTACCAAACACATTCGTGAGAATCTTGAAAAATTTGTCGGAAACAATCGAGAGCTCCTGATTCAGGTAAAGCAGACCAAACGGTATAACGTCCTCAAGCCTGCCGTTGATCGCTATCATCGTATGGTTGAAGCGGATACGTCTCACGAGCCCAGTCTTGCCGCACAGTACACCGAGATAGGTAAACGAGACCTTGCGGACACACGTAAATTCAAAAATGAACTCGCTGATCTGCTCGAAACCACCAAAGAGGATCGTGCCGAGCGTGAGTTACTCGAACTCGGCGTGATTTCACTGAATCTTCCCAATTATAGAAATGGGTTTAGCGAAGATAATCTCAAAGTATCTATTAACCGGTTGGCTTACGATAAGCTATCGGTTATCACTGAAAAAAGAAGCTTTCTGGTAGATCTCGGGCGCAAAGAGCTAGGCATCCAAAAAACGGATGACTTCATAGAAGCATTCGACACGCTTCACGAAAGGCTAAGTGCCAAACACCTGAATGATCCTAATTTGGTTCCTCTTCGCATTCTGGCTCACCGAGACGAACCATTCGAGGTTCGCCTTCTGCACCGTGGTGAATTGGAAAAACCTGGCGACGTCGTCACCCCCACTTTACCCACACAATTCGCAAAGCTGGCAGATCTGAATCACACGCCACCGGACAAACGCCGAAGCTCACTTGCTGAGTGGATAGCGTCCGAAGACAATCTGTTTACAGCGAGGGTTATCGTAAATCGAGTATGGCAGTGGCATTTTGGCCAAGGCCTGGTACGCACTCCAAACGACTTTGGCATTCAGGGAGAACGTCCCTCTCATCCTGAGTTACTTGATTGGCTTGCCGTTGAATTCGTTGAGCAGGGTTGGAATTTTAAGCACTTGCACCGCCTTATAATGACTTCGAGCACCTACCAAATGGGAAGCACTCATAACAAAGCCACAATCGAACGCGATCCCGCCAATATTTTGCTCACCCGTTTTCAGCCTCGCCGATTCGAAGCAGAGGTAATCTGGGACAGTCTACTGGCCGTATCCGGAAAGTTGAACCCCACCATGTTCGGCCTTCCTTTTGTCCCACATCTAAACGAACAGGAGCTAATTGGAAATTTTACGAAGTGGCCGCTTAGTACTCCCGATGAATCTTACCGAAGAGCTATCTACCTCCTCCTGAAACGCTCATTCCGTTTCCCGACCTTAAGCGCTTTTGATCTACCAGGTAACACAGAGAGTTGTGGTCGGCGCGATATCACCGCTGTGCCTAACCAGGCACTGACCTTACTCAACAACGACCTGGTTCAGGAACTTGCCGGGGATTTTGCCGACCGCCTCCTGCAAGAGACAGATGGTCGACCAGTAAACGTCGCCAAGCGGGCCTGGCTCATCGCTTATGGAAGGCCTATTACTCGGTCAGAACGTTCGAGCGCGGTGGAATTTTTGGGCGGTGGAAAAACGGTTACCCGTGAAACACTTACGGAGCTCTGCCTTGCACTTTTCAACACCAACGAATTCATATACTTTCAATAAAATACTTACCCCAGTACCCATGAATAAACATCACTGCCCCGGTCCATTTGGTACTCCACCAATCTCCCATCCCGGGATGTCACGCCGTCACTGGATCACCAATGTTGCCGGTGGTATGGGCGCATGGTCCCTACTTTCTCTCCTGCAAAACGATGGACATGCGAAATTGCTAACGGAAGCCATGCCCAGTCTTGGTAATCCACTCGCAGCTAAATCGCCGCATTTTCCAGCCAAAGCAAAATCTGTCATCTTCCTAATGATGGCCGGCGGACCCAGCCAAATGGAGACCTTCGATCCCAAGCCGATGCTGAATAAAATGTGGGGAGAGAGGCTTCCAGAAAGTTACGGCAACATACCGGCGCAGTTTACGGATATTACTCAGGAAACTCTGATTGGTAGCAAAATCGATTTTCAGCGCTGTGGTGAATCCGGTCTGGAAATTTCCAACGCCTTTCCGCATTTGCAGAAACACGCTGACAAACTTGCCGTCGTGCGAAGTTGCTACCATGAAGCCTTCAACCACGGCCCGTCGCAATATGTGCTTACGACCGGCATGTCACGGATGGGATTCCCCAGTATCGGAGCTTGGGTTACCTACGGACTAGGTTCTGTTTCAGAGGATCTTCCAGCGATGGTCGTAATGACTGAAACTGACGGTAAGTTAAAAGGAGGTACTCCCTGCTGGGGAAATGGATTTCTTCCCGCCATTTATCAGGGGTCGCCGGTACAGTCTTCAGGTACGCCAATCCTTTATGTCGATCGGCAGTCGCAACTCTCCGATTCCCAGCAGCGAAAGATCCTCAATTTTTCCCAATCCCTGAATCAGCGGCACAGTAGTCGCACGGCTGCTGCTGCGCGCGAGCTCGATTCACGCATCGCCTCATACGAACTTGCCTACCGCATGCAGACGGCTGCTCCAGAAGCGGTGGATATCAGCAATGAAAGTGAAGCGACCAAACAACTTTATGGGATGGACGACGAGCACACGTTGGATTTTGGAACGCGATGTCTCATTTCACGCCGACTAGTCGAACGCGGAGTCCGTTTCGTTCAGGTTATCTCGGGTGCGGGCGGCACCGACACTTGGGATCACCACGACGACTCCCATCTGGGCACTTTACGTCAGACCCGAAAAGTCGACAAACCCATCGCCGCGCTCCTCAAGGACCTCGAAACGCGAGGCTTGCTCGATGAGACGCTTGTTGTATGGGGAGGAGAATTTGGCCGTACACCTACCACTCAAAGTGGCTTTGGTCGTGACCACAACCCGAACGGTTTTACTATGTGGATGGCCGGAGGAGGCATTCAAGGTGGTCAAGCCATTGGCGCAACCGACGAGCTCGGCCTCCGCGCTGCTGAAGACCCCATGCATATGCACGACATCCACGCCACCATTCTGGGCCTGCTCGGTCTAGATCATAAGAAACTCACCTATCTCCACCAAGGCCGTCAATTCCGCGCCACCGACGTTCACGGCGAAAACGAATTCTCAAAACGCCTACTCAGTAGAGCTTGATAGAAATTACTTGGTTGAATCCTACTTAGATTCGCTCGGATCGAAAAACTCTACTTGTCCTGTTTGGAGGCAATACTCTGCTCCAACAATAAGTAAGCCTTCCTCAGCTTCATATCTGCTGATCACTTCTGACTCAGTACGCATCCGCTTCAAATTCGAGAGTACATTGGCTTTAATAATGTCGGGGATCAATGTAGAGATCTCTGTAGAAGGGTTTTCAGCGAGGACTGATTCAACTGCTGGCTGGATCCGCTCAATTAGCCTAAAAAGAGAGGGTGTTAATTTCCCTTTGGGATTTTGAACTTTATTCAAAGCAGCTATTACTGCGCCACAGTTAGCATGGCCCATCACCACGACCAAACGAGTTCCAAGTTCTGAGACCGCAAATTCAACACTGCCTATCTGAGATGGTGCAGCTACATTTCCGGCTACCCTAACCACAAATAGGTCTCCCAGTCCTTGATCAAACACCAGCTCTGCTGGCACCCTGGAGTCCGAGCATCCAAGAATGACGGCAAAAGGGGATTGCCCTTCGAGCAAGTCGATCCTCTGTTTCTCGAATGAGAACGACTCGTAGCTATGAGCCTCGGTAGCATAACGCTTATTACCGTCCTTTAATCTTTTGAGAGCATCATGAGCTGAAATCATCTCGGACAAATATGTTGAGCGTAAAGGAGCCCCTGCAAGCTCTGAGTGGTCCGGAAATCGAAATTGTGGTACATTTTCTAGCCCATACTCGATTTTTTCTATGGCTCGGCTCCCTAGCATCTGCTCCTACAAACCCTCGTCTTGCTCAGATCGATTCAGGGAATTATATTAGTCTCCGAACACGGATATTTCGATAAGCTACAGGCCCGTGGTCTCCTTGCAGAAGTATAGGACCGTTAGAAACCTCGGTGTCGGAAATTCCGGCACGTGTTGGTCCATTTAGAGTGACGTTTTCGTGAATCGTAATTCCGTTGTGATCAATCTTTACGAATTCGGCGCTGCTTTTTTTTTCTCCATTTTCATCGAATCGAGGGGCTCGGAAGATAACATCATAACTCTGCCATTCACCGGGTTTGCAGCTGGCGTTGACGCGTGGAGCGTGGCCTTCGTAGCCTTCTTTCCCTTCACCACGTCCTGGATCCCAGCGTGGATAAATGGCTCCGCAGTCACGAACACCAGGCTGTTCTTTTCCCCAACTGTCCAAAACTTGGATCTCGTATCGTCCCATGAAATAGATTCCCGAGTTCGATTGTTCAGCGACGAGAAATTCGATGTGTAACTCCATGTCGTCAAACTCTTTCACTGAAACAATGTTCTCCGTTTTCCCAGTCAAACCGTTGACGATAATCCATTCGTCTTTTCCTGAATGGGCTTGCAGTAAGGTAGGATTGTCCGGCGCGAGCTCTATCGCCGCACAGGTAAACCAATCTGCTGTTCCTTCTCCGTCCGGATTGGCAATTCGCCAATCCTTGAAACCTGTCAGCTCCTCCCAATTGGAATCCTTAATATCAGAACAAGGGTCAGTCATGGTAGCAAAGTAGATAAATAGGGGAGGGAAATTGGGAAAATATAAAGGGTATTTTCATCTCGATGTCCTGCGGCGTCAATATACGGGTTCATTTTTAAATGGGCTCACATTAGCGTAATCGATGTCCTTCGAATTAGGATTTATTGGACACGTCCTGAGAAACTATATTCATTTTGTAAACGAATATGAGAATGAAGCATTTTTTTTTAAAACACGATTTTAATAATAATTGTTCAGGTCGTTTTAGGAACTTCCGCGAACGGGCAGCATGACAATAGTCAAGACTCTGCTGCACGAAACATCAAGGTGATGACCTATAATATTAAGTTCGCTAGTCCTAGCTATGAACCATCCTGGACGACACGTCGCGACTGGCAAGTGGACATGATTAAGGACTATGCTCCAGACATCATAGGAACCCAGGAAGGGCTTAAAGGGACAGATCGATTTTCTGATGGACGAGTTGAGCGATTATGTCGTCGTTGGGGAGGGTCGCAAAGGCGGAGATGCGGACGAGCACATGGCTATCTTTTTTAGGCGAGACAAGTTCCGTCTCCGTGAGATGGGTACCTTTCAGCTCTCTGAAACTCCGGACATAATCGGCAGTGGGCCAGGGGTAAATTCTCGAATCGTAACCTAGGCTCGTTTGGCATTTATTAATCGACCAACTGATGGAGTAGACAATCGCTACTCAGAGGACTATCGAGGACACTGGAGCGACACTCAGGAGTTCTACGTATTCAATACGCATTTTTTCACGAGGAAGAGTGGATATAACATTGCGAAACTGAACAGCGCCAAACTCATCATGGAGCGGATCAATGCGTTTAATCGTTTTGGTGAATGGACAAAAGACCGGCCCGTTTTTTTAATCGGCGATTTCAAAGCAAGGCCTGGAGGCGACGTGCATAGAATCTTTGTGGGAGATGGGGAGTCGGACAATCCGCTCTTGCTTAAAGATAGTGCCCCGCAAGGGCAGGAGATCGATTGGGTTTTGTATAAGGGAAATGTCGAAGCCCTCCGCTATGAGAAGGCGGATTACAATGTGAACGGAGTTTATCCATCGGATCACAAACCCATAGTAGTAGATTTTCAGTTGATCGAAAATATTCCTGAATAGATGGAACTTAGCTCAGTCTGGTCTTACCTAAGAGGAATTTAAATGAATCGAACGCTTCACTTGGCAGGCATCCTCAATCCCCCACGCGGAATTGGCGGCTTTACATCTCCAGCTTCTCGTTCCAATTTGAATGTTCTCGGATTGCTCGACCTGTGCTCACTGGATCGGTTGCTTCCGGATTCGAAATCAGCCAGTAATACAAGCTATGAAAAGAATGAGAATGTGGATGATCGTAACAATCCTGATGGGATTAGCTATACCGCTTGTTTCTAAACCCTTGGTCTACGAAGGCAGTGAGGGAATAGGGAAGGGTAAGCACATCGTATTTATTGCGAACGACCACGAATACCGGTCGGAGGAAACCTGCCCGGCCCTCGCCAAGATCCTGGCAAAGCGCCATGGATTTAAATGTACTGTTATTTTTGGGCTGGATGAAAATGGAGCAATTAAAGGTGGAGGCAGGGATATGCCAGGAACTGAAGCGTTGAAGGACGCGGACATGCTTTTCTTCTATTCCCGATTTATGGATTTGCCGGATGAGCAAGTGGATCATCTGGTTAATTACTTTGAACGCGGCGGACCGGTGGTTGGTGTACGAACTTCCACCCATTGTTTCAATGGACAGGAAGGCAAATGGGAGAAGTTGAATTTCAACTACGCCGGTGATGACTACCATGGCGGGATGGGTGAGCAGATTTTTGGAAATACCTGGCACAAGGAACGTGGCCAGTCTCACTACGGCTCCAACCACGTAATGGGGTGTCGTATAACGCCGGTGGCCGACGCAATAAAACATCCAATCAACAAAGGAGTGAAAAGTATTCATGCGTACTCCGGCGCCTATAAATCGCAACCTCCCGCAGATGCAACGCCACTCTTGGAAGTACAGGTGCTGAACACATTTCACGCCAGCGATGATATCAATTCTGAAAGACCTATTGTTAATGCCGGTTGGACCCGTGATTCATACGTAGCCCCATCCGGAGATAAAAAGAATGCCCGCGTGGTATACGCATCCTATGGAGCCTCCGAAGATTTGCTTAGCGAGGATGGACGTCGATTCCTGGTCAACGCTTGCTTATGGGCCGGCGGTTGGGAAAAGAAGATCAAACCAAAACTGAATGTTGATATTGTGGGAGGCTTCGCGCCCAGCGCCTACAATAACGGAGTAGGTATTTCGGGAGTTAAACCTCAAGATCTAGCCGGTTGGAACAGTCAAGTAATGCCGGTCGACGCTGAGATCGGAGGCCTGTCGGATCCTTCTAAAGTGGCCAAACTCGGCCGCGTGATTAAGAATCGTCCCGAACTACGTGACCGCATAGCTGACCAGCATCCAGAGTTCTTCATTTCGGGCGGTCCGCTCGAGGGGTATTGAATGTCTTCTGGCGATAAAGGGAGAATAATTAGATATTGAGGGTGGTGCTACAGAGGGTGGTTCATACAAAAATGTAACCATCCTTTTTGGGGCAATGCAACGATATCTTATTAACAATCCTGTGTATCCAAAGTATAACGACGTATAATCAGAGATACATATATAGGTGTTTCCGGGAAAAATTCACCACAACTTATGTAACTACAAATCTTGGCCAAGCTATTTAATAATAAGAGTAAGCTCTGGAAATCGACTTTTCAATTTGTGAAAAAAGATTCGCCTGAAATACTTATTCACAAGAAATGAATGAAAACACTTAGGGTATTTAGCCCAGAATCGCATCCTGAAGCTGGGGTAGCATTAGTCAGTCCAATTAAAATAACTTAGCTTTATTCAATATCCAGCCGGTCCCGGATTGATTATGCGATGGTGATTCACCAGAGATTGGACAGAAGCAGATTCTGCAACTCGTATTTAGAATTTTCCGTAACCAATTATTGGCAACGCTCCTCTGTACTTCTTCTCCTAGCCGGGGAGGTCGACTGGTTTGTAGCCACCTCGGGACTTAAAGTAGAAAAAGAGAACGATGTAACATAACAGCAATAGGGTGGGTAAGGTTGCTTGGCGAATGAAGGACTGCTTCTTGTTGGCGGTGATAATCGTACCCAGTTTGGTTGCGTTATCTTCTGAGAGTGCTTCCACAGCCTCGATATTTAAGCTAGGTGATTCACCGAACATGGTTTGTCGCGCTCCTCCATCAACTACCTGGTAGAGTGCTGGTTCGTCAGAGCGAAGGTCTGCATCGATGCCTTTGTCGAGGTAGAGGCCCATGAGTGGCGCACCCAGAATTCCCATACCTAGAACGCCAACCGCGGAAACACCGTTCAGTGTCAGTGCGCCTCCTTTAGGAAACTGCTCCGAAACTACACCCAAAGTGGTCGACCAAAGAAATGTTTTGCCCAATGCGTAGACGATGGCCGCGACAATCATTAGACTTGCTGGCGCCATCCCCAGGAAGAAAAGGCCAACAATGGCGAGCGCCCCACTGGCGACCAACAAACCAATGGGTGAAAATTTGTGAACTATTGGGCCAGCATAGAACCGCAAGATGGTCATGATAATTGAGACCATAACAAACACCCAGCCGGCCAGTTTAGGAAGATCAGCAGAAAGCAATTCCGCCATCCAGGTATCCGTGCCTAGTTCTGTTGTCGCAAGAAATGGCATGGTGGCGAGTATGAATACGAACATCCAATTACCTAGCGATCGGGTGTAGAAAAAGGCCCCCACTGCGACGACTGCGGCTACTCCCAGTGACACGGTTGGCGCCACACTTTGATTCATGATCTGCCCAATTCCGATTACTACGAGCCAAGCCATCACGAAGAATCCAATCGCACCGACCTCACGCATCATGTCCCGATAGGTTACTCCTGCTGCTACTCTTTCCTGGACAGGGAAAGAGCATCCCACGATGAGAAGTGCGTAGAAAACTACGGGGATCAGACATATCGCCATTTTAACGAAAAGACTTACTCCTGCGTATCCCAGCAATAGTCCAGCCGCACCGCCGAGCGCCAAGCCAGCTGGCCAGCCTGCATGGAGGATGTTAAGCCACTTCGATTTCTCTTTATTAAAAAGGGTTGCTACTACCGGGTTAATGAAAGCTTCTACCGTTCCATTGGCGATAGCCACGAGGAATGTGCCCCAATACAGCAGCGAGGCGGACCCGTTCTTGATCGCCAGCAGCGTTCCAATTACTGCCACCGTATGGACAATGACCGCAAAATAAGCAGCCGTTTTATAACCAATCTTATCTATGATCAGACTGAAAACGATGATACTGAAGGC
>Ga0315336_1006421_pt1 | contig 12036 bp, 5 predicted proteins | sample ASW5metaG_FD_204512 | JGI IMG/M metagenome (GOLD analysis project Ga0315336, IMG submission 204512) | Ammonia-oxidizing marine archaeal communities from Monterey Bay, California, United States - ASW #5 | ecosystem: Environmental > Aquatic > Marine > Intertidal zone | place: USA: California...
CGCCGTTGTCGACCAGGAGGTTGCTGTCGATCAACACCTCGCCCGTGACGTCGAGCACGATGCCGACTCCCGAGTTGCCAAGCCCGGGATCGCCATTGCCGTTCGCGCCGATGTCGTTGTCTCGGACGACGTTCGCGACCCCTCCTTCCACGAGAATTCCAGAAGTACCCGCGGCCACGGTGTTGAAGGCGATGTCGGCGTCCACCGTCGCCAGAATGTGAATGCCCACGCCATTTCCACGGACGAATTGCGCGTCCGCCGCCGTTGCCCCAACCTGGTTGCCGACAATCTGCACCAGCGACCCCTCATTGACGAAGATCCCGGCGCCAGAAGCGTCGACGACGATGTTGCTCTCCTCGTCGAGCAGTCCTCCAATCGCGACATCGCTCCCGAAGCCCCGGATGCCGACCACGCCACCGCCGAAGTCGCCGGTCTCAGAGCTGCCAACCAGGTTGCCCAGGACTCGCCCTCCGTCGCCGATCAAGATCTGTTGGCTCTGCCCTGCGATGACGTTGTTCTTCACCACGCCGTCGCTATGGGCTGCCACCCCGGTGCCCCCATTGGCATTCAGGCCACCAAATGGAGAGGTCCCCACATAGTTGTCCTCAATGGTGCAGGCGTCGAAGACGTTGATGCCCTCCCGCTCGTTGCTGCGGATGATGTTGTGGGCAATCCGGCCTCCTCCGCAGTGACCATCCACGCCATACAGATTTGGAACCCCAGGTTCGCCCAAGACATTTCCGATGATCTCGGTGGCGGTCGCGTAGCCAAAGTCGTCACTGATACCGGCATGGATGTTGTCGGTGATCCGGTTGCAGGGCGGAGGACAGCTCGGGTCCGCAAAGCCGATGGCCGGCAATCCGCCGACCCGTGTCCCGGACCCGCCGTCGAAGTGGATGCCCTCGAAGTTCGACTCGATGTGGTTGCCCTCGATGACGGTCTCGTCCTGAACCTGAATCCCGGGCCCGATGTTGAGTCGGATCTCGTTTCGGAGATCGTCGGTGGCGCCCCCAATCCGATTGCCAGCGAACTCGACGAGGATGCCCTGGGCCTCGTTCAATGTGATCAGATTGCCCTGCACATCGTTGTCGCTGCCCAGGGTGAGATGCACGCCGATTCCGAAGAGGCCCTCATTGAAAGTCAGCTCGTTCCCCGGGAATTCTCCGGAGATGGCCGTCGAGCCTCCGATCAGATTCCGCGACCCCTGAACACTGATGGCCGGACCGTCGTTGGACCGAATCAGGTTGCCCTGCACGAAGTTGTCGCTTCCGGAGATGACGAGCGCATTGCCGGTGAAGCTGGAGATCTCCATGTTCATGACGGCGATGTCGGAGCCGAACATCACCATGCCGTCGGTTCCCGACAGATGCGCGCGACTTCCGTCCGGCATAGTGCCGTCGACGAAAGTGCCGCTGGGAACGATCAAGTTGTCCGATCGAATGGTTCCAAAGGCACCTGCGGAAAACGTCACCAGGTGGGGCCCTGGGTCCGCAGCGGCCTGCTCGAGCGCCGCGCGAAGGGTGCAGGTTCCTGTGGGTATGCATTCAAAGCCCACAATGGAGCTCGCATCACACACGCCGTCGCCGGTATCGCAGTCACCGAGATCGCCGAGATCGTCGACGATGTAGTCATTTGCGTGAGCCGAGCCGAGCAAGAGAAACAGGTACATGGAGGCCTCCTGTCGTCCACTCGTGCAAGGGCGGATCCACACCACGGCACGGGCGAACGCCCATTTTCCGGAGGCAAGTGTGTCTCGCTACATGTCCCACCCGCCGTGGCACACATTCCGCGACAACGCACACCTCAGGTGCGAAAGATGGAGTAGCTCCCAGTGGCCTTGGCGATGAGATGGCCGTCATTCGTCAGCGTCGACTCCAGGGCAGCCACCCTTCGCCCACGGTGGACCAGCACGGTCTCGCAGGCGATGACCCCGGCTCTGACCGCGCGGAAATAGGTCATCTTGATCTCGATGGTGGCGCAGATCTCCCCGGAAGCCAGGGTCGGGTAGAGCGCCCCGCCCATACCCGTGTCCGCGAGCGCATACATCGCCGCGCCGTGCACTACGCCGTGGGGATTCATCAGGGCTTCAACCACCGTCAGGCTGCACGCGCTGGTCCCCTCACCCATGTGCTGAAACTCCAGCCCGATGAGGTCGGCAAACGGATGTCCTTTGGGGGGAACGGCCATTCGGTCGACCTAGCACTCGCAGGCGTGCGCCGCACGTCCACAGATGGCAGAATCGGCTTGTGTCCACCGCCCTCGCGATTGTGATGTTCCTGGTAGGAGTCGCCCTCGGCAACGACGAAGCCGACCGGCTCACGGCCGAGCTCGACGTGGCCTACGGCGAGTCCCGCTTCAGTGACGCCCTCGACATCACGACACAGCTGATCGCGGCGTTGAAGGCCAATCCCGAAACCGATGTCGTCGAGATCGCCATCGCCTACGCCAACCGCGCGAGCATGCACGACCTGCTGCGCATGAAGGTAGAGCGCCGAGCGGATCTTCTGGAGGCGAATCGCCTCTTGGAGAACTCCGTCAACGCCTTTGTACGCTCGGCAGTCATGCTACAGCTCGCCGAGGTCCAGGAGGATGCCGACGAGGGCCTGGAGCTGATGCGGCGCGCCCTGGCCCTGCGACAGACCGTCCTCGACCCGCCCCATCGCGCCCTGGCCGACATGCACGAGATCCTCGCCGAGGCGCTCTTGATGAGGGGTCGAATCGAGGAGGGCCTCGCGTCGTCCGAGCACGCGCTGCAGATGCACATCGACGCCGGAGCCAAGGGCGAAAACCTCGGTTACGCCCACCACCAACGCGCGCGGGCCCTCGATCTGGCGTCGCGCTATGACCAGGCGCTGGAGCACTACGATCTGGCACTCGTGGAGCTCGACGCCGCCCTCGGGCCCGACGACCCGGAGCTGTCCAATGTGCTCGCCAACCAGTCGGTGCTGCTGTCGGCCATGGACGACATCGCCGGCGCGCTGGAAGCCTCGGCGAGGGCCCTGGACATTCGCGTTCGCGCGTTTGGAGAGGACGACTTCCAGGTTGCCGCCCTCTTGGTGGCCATCGGCGGTCTGCACCTCGACGACGACAACCCCACCGCGGCGCTGCCCACCTATCAGCGCGCCGTCGATATCTACGAGGCGGCCCTGGGCCCCCACAATCCGCGTACCGAGATCACGGGCGGTCACGTGGGCATGGCGCTGGGCCGCCTGGGCCGGGTGGACGAGGCGGCGGTTCTGCTCGAACGGGCGGTCGCTGCCATGGCCTCGTCGCCGGGAAATGACCTCGAGGGCGTGGCCTTCTATGTGCGGCAGCTCGGCTTCCAGTATCAGAAGCTGGGCCGGATCCAGCAGGCCGAGGCGCTCTATCGGCGTGGGCTCGCCCTCATCGAAGAGGCTACCGGTCCCGACAGCCCACACACCGCCCGATACCAGCGGGATCTGGGCATGGTGCTCGCGAACCAGGGTCAGCTGACGGCGGCCCGCAATCTGTTGGAGTCGTCCCTTCGGATCCGCAGACGGACCCTGGGCGATGACCACAGCGAGACCGCCGAGGCCATCTACGAGCTCGGCCAGGTGGCGGAGCGGTTGGGCGACCTGGAGGTGGCGCAAGATCGGTACGCGGAGGCGGTCGCTGTCTACGAAGCCGCGGGCCGAGGCGACAAGCTCTCCGTGGTCGGCGCCCTTCAAGCGCTGGGCATGATGCGGGTCGGCGACGGCGACCGGGGTGGGCTCGAGGACCTCCAGCGCGGCATCGACCTGCTCACCGAGACCCTCGGCAAGTCCAACGAGCGCACCGTCGCCAACCGAATGCAGTACGCCGAAGCCCTGTCGGATCTCGGCGACAACGAAGAGGCGCTGACGCGGCTGGACACCGAGCTCGGGCACCTCGTCGACACCCTCGGGCCGGATCACCGCTGGGTGATTGGCTGGCGTCTCGAGCGGGAGCGGGTTCGTCTCCAGCTCGGACGAAAGGGCGCCCTCCAGGCCTACGACGAGGCCCTGGCCGCCTACCTCGAGCAGGCCGGCAACGACCCATACGAAGAGCTGTCCGCGCGGGAGGCCCTGGCCTGGGGTCTCTCCAAAGCGGACCAGCCGGAGCGGGCCCGAGTGATGCAGGCAGAGATCCTGGTCGGATACGAGGCCGAGATGGTCTCCAGAGTGGAAGCGGCTGGCGACCGCGACGCCCTGGAGGCCGGGGCGGCCATGCGCGGCGCCCTCGACCGCTATCTCGAGTTGTTCTCGGACCCCGGAGACGAGGCCGAGGCCTACACTGCGATGCTGCGCTGGAAAGGCGCCGTCACCCGGTTGCTGTCGGCCCGTCGCGGCGCGCTCGGAGTCGAGAATCGGCAGCGGCTGCGGGCGATCGACGCCGAGGTGGCCGGCCTGCTGTTCGACCCGCGGGAACCCGAGGTCCGAGACCAGGCCCTCAAGCGCCTGCGCACCGAGCGGGAGTCCATCGAACGCTCCGTCGCGGTCACCCCACAGGCCACGGGTTCGATGTCCCCTACCCATGTGTGCGCGACGCTGCCTCCCGACAGCCTGTTCGTGGACGTCCTCCGCCACACCCCCGAGGCCTCCGACGCGCGATATGTGGCTTTCACGACTTCCGACGGCTGTGGGATCCGCCGCTTGGACCTCGGTCCGGCCGACGCCATCGACACCGCGATCCGGGAGTGGCTCGACGTGTTGAGTGCCGCGGCCCCCGCCCAGCGCATCGATCAGCGCGGAGCCCGCGTCCGCGAGCTTCTCTGGGAGCCCATCGCCGCGGTGCTGGGGAGTCGACAGCACCTGATCGTGTCTCCGGACAGCCAGGTCGCCGCGGTGCCGTGGGCGGCGATCCCACTCGATGGCGGCTACGTCGTCGAGGGCCACGAGGTCGCCACCGTGCCCCAGGCGGCAGACCTGCAGGGGAGGCCGAGCACTGGCCGGGGCGCTCTGCTGGTCGGAGGCGTCGAATTCGGGGAGGCCAACGGGTCTTGTAGAGACTGGAGCCCCCTCCCCGGCACGGCGCGAGAGGTGGCGAATCTGGCCACCCATTGGCGTCCACGACGGGACCCACTGCGCACACTCGGAGGCGTCGACGCCTCCGAGAGCACTGTGCTGGCAGCCCTGGGAGGGCATCGGGTCGTTCACCTCGCCACCCACGGATTCTTCGAGGGCCACTGCGGCGAGGCCGAAGCGGGAGGCGAGGCCAGTCGCCACGCTCTGCATCTGTCAGGGCTCGTGTTCGCGGGCGTGAACGAGCGCGACAGCGATCCCTACACCGACGGCATCGTCACGGCGGCCGACCTGGCCCATGTGGACCTGAACGGAACCGAGCTGGTCGTGCTTTCGGCATGCGGCAGCGGTCGCGGCGCCACCCGGTCCGGCGAGGGTGTGCTGGGCATGCAGGGCGCGTTGCGGAGCGCTGGCGCCCACACCGTCGTCATGAGCCTGTGGCCGATTCCGGATGAGGAAACCGCCGATCTCATGACCGCCTTCTACCGGGAAGTCCTCCGCCGCCGCACCTCGCCACCACAGGCCCTACGCGCCGCGCAGCTGGGAGTGCTCGACGCCAATCGCCGCGCGGGCGATGCAGCGCCTGGCGACTGGGCAGCCTTTGTGAGCTCAGGCCTGTGATTCGGCTTCACTCGCCCCACACGACCGGCTCGCACACGAAGCCGTCGGCCTCGAGAGCGTCCATGGTGAGTTCCGAAGGTATTTCCTTGCCATTGGTGCGGTAGACGCCCGCGATCCGCTCGGAAAGGGGCAACGCTCCAATGGCGATGCGGTCGGCGTCAGTCGATTCGGGATCGACTGCGACCAGGCACTGAAACAGGAACGCGCCGTCGTCGGCGTGCTGGCCTTGAAACTGAGTTCCGAACCACTGGGGTTCTCCCCCACTCACGAGATACCGGTCCCACGCCAACGCCGCCCACCGCTCCGCCCCCTTCACGCCCTCATCTGCCGCAAAGCGGAACATGCGATGGGCGAGTGCGAAGTCGGCGCGCTTGGCGCTGTGTTGGAGTACGACGCCGGCCGCGAAGGCCGACTTGCCCGAACAAACGCGACCTTCGCTCACAATTCTGTGAACCGCGGCCAGCCGCACCGCGTCGCGGGAAGCCATGTCGTCGACCCACTGGTTGCGGTCCCGCTGATCGGCCTTGGCGTGACGAACCAGCTCCCGTCGAGCATCTGCACCAGAGCACGCCGGGGCCTCGGTGGAGGGCGGCGCGGCCCAGGCAGTCAGCATCCAGAGCACAGCGGTCGACATCGACGCAGCGTACCCGACGCGGCCCCGGCCTGTGGACGATCATCCATCGGAAGCTGGGTAGCGGGAGCGCTTCAGGAAGTACCAGATCTCGGGGTCCGGCCCGGTGACACCCACGAGTTGCTTGAAGAAGGGTATCGGCCTCTCGGGCTTGATCGTGAGCCAGCCAGAGTCGGGAGTGAGCACACCTGAATTGGCGACACACCCCTCCCAGTTGCGCTCCCAGACCCGATACTCGGCGTCGCCATCACCCAGGCAAGCGGTGAAGAGTCGATAGGACTCCTTCGGCACAAATCCGGCCGTCCTCCCCGATCGCGTCTGGAAGACAAACCCGGCGCCGTTCGGCTCTGGGCGCAGAGACTTGAGGTGGCGGTACTCGTAGACCGTCGACACCAGACAGATCTCCCCTTCGGTCGCCGTGAGTGTGGCGACACTGGGAGGAATGTCGGCATCACACGCACGTCCGGTTGGATGCCCGGCGTAGTAGGGCTGATGCTTCAACACGGGCGCGCCCGTAACGACTGGATTGACGGTGCTTTTCATAAGGTTGGCAGGCAAGATATCCGCGGGCGCGCTCACCGGGATCGACAGGGCGCAAACCCCAAAGAACGACAGGGCAAGATACCGGAGCAAAGTAGTGTTCGAGGGCATTGATCACTCGTTGTTCGAGACCCCTCCCGCATAGCCGCAGCCTGGCCCGCACCCCTTCCGCTGCCACCAACTGCCACAGAACGAAATGAGAGCGATCCGCTCAACGCGGGGCCGCTTCCTCCTCCGCCGCAACGGCGAGATCTCCTCGGAGCTTGATCGTCGCCTTTCGCGTTCGCGGGAGCATCGAGCGCAGCTGCCGGTCCGTCACCACCGGCTGATCCTCGGCATCGAAGGCCAGAGCCATCCCGTTCACGTCCACGTGGATGCGGTGGGCCGGGAGCCGATCCTCGGTGTCGAACAGGGCGACGTCGACCGACCCATCGGCATTCCAGACCGCATCGATGCCCGTGGTCCGCCCGCTCCCGCGTTCGATGCGGCGAGAGAGCTCTCGCCCGGCGGCGTCCCAGGTGGCCACTTCGCGGATCATCCCGTGCTTCACCGGCTCTCCGTCCTCCCCGTAGTTGGTCGCGCTCAACACATTGCCCACCGCATCGACCTCGAGCACGATCCTGGCGACTCCGCGTTCATCGGCGACCGGATTGCCCTCGCCGTCAAACTGCGCAGACTCGATGAAGTGACCCGCTTCGGTGTAGCGGCGCACATTGCGAAAGGCCCCGGTCTCGCCGGGGACCGACTGGCTGTGCACGCCATAGTGGCGGACCTCGGTGAGCTGTCCGCGCTCGTTGTGTTCGTACTCGGTCCGATGGATTCCCCGGATAGCGATGGGCTTGTCGTCCACGCCGAAGGTCGACAGCGAAGCGATGTCGCCCCGATCGCTGTACCGGTACGCCATCCGATGCACGGGGACTCCCGGCGACTGCCCGAGGGGCCGGCGGCCGAACTCGATGGGTTTGTCGGCGGAGGGCTCGGCGACCAGCGTGATTTCCGGCAAGGGATGGGCCACTACGGGTTTGCCGCCGGCGTCGACGTTGCGAATGTCCAGCGCCTTGCCCTGTGCGTCCCGCTTCACCAGCGCGACCACGTGTTCGCCATCGACCGTCCAGGCCTCGACCCGATTGGCGAACCCGGCGGCGGAGCGCTCGTACACCACCCGTCGGTAGGGCGCGAGGTAGGGCGCCAGGGGCCCGTCGTCGACCTCGATCTCAAAGACGCGGCCAAACCAGTCGATCTTCAAGTCGAAACGGGCGCTCTCCCCAGACATATGCTCCGTCTGCATCGCGGTGATGAGGCCGTCGGCTGACCGTTCGTAGGAGACCTTCCAGATGTCAGAGGTGATTGGGGTCGGCTTACCTTCCACGCCATAGGCGACAGCGCTTCGCAGCTGGCGATTGGTCTCGTACTCCATCTCCATTCGGTGCACACCGGCCTCGACGGTCGGGTTGTCGTCCGCGTCGAAGAGGGCCCTCGAGAGCTCCTTTCCGTGGGCATCCCGTGTCGTGATCTTGCGGGCGAGGCCAATGGCATCGTTCTTCAACGCGCCGTCCTCGTCCAGACAGGCCCACTCGATCTCGTTGTCGGTGGCATCTCGGGTGGAGCGCTCGCCGACACACCCCCACTGGCTGGTGACGGGCTGGGACGCGGCGTCGAGGAACCACTGGGTGAGGACGCGGCTGTCGTCCGACCACTCCAGCTTCTCGCGCACGTACCCTGCAAAGCCGAGGTACGGGCGCCCCTTGTCGTCGAGCATGACCTTGCCGATCATCCGCCCCCGGCCGTCGAGCTCCTCCTGGATCTCAGCCGCGAGCCTGCAATCTCCGATGTGGGGTTCGTCGTGTTCTATGGGTGGGCGGAGCATCGGCTTGCCGTCGACCCCGAGGTAGCGCATGCCCACCTTGCGGCCGAACTCGTCGCGCAGCACCTCCTGGGACGCAAAGTTCGTTCGGGTGGAGATCATCGGCTGACCGTCGGCGGCCAGGTGGTGCACGCTCGCGATTCCGCCGCGAGGTCCGTACGCGAGGCGCCGTCGATACGCTCCATACGTGTTCATGACGACCTCACCGTCTGCTCCCAGTACGGCGTTCTCGATCAACCGCCCGCGCCCGTCGTACCCGAAGGTGCGGTGACCGTCGGCATCGAAAACCGGCTTTCCATTATTGTCTATGGACTGCCAGTCGGTGATTCGCTGTCCGTCCGTGCACGTCAGTCGGGTCCCCGAGGTGCCGCGAGTGCCAGTGGGTTGACCATCCACGCCGAGCTCGCGGACCACCGACGGACAGGATCCGCCGTCCCAGGCGTAGTCGATGGCCGCCACGCCATAGTCCGAAGGTGTGAGCGCGCCGTCGGTTCCCTCACAGCGTGTCTGGAGGATGCGACCGTCGTCGGCCCAGACCCACGCCAGCTGCTCGCAGTTCCGGACCCTTGGATTCGGCCAGACCGCACCCATGTCCGAGTAGACGGCGTTTCGCATCTCCCCGCGGACCCGCGCCCGCTCCCCGTCGAGGTCCTCTGCCCACAGACGGGTGCCGCGGGCGTAGTCGTCGTGCTTCCAATGGGTGACGGCGGCGAGATCGCGGTGCATCGCCGGTCCCTCGGTGTCGTGCCAGCGGGCGTGCGTCACCAACCATGGGTGCGCCTCGTTGCCGTAGGTCATCTCTACTTTTGCGTCACCATATCGCCCCTCGATAGGCTGCCCGACAACATCGACAAAGGTCCGTTCAACAGGGCGTCCCCTCCCATCGAGCTCGAAACGGTGACCCGCGATCAGGTGCCCGTCAATCATGGGATGGCCGTCGGCGTCCAGGAAGTCCGCCGCCAGAGCCCGACCTGCGGGATCGTTGGTCCACCGCACCTGGTAAACGCCAGACGCCTCCATGGCCCCGATGGACCGGTTGGGCGTCACCGGTGGCGTCGGCCCCTTGCCGGGGAGATCCGCCTGGGTGCGATATCGCCAGGTCACCATGGTTCCCTCGTGCACCACCGCGGCGCGCCAGTGCACGGTTCCGAAATCGTCGACCGCGATGATCTCGTGCACCTGTCCACGGTCGTCGAAGGACTGTTCAATGGCGTTGGCGGGGGGCCGCTCCCAACTGTGGCTGAACCTCTCCGGAAGCGGCTGACCCTGGGGCCAGGAGATCCGCCGCACCAGGCCACCGGCAGACTCGACCCGGAAGCTGGTGTGTGGCGAGGCGCCGTCCGGGAGCTCGCCAACGCCGATCCAGGCCCCATTCTCCTGGATGATCCGGTGGTAGAAGCCGACCTTGGTGCGATTCTGGTCCCACTGCCACAGGCCTCCCAACGCCACCAGAGCGACCACCGTTGTCAGGGCTCCCAGAGCGGCCGGATGCCGCTTCATGGTCCTCCGCGCAGCCGCGAGACGACCGGGCGCCTTCGCGGAGATGGGCTCTCCAGCGGCCACCGCGCGCAGGTCGGCGGCCAACAATGCGGCCGTCTCGTACCGATCCTCGGGTCGGGCGGCGAGACCGGTCTGGAGCACGATCGACAGGTCCCGACCCACACTCGCCGGGGGCAGTGGCGGGGTCTCGAAGAGGATCTGCTGGATGAGGCGCTTCTCGGTGTCTCCGTCGTGGGGAGGGCGGCCACAGAGCAGGTGGTAGAGCGTCGCGCACAGCCCGTAGACGTCGGCTCGCCCGTCCACCTCCAGCAGGTTCCGCTGTAGCTGCTCCGGCGCGATGTACCGCAAGGTGCCGAGCACGCGAATGTCGCTCGCGGTCAGATCGCCGGTGGCATCGGATAGCTGCGCCAACCCGAGATCGACGGTGATCAGCCGCTTCCTGTCCGCAGTGAGGACCAGGTTCGAGGGCTTGACGTCGCGGTGCACGATGCCCTGGTCGTGGAGCGCCTGGAGTCCGTCGGCCGCCTCCGCAAACAGCGTGCAGACCTCGGCGGGAGGGAGGTCCACGGAGTCGATGACCTCCGCCAGATCGTCGCCTTCGACGTAGGCCATGCCGTAGAAGGGGCGGCGCTCGCGGGTGCCGGCGACCAGCAACTGGACCACATTCGGATGGCTCACGCGGGAGAGCGCCCTCACCTCTCGCTCGAAGCGCTTGGTGGCCACCGAGTCGCTGACCAGATCACCGGAGAGCACCTTGAGGGCGACCCGCCTACCGAGACTCCGCTGGATGGCCAGGTGCACGGTCGCCGATGCGCCGCGACCCAGCTCCTCGATGATCTCGAAGTCGTCGTGGTTGGACTCCGGAGCCTCTGATTTTCCGCCCAGCGAGGAGAGCAGGTCGGCCAGGCCAGCCCCGCTGTCCTCGAACACCTCGCCCGACGAATAGTCGAGATACCAAGCTCGTCGTACCTCTCTGGGGTTTCCGCGGATGACCGCCTTGTTCAGGAAGCCCACCTGGGGACGGTCCAGGAGCGGATGGGTCCTCGACACCACCCAGGGGCGCAGATCGAGGTCTCCCAGCCGGGGCCCCTCCGCAAGCGCGAGTCCCCCATCGAGAACGCCGCTCTCGATCAGCGCCTCAGAGGCGGTGTACCACAGGGATCCCAGTCGCTTGTAGAAGGCCTCGCCCCGCCACGAACCGTGCCCGATGACCGCGTTGCGATAGGCGACCGAGACCCCGAGCGCCTCCAGCGGGGTCCGATGGCGAACCGCGGGACGGGCCAACACCTCGGCGGCGACGATGGCCTCCGCCAGGGGCGTCCACGCGGGAAGATCCAGGGCGCCATCGAGAGGGGTATCGATGAGCGCGTGCTCCTCGTCCCGGAGCACCTGATCCAGGGTGCGCAAGAGCTCCAGCCAGGTTCCGGTCGAGGGCCGGGCCATCCGCGACAGGACGCTGTCGAGCTCGTCCGCGCCAGGGCGACCCCGCTCCGACCACAGGGCAGCTCGAGCCCCAACGGCCAGCTTCAATGCGGCTTCCAACGCATAGAGCGCACAGTGGTGTCGCTCGGCCGCGGTCGACGCGTTCTTCGCCCGTCTCAGCAGGTCTTCGGGTGGGGAGAGCAGCGGCACGCCGTCAGCGTAGTCGCACCGGCCCGCCTGAGGGACGCTGTCAGCGACAACATCCGACGCGATGGCTACAAATTACTCCGTGGCCACGCCCCACAGCGAGCCGCCTCCGCGTCCATCACCGAGCTGCGAGGCGCCATTGTCACCCCAGCAGGAGACCGTGCGGTCCCGATGGAGCACGCAGCCGTGTTGCGATCCGACGACCATGGCCGTGGCGTTGGACCCGGCGGACTCCGGCGTCGACCCGAAGG
>Ga0315336_1006422_pt1 | contig 12036 bp, 11 predicted proteins | sample ASW5metaG_FD_204512 | JGI IMG/M metagenome (GOLD analysis project Ga0315336, IMG submission 204512) | Ammonia-oxidizing marine archaeal communities from Monterey Bay, California, United States - ASW #5 | ecosystem: Environmental > Aquatic > Marine > Intertidal zone | place: USA: California...
ACCTACGTAGACGTACGTCTGCAGATTTACAGTCTGCTGCCTTTGACCGCTCGGCCACCCCTCCGAGCCACAACAGACGCTCAGGCACAACGGCCCGCGAAATAAAGGGATTCTCCCTCAAATGTCAAGCAAATACAAAGGACTAACCCAGGGGAACCCCTTGCTTCCGACGTTTTCATCAGGCAAGCCAGCGGCTCAAGACTTGCAGTTCGAAAATTTCGCAGGAACTATAGGTCCTTCGATGTCCAAGCGCAAGCGCCCGACCGCCTCGAAGCCCAAGGATACCAGCCCGAACCGCAAGATAGGCGGACCAGCTGGGTCTGGGATCTGGCTCTATGGTACCCATGCCGTCTTGGCCGCTCTTACGAATGAAGAGCGGCTTTGCAAACGACTGGTGGTGACCGATGATGCCCGGGCCCTAATTGAAAGAAAGTTTATCAAGATCAGTGCGTTGCATGGCCCTGTCCCAGAGGTACTGCCTAAGCAGGCGATTGGAAAACTTCTACCCGCCGGTGCCATCCACCAGGGGATCGCCCTGTTAGCCGATCCCCTACCCTCCTTCAGGCTTGATGCCCTTCTAGATTCTACTGAGAAAAAGGCTACTGCGGTGGTCGTGCTTCTAGATCAGGTGACGGATCCTCAAAACGTGGGCGCCATACTACGTTCGGCTGCTGCCTTTGGAGCTAAGGCCGTTTTACTTACTGCCCGGCATACCCCTAACGCTACCGGCGCCCTAGCTAAGGCTGCTTCGGGAGCTCTGGAAAGCGTACCGTTGATCTATGTAGCGAACCTAGTCCGTGCGATGGATACCCTCAAGAATGCCAATTTTTGGAGCGTTGGTCTCGATGCAGGTGCTGAAACCCTACTTAAGGATCTCAAAATGCAAGGACGGGTGGCAATTATTCTCGGGTCAGAGGGGAAGGGTCTCCGCCGTCTTACCCACAACCATTGTGATTTCCTAGCAAGGCTCCCCATCCACCAAGGGACCGTCGAAAGCTTGAACGTTGCAGCAGCCACTGCAGTCGCCCTTTACGAGCTTGCCGGACGGTAAGGGGCAGCGCTATCGTCGCCCACATACACGCCGGATTAGCTCAGCGGTAGAGCAACTGATTTGTAATCAGTAGGTCGGGGGTTCAAATCCTCCATCCGGCACCATTTGCCGATATCGATTAAGGGCCTGACTCCCTTTTCAAAAGCTCTAATTTTTACTGGAAATGTCATCCCCCTACCTTCACATTTTTGATAAGCTTGCCAATTATCCGCCCCCTCATAAAAGCGAGCAAAAGGTCACAATAGGAAGGCATAGTCGTCATGAAACGCATTTCCGGGAATAGTGTTTTTCTGGGCGCGCTTCTACTAGTGATGGTGATACCGTTGCCGACACTAGCTGAGGAAGATGGCCTAAAAATTACTATTCGCCCGCCTCCCCCGATTAAAGCAAGCTCTCCATCGGTAGGCTTTTCGGGAGGCCAGCAGGCATATTCGCGAGGTGACTGGATCTCAGCGTACAAGGAGCTTTTGCCGCTGGCTGTTGAGGGTAATGCCAACGCTCAGTTCTACATCGGACGAATCTACGACCCCAACAACGAGGATCGCCTGGGGGTCCCTGCCATGCCAGTGACTGCGAAGGGAGCGCAGGTTATTCAAAACTACAAAGACGCCCTTCGTTGGTACCTGATGGCCGCAAAGCAAGGTCATGTGATGGGTCAGCGACAGGCCGGCATGTTCTTAAAATATGGACAGCTGTACCGGCGAGGATACAAATGGTTGAAGCGTTCTGCGGAAGCCGGGGATGGAGAAGCGCAGTATCAGCTTGGCATCATGTACCACTACGGCATGGGCATGCCACGGGACGACGCGAAGGCAGCGAAATGGCTAGCCTTAGGCGGGCCTAATATGAGTCCCTACAAGCAAAAACAGTATGGATGGCAAGCAGGACAGGGTTACGGCGCGCCTGCCCAGGGCAAGGAGCTTGTTAATATCCTTAAGGAGTCAGGGGGAAAAGATACGGATGAGCTTCGCGCCAATCGGGTTCGGACCGGAACGGTTTCACATCGCTCCTCCACGGACGGTGAAACCGAGGCAGAGGCATTTGAAAAAACTCCTCTTTTTTGGTAATTCCCCTTAAATTTCTTTCGGGGATCAAGAGAGAAAAGGAAAGGGATAGTAAATGTTAACAGCGCGGCTACTTATCGGTTTTGTTTATATCCTTTTCGTGCATTACACGCTCCTCATTCCCGTGCTTGCAGCAGAAATAAAAGCGGGAACAACCGTTAACTCTGAAAATCTCGACCAGCTTCTCGACAAGACTTTCGATGGCACTCCTCTCACTCAGCTGATTCCGGAGTCATTCCAATGGCAGATTCGCGAAAAGGGTCTGACCATGAAGCTTACAAACCCAAAACCTCATCCCATCGACCCGGTACTGCGTAAGGCGAGCGAGAAGAATCGAAGTACCGTCTCGCTCGATTTGGAGACGCGTAGAGTCGTCGGCTGGAAGGCTGGCGTTCCTTTTCCCGACGTTAAGCCAAACGATGCTCATGCGGGGCTTAAAGTCATCTGGAATCTCTACTATGGAAAACCCCGTGGCGATAGCCAAGTATTTCCGAATGGAATCGCAGTGTTAATCAGTGAGAAAACTGGAATCGAGGGCATGAGCCTCCAGAATCTTACCCGCGTATTTTTGAAGGGACTTCTACGACGCAAGGGAGCGCCGACTCTTGGCTCCGGCAAGATCCAGGACAAGAATATTCTCGTTATGAAGGCACCTGCATCGTATGAGGGCAGCGGACTTCTTTTTTATCGCTATGACACGGGCCAAACGGATTACCTCCTGATTTACATGAAAGATGCCAACAAGGTCGTAAAATGGTCTGGTGAGTTCTGGATGGACCAGGTGGGTGAAACAGACTACTTGGGGGATGACCTATTTATTTTCAGTGCTTATCCGACCTGGTATGACGGTTATCAAGTCATAGGGAAAAAGAAGATCCTTGTGATTGCGAATACCGAGAATCCATTTGTGAAACTCGAAGAGGCAGAATGGGACAAACGGTTCCCCGCCTTTGATATGAAGAATAAGCCATACTGGAACCCGATAGATCGTTGGGAGCCACGTGAAGTCTTTGTTGTCGAGGCAACGGCACCGGACCTTCACCCGTACAGTCGTAAGATCCTTTACATAGATGCTAAAACTTGGCTGCCTTATCTTAGCGAGAACTACACTAAGAAAGGGGCGCTTTGGAAAACAGCTATACAAGGCTATCGCGCCTTTCCCATTAAAAAAGAACCGAAGGGAACAATCATTTGGCCGCCCTGGGCACAGATCGTTGATTTCCAGAAAAACCATGCCACCATCCTGGCGACGGACGACAAGCTTCGTTTCAACGATGAGATCGATCCCAAGTGGTTAAATCTTGATACGCTGAAGGGAGGCAACGTAGATGTGGAGATTGATGTGCCGTGGAACGAGTTAAATCCTGAGCAAGAAAAATCTTGGATGGAGTAACGGCCAAAAATTTTTAGAAAAACGAAAAATGAGTTCGGCGCGTAAATTTTTAGTTGTTTGGTTTATTGCATCCCTTCTGTGGATGGGTGGGTTCGTTACCCTAGCCGCCCCGAAATGGTCGAAGGATGTCCTCGCGCTCGTGGAGTTCAATTACAAGATTACTGAAAAAGAGTTCCCCGTACTAAAGGGGCGGCGCGGGAAGGTTGAACTCTACGAGACACAAAGCCACACTGAGCCGAAGGTATTTCTGGACCTCGCCTTACAATTGCTAGGGATCTTCGGCCCTCCGGCAATTAGTTTTTGGCTTGGTCTCCGCTACCTACGAAGGCGAGATAAGAACCAAAAGCCCGCGTAAAGGATCTGCACGCACTCTAAAAGTTCGGTTTTCGCTTAGCCACAAAGGCAGAGATGCCCTCCGTAAACTCTCCGCCTGCAGCACTATCCATTATGCCGCGCTCTTCCATCCGCAATTGACTTTCGAGGGTGACGCCGTACCTGAAGGAGTGATTGAGCAACGCTTTTGTCCGGGCTAGGGCTTTGGGTGGACCAGCTGTAATAATAGCCGCCATTTCGGCTGTCGCATTCTCTAATTTCTCATCCGCCACCACACAATTAATGATGCCAAGTTCATAGGCGCGCTTCGCATCTAATCGCCCGCCTAGAAGAGCAATTTCCATCGCTTGTTTATAGGAAACCGTTCGCGGTAAAAAATACGTCGAGCCACCATCCGGGCTAAGGCCAATCTGGCGATAGGCTAGCGTAAAAAAACTCTTCTCTGACGCAATCGCTAGATCACAAGCCAGAAGCAGACTTGCCCCAAAACCTGCGGCCGCGCCGCGCAAGCTAGCAATAACAGGCTTCTCCATACCATGGATGGATTCAATGATTTCATGAGCATAAATTGCAAGCTCGCCGGTTGCGCGTCGACGTTCCCACTCACCCTTTTCGAGAGTGGAATGGAAGAAATTTATGTCGCCCCCCGCCATAAAATGATCTCCGGCCCCGCGAAGAATGACGCAGCGAACCTGCTTATCTTCTGCTAGATTCTGGAGCGCTTTGCTCAGTTTAATACCGAGCGAATTATTGACGGCATTTAATGTCTTTGGGCGATTAAAAGTTAGCGTAGCTAGCCCGTTCTGAATTTCCAGCAACAAGACGTCGTCCGTCATTTTTTTTCTCCCACTTGCCTACAGGTTAACCAAAGAACTATCGTACCAAGGTTTCGGTTACACCTTACGTTCTTTTAATTCCTGCTGGAAATATGTTTAAGAAACGACAGAGCGAATGAAAAATATCAATTCCCTTTGCGTTTATTGTGGCTCCTCAGGAAGCGTTGATCAAGTTTACCTGAAGGCCGCCGAGGAGGTCGGCATATTGTTGGCCGAGAGGGGAATTCGAATGGTTTTTGGCGGCGGGGGTATTGGACTCATGGGCGCGGTGGCGGACGCCGTGCTCGCGGGTGATGGTGAAGTGATCGGTGTGATGCCAAAATTTCTCGAGGAGATTGAAATTGCACACAAGGGGATTACGGAGCTAATTATTGTTGACAGCATGCATAGCAGAAAACAAAAGATGTTCGATCTTTCGGATGCCTTCCTCGTACTGCCTGGCGGGTATGGCACGCTCGACGAGATGATTGAAGTCATCACCTGGAAACAGCTGCATATTCACGATAGGCCCATTTTACTCATTAATGTTTCCGGCTATTGGGATGCGTTCCAAACGCTGATTAATTTGATCATCGAAAAGGGGTTTGCCATGCCGGAGGACTTTGAGCTTTTTACGATAGTTTCGAACGTCGATGAAATTCTTCCCACTCTCGCTTTGGCCCCAGAACCCAAGCTTCATATGGCTTTATTCAAAAACTAAAGCCAGATAGCTTCTCCAGCATGTGAGGACTTGCACTTGCTCTCCGCGATGCTATTTTCGCGCTCTATTGAGGCGGCAGGTGAGTAGAGGAAACTGAGCGAATGCCAAAAATAAAAGTTGCCAACCCCATAGTCGAGCTCGATGGCGACGAGATGACGCGGATTATTTGGGAATTCATTAAAGAAAAGTTGATCCTCCCATATCTCGACATTGATCTTAAATATTACGATCTAGGAATCGAAAGCCGCGATGCAACTGATGACCAAATCACGATAGATTCCGCTCTCGCTATCCAGAAATACGGAGTTGGAGTTAAATGCGCCACAATCACACCCGATGAGGCACGCGTCGAAGAATTTAAGCTAAAAAAGATGTGGAGGTCACCGAATGGGACCATCCGTAATATCCTTGGCGGCACCGTCTTCCGCGAGCCCATCATTTGCAACAACGTACCTCGACTTGTTCCCGGATGGACAAAGCCCATAGTAATTGGGAGACACGCCTTTGGCGATCAGTACCGGGCGACAGATTTTCTGATTCCGGGGCCTGGAAAACTCACTTTGCACTTTGAGCCTTCAGACGGCAGTAAACCAAAGGTACATGAAGTATTTGACTTTTCCTCCTCTGGCATTGCAATGGGTATGTACAATCTTGATGAATCTATTCGTGGTTTTGCCCAGGCTTGCATGAATTATGCGCTCGAACGTGGTTGGAACCTTTACCTCTCGACAAAAAACACAATTCTAAAAGCATATGATGGCCGTTTTAAGGATCTTTTTCAGGAAGTATTCGAGAAGGAATTCAGAGACAAATTTGAGGTAAGGGGAATTAACTATGAGCACCGGTTGATTGATGACATGGTCGCAGCTGTAATGAAGTGGGAGGGCGGCTTTGTCTGGGCCTGTAAGAATTACGACGGGGACGTTCAATCTGACACCGTCGCACAAGGTTTTGGCTCGCTTGGGCTTATGACGTCTGTCCTAATGACACCCGACGGTAAGACCATCGAGGCAGAAGCTGCACATGGAACGGTGACTCGTCATTACCGACAACATCAGAAAGGTGAGGAAACCTCTACGAATCCGATCGCTTCAATTTTTGCCTGGACGCGCGGATTGGCACACCGAGGTAAATTTGATAATACGCCAGAAGTCGAAAAATTTTCGACAACGCTTGAAAAAGTCTGTGTAAAAACAGTCGAGTCGGGTCAGATGACTAAAGACCTGGCCATCATTATCGGATCTGACCAGAGGTGGTTAACGACACGTCAGTTCCTCAATAGGTTAGATGAGAACCTCCAGTCTGCAATGGCAAGCGCCTAAACGAGATTCCAATTATTTAGAGAGCAGCGCAAACTGCCACCAGGGGAGAAAATTAGGCTTTGCTTGAATTAAGCGCTTGTGGCGATTTCCCTAGCGATGGCCTCAAGGGCTATCTCGCCCTTTGTTGAATCGGCGCCACCACCTTGTGCCATGTCTGGTCGACCCCCGCCTCCCTTCCCGCCCATAGCGGTAGAGCCTACCTTCATAAGTTCAACAGCATTCAGACGCTCCGTAAGATCATTCGTAACCCCTACGACAAGAGAAACTTTATTTTCATCGTCGACACTCACGATCGCTACAACTCCAGACCCAATCTGCTTTTTCAAAGCGTCGGCCATTGGCCGTAGCTCCTTCGCCGGCACACCGGAAATCTTACGGGTTATGTATTTGCAGCCATCGATGTCGCGGATATCAATTCCCTTTTCGATAGCACCCTCACCACGGGCTAAATTTCGCTGGGCATGCAACAAATCGCGATCAAGGCGTCGACGCTCTTCAATTAAACTCTCAACCCGCACAACAAGTTTGGTTGGAGAGACTTTTAACAACGTGGCGGTGTCATGCAGGTTTTTTTCATTTTCGGCCACGTACGCCTCAGCGGCTTCGCCAGTCAGCGCTTCGATCCGGCGCACACCAGCGCCGACCGCGCTTTCGCCGATAATTTTGAAAAAGCCAATATCGCCGGTTCGCCGGACATGGGTACCGCCGCATAATTCGACGGAGAAGCTTGCGTCTCCTGCTTTACCCATCGAGAGAACGCGTACCTCATCTGCATATTTTTCGCCAAAAAGCGCTAGCGCTCCGTTGGCAATTGCCTCTTCTGGAGTCATTAGCCGCGTTTCTACTTTCGAATTTTCACGAATCTTACGGTTCACTTCCGCCTCGACTTCTTGAATTTCCACAAGCTTTAAAGCTTTCGGATGGCTGATATCAAATCGAAGGCGATCAGGGGCAACGAGGGATCCTTTCTGGGTGACATGATCGCCAAGTTTACGGCGCAATGCCTCATGAAGGAGATGAGTCCCCGAATGATTCGCACGAAGGCGGGCACGGCGTGCATAATCAATCCGCATTTCCAATACATCCCCCACACAAACCTTGCCCTTTTCAACCTTTCCGCAATGGACATGGATACAGCCGAGCTTTTTCTGGGTGTCATGAACAGCAATCTTGAGGCCAGAAACCGTAGTCAATACGCCCTTATCGCCGACCTGCCCGCCGGCTTCGCCATAGAATGGCGTCTGGTTTGTCACGAGTTCAATCTCATCGCCCCCGCCTGCCTCTTCAACTGCCTCGCCATCACGTAAGATAACAACAACGATCCCTTTGGCTGCGTCTGTTTCATAGCCCAAAAACTCCGTCACACCGAACCGCTCGCGCATGCCAAACCATATTGCTTCCATCTCAGCTTCGCCCGAGCCTGCCCATGATGCGCGCGCCTCTTCGCGTTGATGCGCCATCGCTCGCTCAAAACCAGCAAGGTCGACGTCTCTACCTTCTGTTTTCAGGGCGTCTTCCGTAAGATCGACTGGGAAACCGTAGGTATCGTACAGGCGAAAGGCCACCTCACCCGGGAGTGGTTGTCCGGCCTTCAGCTTAGCGGTTGCCTCTGACAAAAGCTTCAGGCCTCGTTCGAGCGTTTGTTGGAATCGTGCTTCTTCGAGCTTCAGCGTCTCACTTATGAGGGCCTCAGCCCGGATCAGTTCGGGATAGGCCTGTCCCATCTGACCAACTAGCGTCGGAACCATCCGCCAGAGAAACGGCTCACGACAATTGATCAAATGGCCCTGTCGCATGGCGCGGCGAAGGATCCGGCGAAGGACATAGCCCCTTCCTTCATTCGAAGGAAGGACGCCATCTGCAATGAGAAGGGCGGTCGCGCGCAGATGATCAGCAATCACCCGGTGGGAGGCAGCGTAAGAACCTGCAGGCTCCGTGCTGGTGGCATCCGCGGAGGCCTGTATCAACGTTTGAAAAATATCCGTCTCGTAATTGTCGTGTACGCCTTGCATAAGAGCTGCAACTCGTTCAAGCCCCATGCCAGTATCGATTGAAGGTTTTGGTAGCGGCTTCCGCTCGCCCGGTGAAACCTGATCATATTGCATAAAAACCAGATTCCAAATCTCGACAAAACGATCGCCATCTTCATCGGCGCTTCCCGGTGGTCCACCTGGAATTTGATCCCCATGATCGTAAAAAACTTCTGAGCATGGCCCGCATGGTCCAGTATCGCCCATCACCCAAAAATTATCCGCTGTCGCGATACGGACAATCCGCTCATCAGGCAGGCCCGCGATCTTCTTCCAAAGTTGATGGGCCTCTTCATCTTCTTGATAAACGGTAACCCAAAGACGTTTCTCATCAATTCCAAAAGCGTCCGTAAGTAAGCCCCATGCAAGCTCGATGGCAATGTCCTTGAAGTAATCACCAAAGGAAAAATTTCCTAACATCTCAAAGAAGGTGTGGTGGCGCACTGTATAGCCGACCCGTTCGAGATCGCTGTGCTTGCCGCCAGCGCGAATGCACTTCTGACTAGAAGTGGCGCAATTGTAGTCACGCTTTTCAATGCCCGTGAAAACGTTCTTGAACTGCACCATGCCGGCATTTGTAAACAACAATGTCGGATCATTGCGTGGTACAAGTGGGCTCGATGACACGACCGTATGGCCGTGACGAGCGAAATAATCTAAAAAAGCCGAGCGAATGTCGTTTGTGGTCTGCATGGACCCCCGTCTTGCCCGCCGCTGCCTTCATAATTATTCGGCCGCGGCCGATCAAAGAGAAGCCATGCGTCTTGAGGCCGGCAACGGCCATGGAATGTTCTTGTACCCCGCTTAAGGCATGAGTGTCCAGCAAGCCCCGCCCGCCGGGAAACTAGCCAAAGTACGAGATTTTCATTGGCTTTAAAAAAGAACGGTCCCTTTAATGCCCGTTCTGCTTGTTTCTGGCTCGGTGTGTTTGAGCCAAGCGGAGACTATACGATCAGTCTTTCTGAGTTTCCTCCTCCGAAACGGGCGGCTTTACCTCCGATTTGCCTTCTTCAGTCTGCGGGTCGGACTTCTTAGTAAGGCCAACGCTCTCACGGATGGCGCCCTCAATTCTTTCCGCAATTTCCGAATGCTCCTCAAGGAAACGTTTTGCGTTCTCGCGGCCCTGACCAATTCGCTGGCTATCATAAGAAAACCAGGTGCCAGCCTTGTCGATCAATTCAGCCTTAACCCCATGATCCAGGAGCTCGCCAGCCCTTGAGATGCCACCGCCATACATGATGTCTAACTCGACTACCTTGAAGGGGGGCGCCATTTTATTCTTCACGACCTTGATTCGGGTCTGATTACCAACGATCTCGTCACGCTCCTTAATGGCGCCAATCCGGCGAATATCGAGGCGTACGGAGGAATAGAATTTAAGCGCATTTCCCCCGGTCGTCGTCTCCGGGCTACCAAACATGACGCCGATCTTCATCCGTAGTTGGTTTATAAAAATGATGAGGGTCCGCGAGCGAGCAATAGAAGAAGTAAGTTTGCGGAGCGCCTGGCTCATCAGGCGGGCCTGAAGGCCAAGATGTTGATCCCCCATTTCGCCCTCAAGCTCTGCCATCGGCACCAACGCTGCCACGCTATCGATGACAAGGACATCGATGGCGCCCGAGCGCACCAAGGTGTCTGCAATCTCGAGCGCTTGTTCGCCAGCATCTGGCTGAGAAATCAGAAGGTCGCTTACGTTCACGCCCAGCTTGCCAGCATAGGACGGGTCAAGGGCGTGCTCCGCATCAATGAAGGCGCAGGTGCCGCCGGACTTCTGGGCTTCTGCGATCGCGTGCAGCGCAAGTGTCGTCTTACCCGAACTTTCCGGTCCGTAAATCTCAACGACGCGGCCACGAGGATAGCCCCCTATGCCAAGCGCGATGTCGAGGCCAAGGGAGCCGCTTTGCACCGTCTCGATTTCGATGACGCTGCCCTCCTGGCCAAGCCGCATGATCGATCCTTTGCCGAAGGCCTGATCAATTTGGCCAATAGCTGCTTCCAGCGCCTTGTTTTTGTCCATTTCGCCCCGATCAACCAACTGCAGTTTGGCGTTCGACATAACACGCTCTCCTTATTCCATAGAGAAGAACACTGCGAGGCAAGAAGCCCCTGTAATCACGTGAATGTACATGTTTTGTTCTATTTTGCAAGCATGCTTACTATCTATCTGATATATTTTACTTTTAGTTGAAATGTTCTAAATTTGTTCTAGTTAAAATTCGCGCACAATGCTCGTTGCGGTTGGCATTATTTTTATGCTTTCGCTTCGAACAAGATCGTGGAATGTCACTGTCTTCAAACGGTTAAGAAAAATAGGCGGGCTAAAGGCCTCCCCCACAACCCGATCGGGGAAGCTCTTCCACAGCAACGCCGGCAGCCAATAGTCGCTTTTCAAATGCCGCACACCAACCCGGCGCTAGCGCTGAAATCCGAAGAGCCCGCATGGCCCCATCCAGATTTGTTTTGTCTTTAAACATGAGATCCTGCACTTCTTTAACAGAGACGCGTTCCGCCCCGGTCCTAAAGTACCGGATCGCATCCCCGGTCATAACATGGCCTCCCACAAGTACCCGCAAGTAAAAGCCCGAGCGACCTGAGGCGAGAAAGCGTTTTGGAAAATCTTCTTGATCCATTTTCATAGCGAGCTTGAAACAAGGCACGCGCGGTTGTGTAACCTCAAACATCGCATCCCCGATCCGAAGGCGATCCCCTATATGAACCGCATCCTCTAGCAGGCCCTCGGTGGTAAAGTTTTCCCCAAATTGCCCGAATGGAAAGCCCTCACAACCAAGTTCGGCAGCCCAATCAAAATAATGTTCGAACGGATAAACGTAAACAGCCTTGTATTTTCCACCATGGCTTTCTAGATCTGCCTGGCCATCGCCTTCGAGCTTAAGCTCTCGAGCCATAACTCGACCCTGAACGGGTTCTTTAAAAATGCCCGTAGTAATCAACTTTCCTTGATATTCGACCGTTTTTGGCGGCGAAACATTAATGGAAAGGAGTTTCATGCCTGGTACTTTCTATGCCGTGAGCAAACTTACCATCAATCAGCTTAAAACCGCAGGATCCATTGGAATTAGTGCACCATTTAGCCCGACAGTTTAGGCGATCATATAGGCCTTCCACGCTAGGCAAGTGGCGCAGTAAAACCGAGTGTCTAGCTTGCTTTATTTTTATAGTCAAAGGCAGCGGCAGGCCCGATCCCCGCAAAAGATTTCGCATGAGAATTAAACAAAGAACAGATATGACCCACCAGCGAGTAAATACCAAGCGACCACTTTTTTAGTTCAAGCCGTAGTTCAATGAA
>Ga0315336_1006423_pt1 | contig 12034 bp, 10 predicted proteins | sample ASW5metaG_FD_204512 | JGI IMG/M metagenome (GOLD analysis project Ga0315336, IMG submission 204512) | Ammonia-oxidizing marine archaeal communities from Monterey Bay, California, United States - ASW #5 | ecosystem: Environmental > Aquatic > Marine > Intertidal zone | place: USA: California...
CAAAGGCGCGCAAGCTTCGAGAAGTCAAACTGTGGCTTTGAGAAAGTGGAGCGTCTCGCCGGCAACGTCGGTGATGTGAAGTTCAACATGTTTGCCGCTCCTCAGTTTTGCGGACCAACGGCGACCGCAGCTATGAACTTCCTCGCCAACACCGATGCCGTCATCTTCGACTTGCGTGAAAACGGCGGCGGCGACCCCGCCATGGTGGCGTTCATCTCCTCCTACCTGTTCTCCGAAGCAACTCACCTTAACGACCTTTGGGAGCGCCAAAACGACAAGACCAAGCAATTCTGGACGCTTTCCCACGTCCCCGGCAAACGCCTCGCCACCCAGCCCGCCTACGTCCTGACCTCCAGCCGAACCTTCTCTGCCGCCGAGGAATTTTCTTACAACCTCCAACAGCTCGACCGCGCGACGATCGTAGGCGAAACCACCGGTGGAGGCGCTCACCCGGTCTCCGGCCACCGCATCGACGACCGCTTTAGAATCATGGTCCCATTCGCACGAGCCATCAACCCAATCTCCAGTACGAACTGGGAAGGCGTAGGCGTCAAGCCAGATGTCGGGGCGTCGGCCGCCGAAGCTCTAGGTAAGGCGCTTCAGCTTGCCAGAGAACAGCCGGAAACACAGTAGTTTCCCCCGAGGAAGCACGGCCGGGCCTGCGATCCGAACTGCGGCGGCTAGCCACTTCCGACCTTCCGGTTCGCCAGTATCGGAAGCCCTCGCATCTGACTCGAAGCTCCAGGCCTTGGTGACGCAGCACGGCGATGAAGGAATGGTCGGCGAGCCTGCGGGAGGAGCAAACGAAGACGCAGCAGGCGGTTCGCCGGTCATTCGTTGTTGATCGCGCGGACCGGATCGATGAGGCCGGCCCGCCGAGCCGGAACAGCAGAGGCGGTTGCCACGACCGTCGCCAAGAGCAGAGCGACGCCGCCGATCACCAACGGATCCAGAGCGCTCACGCCGTAAACCTCGTTCGCCATCACCTCTCGTAAGGCGATCGCTCCGCCGACGCCGACTGTAAGTCCAACGCTTGCCAGCAGCAGGCCTTCCCGCAGCACTAGTTTCACGATGTTCGCCGACGTACTCCCGAGCGCCACGCGAATGCCGATCTCCCGACGACGCTGCGTGACGTAGTAGGCCAGCAGGCCGTAGATTCCGACGGCGGACAAGAACAGCGCTACTCCCCCAAAACCGACCGCCAGTGTCATCGCGGTCCGCCGCGAGGACAGCGAGAGCTCGGCCCGCTCACTCATGGTCTGAATGTCGAAAAGCGCCAATTCGGGGTCGATCCGCGCCATCTCCGTTCGCACGGCTCTCACGGCGCCGTTTGCTTCGCCGACTGTCTTGACAGCAAAGGTGAAAAACCCGGATGGGGATTGCGCCAAGGGAAAGTAGTAGGCTCCAACCGGGCTTCCCGACCCTGCCAGATCGTCGAGGCGCACGGATCGCACGACTCCCACAACGGTCAACCAGCGAGTATTTTCGTCGACTCTCAGGAGATTCTCGGCGCGCTCGGGTTGGAACATGCGTCGTCCGATGGGGTCCTGACCCGGCCAAAACAGCTCAGCGAGGCGGTCGTCGACGATAATGGCCGGAGTCGCCGATTCGTCGTCGCGATCGCTGAAGTAGCGACCCTTCACCAGCGCGATCTCCATCGCCTCGAAGTAGCCCGGACTCGCTCGAAGTTGCCGGGGAGATATCACTGACTCGCCAGGCCTCATTTGGTAGCCCTCGGGGAAGATGACGCTGTCGCTGCGATTGCTCCCAAAAGGGATGCCAGTCGTGGCCCCCGCTTCCGCAACCCCCGGTATCGCGCGGATCGCGGCTAGGGACCGCCGCATCAGCTCGCGCCGTTCCTTCTCTCCTTCATAGGAAGTTGAAGGCGCGCTCGCGGACAGCGTGAGCACGCGGTCGGTACGGAACCCTGGGTCAACGCGCAGGAGCTGCCGAAGGCTTGTAAACAATAGGCCCGCACCCAGCAAAAGCACGAAGGCGGCGCCGATCTGTGCTGCGACGAGCGTTTGGCGCACTCTGTTGGTCCCCCGGCTGCTTGTGCCGCTTCGGCCGTCATCGAGCAGCGCACGGCTCAGGTTGACGCGAAATGATTGCGCCAGCGGCGCACATCCGACCAACAGTCCCACTGCTACCGCCAGCGCCAGGGAGGCTAAGACGACCGAGCCGTCCATCCGAATTTCTCCTGCACGCGGGAGCTGCTCGAGGCCGAACATCTGGAGCCCCTGTAGCAGGCTCGCGCCTAAGCCGACACCCAATGCGCCACCGGCAGAGGCCGCCAATAAGTTCTCGACGATGAACTGACGCATGACCAGAGAGCCGCTTGCCCCCAGGGCCTGCCGCGTCGCAAGCTCTTTGCGCTTCAGAGTCAGGCGCACGAGCGCCAGGTTGGCAATATTGAGGGCTCCGATCAGCAGCACGAATCCGGCGCCGCCCCACAGCAAATAGAGGATGCTCTCCACATCACCGACGATCATTTCTTGCAGAGGGACAACCTTCGTGTGGAAGCGCGCATCAATGAGGAGCTCACGCAGCTGCGGGAACTGTTCTAGGTTCGCAGCGTTCAAGGCGTCGACTTGCGCCTGCGCTTGGGCGAGAGTGGCGCCGGGTTTGAGGCGACCTATGTTGATCCAGTTGTTGCTGTGATGGCCCTGCTTTTCCTCGGGCGTGAAGGCAAGGGGCGTCCACAGTCTCACCTCCGGGTTGACAAAGGTGAAATCGGGCGGCATCACGCCGACGATGGTGTGCGCCCGACCGCTCAAACGCAGGTCGTCGCCAACCGCGGTACGGTCTCCGGCGTAGAGTTGCTGCCAAAGCCCGTAGCTGAGGATGACCTTGCTTTCCGTACCGATCTCGCCTTCCTCATCTTCGAAAGTCCGGCCAAGCAGCGGCGGAACGCGCAATAGCCGGAACAGCGACGGTGTGGCGCGCATGGCCTCGACTCGCTGCGGCGTTCCGCCGATCTCGATCGTCTGGCCGCTCCCGCGGAACATCGCCTGTTCGTCGAACACGGAGACGTCCCGCAAGCGGTCGTAGTAGTCGCCCGCCGCACTGTTGTTCGAGTCCGGCGATCCTGCCCCGGGGTAGCGGTTGGCCATCAACACGATCGAGTCCGACTCGGGAACCGGCAAGGGCCGCAGAAGGACGGAATTGACGATGCTGAAGGTTGCGGAGTTGGCGGCGATGCACACGGCCAGGGTTGCAATGACGGTTGCAGAGAATGCCTTGTCCCGCGCCAAAGACCGGGCGCCGTAGCGGATGTCGCGTATGAGCTGCTGCATGGCCGAGTGTTGCCCCTTGGACGAGAATACGAGGTCAGGTACGGTACGGTTCCAAAGCTGCACCAGTCAGACGCCGGCTCACCGATTCGTAGTCATCGAGCAAACGCATGAAGGTCGCGCAGGGCTCAAGTTCGCGGCCTACTCGCTCGACCGAGCCCCGCTTTACGATTGCACGCCAGTTTGAGCTCAGCGCCGCTGCCCAAAGTAACGATCGAGTCGCCTAAGGGTTGCGGGTGAAGCTCTTTTACCCGCCGCTTCGAGCGGCATTTACCTCCAGTAGCAGAAGACGCTGGTTCGCTTGCACAATGTGGGCCGCAGCATCGCAAGCGCCCCGGGAAAACGTACCAACTGCCGGCGAGATGCTGATCGAACTGGCCGAAGGCGAGTTCGACGGCAAGGGCAATGGCAGTGGTTATCCAGACTACCTGAAAAAGTCTATCTGCTAGCCGCCCTGTAGCCGTCCCAGTCACGCCCGGCCTGCGGTCCTGGCCCTGGGCTGCCGAGAAGTAAGGAAGGGACTCTTTGACCGTTGCAACAGGGTGGATGATTCTGTTGCAGCGAGATCGCACGCTGACTTCCGACGTTGTTCCCCACTGTCGGAAACGAGCCTCTCCCAGCGCACGGGAACAATCTCCAGGTCAATCTCGTATCCGAACCCAAGGGAGAGAATGTGGGTTGTAGTCCTGATATGAGATCGGACACGCAGCCTTTCGGCGCCGGGCAAGGAGGCGGACATGAGACGAGTCTTGGGCATGGCGCTTGGCCTAGTGTTGCTGTTCGCGCAGATCGAGAGCGCCGCGGCGGACGATATCGACAGTCTCATGCGGCAGTTGCACAGCCGCGGTCAATTCAACGGGGCGGTCCTCGTTGCGAAGCAGGGCAAAATCGTCTATCGCGGATCATTCGGCGTCTCTGATCAGGATTCAGGCCGAGCCTTTAGACCTGATACGCCGTCGTGCTTGGCTTCGCTATCGAAGCCCTTCACGGCCCTGGCCATCATGATGCTCGCTGAGCAACACCGGCTGAGTTACGACGAACCGATTGCCAAATATTTTCCTGATCTGTCCGAAAAACTCGGAGCGGCAACCGTCCGGCAACTCCTGAATCACACTTCTGGGATACCGGACTATAGCAGCGACTTGGGAATCGACAACCCTCGCATCACGACTTCCAGGGTCTTGAAGGCATTGCGGACTGTTGAGAGCCCCCTGTTCGCCCCCGGCGAGAAATACCGGTACAGCAATTCCGGCTACGTCCTTCTCGGGCTCATTGTCGAGAACCTTTCCGGAAAGTCTCTCCCTAATTTTCTTCACGCCCACATTTTCGAGCCACTGGGCATGAAGGTGACTTTTGCCCTAACAGAGGGGAGGCGGAAAGCGAGCGACATCGCTCGCGGATACAACGACTTCGGGGACCCGAGCGACGCGGGCCGCTATCTTGGCGGCGACGGAGGACTCTATTCGACAGTGGACGATCTTTTTGCTTTCGATCAGGCGCTCTATACGGGGAGGCTGGTGAAGCAGAAAACGTTGGATGAGGCCTTCACGCCAGGAGCGGTGCGAGTAGGACGGACGATGTATGGCTTTGGGTGGAATATTGATTCCGACGCTTCGGGCCGGATGCGCGCATGGCACACCGGCAATACGGCGGGTTTTCGTGCTTTCATCGAACGGCGCCTCGACCCAAGAATCACGGTGATCATGCTGACCAATCGCGGCAACAGTAGACGAGTTGAAATCAACCAGGCAATTCAGAATATTCTTGCGGGCCAATCATATACTTTTCCCAAGAGATCGATTGCCGTGGCGATGCGCGACGTGATTTTGGAATCCGGTGTGGGGTCTGGGATTGCGACATACGAGACTGCCAAAAACAGGGACGCTAGCGAATACGACCTTAGCGAGGGAGAGATCAACAGGTTAGGCTATCGGCTCTTGTACAAGGACAAGCGACGAATGGCCGCGGTCAAGATCTTCCTCCTAAACACAAAGGAACATCCATCGTCGTCAAACGTCTTCGATAGTTTGGCGGAGGCGTACAAGGTCATTGGAGACAAAGCTTCCGCGAGGAAATATTACGGCATCGCTTTACAAAAAGACCCCCAGAATCTTCACGCCAAGCGCATGCTGGAAAAACTCCGCTAGAGCCAGGGCTCCCCGCGTCCGGCACTTCCGCAAAAGTCCGGATTGCGGAAGTATTCGCACCCCGATTTTGGATGCCAGCGTCAGTAAATACAATCCGCTTCTCAGCCTGCAAGGCAAGAAGCCCCTCGCACACTGAACGACGCTGAATGGCGCTCTCAACCTAGGTAGCAGCCGGAAACTCGGTTCTTGATCGAGAGGATCAGAACTCGGTTGTCTCGATCATCTCGTTGAGCTTCTTGCCCAGCTCGTCGATCAGCCGACGGGTCTCGGCTCGGCGGTCTCTGAGCCCGGCCAATCGGGCCTCTTGCCCAGCTAGCTGCTCGGAGTACTCCATCACTTTTTGCTGTTGTCCCTGAAGGTTGCGTAACGTCGAGATATTGTTGCGCAGCCGACCCTGGTCTTCGTTGATTTCATTGACCTGTTGAGCGATGCGGTTTTCCTCATTCTGGGCTTCGGCGATCTTGCGCTTGACCTCCGCGATCGCTTCGAGCTTGAGCCGCCCTTGCTGGCTAAGATCTTTATTGCGAACCCATGAGAGAAGCTGGTCGACGTTCATGTTCGAGATCGCGTAGGTTTGCGAGTACACGCGCTCTTCAGTCAAAGGATACTTGACTGTCGAATCGCCCTTAAGCTCGACCTCGAAACGGTAAGCCGTTGCAGTCTTCTCTGCGGGCTCGGTGTCAACGAGCTCGTAGCCGGCGCGCACGGGGTGCTCGATGACGAGAGTCTTCGCCTCGGGGTCAACGTTGCGGATCGTGAAGGTCTGGACTTCGCGCAGCGCCGTCTGGGTCGTCATCACGCCGCGCCGGAGGTGGAACTCGCTTTGCAGCTTGTTGGATGAGTCGTAGGCGGTGGTGATCCTAGAGCCGAGGTCGACGGCGTAGCTAATCAGCCGCTTGTCGCCCGCCTTCACGGTCTCGACCAGCGCTTCGCCGGCATAGGCTCCTGCGTCGTACACGGTGATCGCGCCGCCGTCGAGTGTCGCGCCGCTGGAGTTCTTGACTTCAACCGCGCGTAAGGGATGTTGGGAGCCGCTTGATTGGTCGTAGATGTAAAGCCTGCGGCCGTCGACCTGTTCACGTAGGAAGGGCAACATCGCAGACTCGCTCTTTCGGATCGTCACCGGATGATCGATGGCGTACTCAAACAGGTCTCCAAGGTCGGCCTGAATGGCGGTTGCGGCGATGCTCGAAGTCATCTGCTCGCGGTCGGCGAGCATGTCAAGTTCTGAGGACAAGACCTCTCTGCGCATCCGCATCGGAGCAGGAGCAGCCGCCTTGGCATAGGCTGCCGATTCATTGGCCATGATTCCGCCGAGAACGCCACCCTTCTGGCCCCCAGCGCTGCCGCCCGGCACTCCTCCGACGACGCCGGCCGCGAGCCGAGACTCCTCGATCGCCCCGCCGTGAACTTTGGGCTGCCAAGCGCGATCCTGCGCCAGCTCGACCACGGGACGCGTAACGTACTTGGGCTGGTAGAGACGGCTCACGAACGACACCGGAAGCCCAGACACCAGCGAAAGGCGAACGTCTTCCCAGTCCTCACCCGAGGTGTTGTCGACTATCGCCCAGCCCTCAAGCAAGGGACGATCATCGCCCAAGACCAATCGGTAGCTACTCTTCCAAACCGGCGTGGGGGCAACGTAACTCGCCACAACCCGAGTCGCCGCTCCCTCCGACTCGATCGTCACCGTACGTTTGTCGCTATTCCGTGACCGCGAAACAATCGCGAGGTAATCCGCGAACTGGCTTTGAATCTTCGGATCCGTGAACTGAATTTGGGCGGTCGCTTCGGGGTCAAAGCTCCGAATCGCCCCATCAACCAGCAAGAGCAGCCTCTGCTGCTCGGGCGTGTTCTCCGACTGCCGAACCGTCCGGGCGCTAACAATCGCCCCCCGAACCGCCTCCCTCGCCAGCGTCAGCTCGACCTCCGCTCCCTTGAATTGGTCAAGAATTTGAGTCAACGAAAGGCCCGCTCTAAGTCGGAAAGGAAACACCTCAAGGCGCTTTTCCAGCGGATCGCTCGAGTCATAGCGAACCGCTGAGACGCCTTCGCCCCCAGTCTGCTCAACCGTCAGCGATTTGAGAACGTCGTCCATTTCCGACGCCTTAAATTCCAGTGCAGCCGAATCTCCGGCAGAGACTTCGCCGGCGCGCTCGAAGTAGCCGACGCCGTGCTTGTAGAGGATGACCTTCGTCACCTCGAGGTCTGCAGCGACGCCAACCAGCGGAATCAATACCAAACAGGCGATAAGCCTCATTCGTTCACCTCTAGACTGTCAACGCACCAGCTCGCCCAAACGTGCAGCCGAGTTCGCTAACTCCGCTCCGTCGCGAGCAGTGAATACACTCTGTGGTCCACAAAACGACTGTTCACCCTCGCGTCTCCGCGCAGGGTCCCTTCGTAGGTGAGCCCCAGCCGCTCGGCTACAGCAACGCTGCGAGAATTCGCGGGCTCGCACCGAATCTCTACCCTATGGACGCCGCGTTCGTCAAAAAGGCTCCCAAGAATTGCCTTGCACGCTGCCGTCACCAGACCACTCCCTTCAAAGTCACTCCCAATCCAGTAGCCGATCTCCGCGGTTCGGGCGGCTGCGCGTAAGTCCACTCCTAGGACGCCGGCGAATCGGGTTGCTGACCAAATTCCGGCTACGATCGACTGTCGCGCGGCAAACTTCCTCAGGGCCTCTTCAATGAACAGCCGGGTATCGTCGACCTTTCTGGCGTCGTCCACCCATGGAAGCCAGACGCGCAGACGGTCACGCTCGGCGTCGATCAGCGAAAACACTTCCGCCGCATGGTGAGGCTCTAGGAGCCGCAATTCAGCGTCATTGGCAATAGGAAGACGGAACACGGCTCGCGCCTGTCCTTCATTGTCGCGTGTTCAGCCTAGGTAAGCGCTCTCGCGCCCTTTCACCGCGGCGACCAAAGTGTCGTTAACGGGAGTTGCGATCCCGTGAGTCCTGCCCAGTCGGGTGATCGCCCCGTTTATGACGTCGATTTCACACGGGCGCTTGTTCAACAGATCGACACACATGGATGACTTGTTCCCCAGGGTGCCGCCGGCGCCGGTGATCTGCTCGAAAACGGCGCGCGCCTGTTCCAAAGTGAGGTTAATCCCTTCCGCTTCGGCGATCGAAGCGGCCTCTGTCAGCGCGGCGACCATGACCTCGCGCATCCCTTCGACCTTCAAGGCGTCGCCGAGAGTCAGGCCCGTCACGGCAGATGTCGGGCTGACAGCGACATTCGCCATCAACTTCTTCCAGATGTCGCGGCGAATATCGGGGCTCGCAACTGTCTGGAAGCATGCCCTGGTAAACGCCGCTGCGATTCGCTCGGCTCGCTCCGACAGGCCACCGCCAAGCTCTCCGATATAGGTCGGCAAATCCGCGAACGTGCGGATGACCCCGGGCTCGACGATGCTACAACCCAATGCAGTCACTCCACCCAACACCTTTTCTGTTCCTATGACTTCAGCAATCGCCTCCTCGTTTCCGAGCCCGTTTTGAAGGCTGATCACAGCCGTTTCGGAGCCAATGTAGGGGGCGGTTTCCAAGGCGGCAACGGTGTGAAAGGCCTTGCACTGCACCAAGACCACGTCCGCCGGTTCGACGCTCGAAGGGTCGGTGGTGGCGCGAATTTTGATCCGTCGATCGCCACCGTGGCCGAGGATCCCAAGGCCGTTGCGATTGATGGCGTCGACATGTTCTCGCCAGACGTCGACGAGGGTGACTCTGAGTCCTCCCTCGGTGAGAACGCCGCCCGACAGGCTCCCCATCGCGCCGGCTCCGAGAACGACTACATGCTCGGGTCTCCACATGGCTACTACTTCACCAATCTCACGCGGACTCCTCCGATTCCTTCGAACCTCGCGACGGCTTCGTCTCCTAGCTCGAGCGGCTGAGGCTGGGTCACCGATCCCGTCAGAACATAGGAACCGGCCTCCAGCGCATGTCCGCGTTCGGACAAGCTATTGATCGTCCACAGCAGAACTCCGACCGGGTCGCGGCGGTTTTCGCCGTTGAGATTGGCTACTCCAGCGCCGGAATTTATGCGTAGATCGATCAAGACTCGTTCCAGGTCGAGGGCTGGAATCTCGCGCCCGGAACCGACGACGACCGCCCCGGCGTTGCCGTTATCAGCGATCTCTTCAAATAGGTCGGCGGGACCGTTGACGTAGCGGCTGCCAGTCAAGTCAAACGCCGCGTGGAGAGTGCAGTCCTCGCCCGCCTCGTCTCGGCTGTATTGGCGACCGGGTCCGAAGTCTCGTCCCACTCGAAATGCGAACTCGGATTCAAGGTTGGTTTGAGGAAGCCTAGAAGCGGAGATCTCGGCGGGGCTCTCCGAGAGGGTCCCGGCAAAGATTCGACCGGGGATCGGCGCATCAATACCCTTTTCCTTCATGACCCCAGGACTAGCCGCGCCGACCTTCCAGCCGGCGACACGTAGGCCCAAGAGCCGTGCCATCTCGTCTTGAACGAGGTAGGCGTCCTCGCGCGATCCAGTTGTGGGTAGCCCTTCGAGCCGAGCGCCATGACGCCAGGCACGGGCCAGTTCGGCCGCCGCACGCCGAGAACCCTGCGTCAGCGGGGCGTCTTCGCTTTTCACAAGCAACGCTCACAACCGGAGGAGGAAAACCGCCCGCTGACGCAGGTGGCTCGGATGACAGGCAGCATGGCTAGTGTAGCCCCGCCGTAGAACCGCCATCCACTCCCACCGCCGTGCCGTGAACATGGCGCGCTTTCGGCGAGCACAGGTAGGCCACCAAGTCACCCACGTCTTCGGGAAGCCCGATCCGCCGAACCCCTTCAGCCAGGCGGGTCCGCTCCCGGACCTCCTCCAGGCTCACACCCTCAGCCTGAGCGGCCGCCCGGAACCGCTCGTTGGCGCGGTCGGTCTGGGTCAATCCGGGGTAGACCGCGTTCACGTTCACGTCGTCCTGTAGCCCTTGATCAGCGAGCGCCTTCGTGAAGTTGGCCATCGCCGAGTTGACCGACCCGCCGATCATGAACTCGCGCGCAGGGGTCCGCGCCGCGCCGCCTATTACATTCGCCACGACCCCTTTGCTTGCCGTCAGCATCGGCCAAAACAACCGCGAGAGCCGCACGCAGGCGTAAAACTTTAGCGCGAATCCGTCTTCCCAAGTCGCGTCGTCAAGTTCGAGAAACTTACCCCGCTTCGTCGCGCCGGCATTGTTGATCAAGATGTCGAGACGCCCGAAAGATCGCTCGATCGCCCCATGAACCTTCTCGCATCCGTCGACAGTCCTTAAATCAGCGGGGCAAGTCTCGATCCGGCGGCCGCTTTCGGCCGAGATCGTTTCGGCCGTCGCTTGCAAATCTGCCGCGGTCCGCGATGCGATCAAGCAATCACAGCCCTCTAAGGCCAAGCTGCGCGCAATCGATCGACCGATGCCGCGGCTACCGCCGCTAACGACTGCGACCTTGTCGCGAAGTTCGAGATCCATAGGGCCAAAGGCTCCCATCATCTCGGCCCACGAGTCAAGGGCCTTGACGCGGCGTACGGCTGTGCCGTGCCGCCTTGCAGCTCTGCTGCAAGGTCGGGGTCTTGATGCAACATTTTCCCGCGGCGAAGCCCTGCCGCTACAAGCGCAAGGCGGCGCGGCACAGCCGTACGCCACGTCCCGCCTCCAACTCGCCAACCGGTCGTAAGGTAGAAAGCATGCGGCAAGCCCTCAAGGAATGGGCCGTCGTCGCCGAAGCCCTGGCGACCTCACGGCAAGTCTTCATCCTCCGCAAGGGCGGCATCGCCGAGGGCAAACGAGGCTTCGAGCTCCGACACCCACGGTTTCTTCTCTTCCCCAGCTGGGAGCATCAGCACAAGAAATCCGTTCAGCCCGACTACCACAGCCTTTTCGATGAGATGCAGCCCGAAGACCCGGGCAAGGTCACGATTCGCTACTGGTGCGAAGCCGTCGACGTCCTCCCGGCCCCGGAAAACCCACTAACGCTAATCGAGGCAAACGATCTCCACATTTGGACCGAAAGCTATATCCAGATGCGCTACAAGTACCGGCCCGATCTGCCTTTGTGGCTAATCACACTTAAAACACATCGTCTGCCGGCCGCCGTCAAGATCGAAAATACCCGGTACTACCAAGGGTGCCGATCTTGGGTCGAATTGTCCGATGAAATCGCTGTCGAAGACTTAAATCCTGCCCCAGCCAAATTCCATTTTGGAACGACTCGCGACCTGCTGTTGAAACGATTGGACTTACGGCCATAGCAATACCACTACTGGGTCGTGGTGCATTTATCTCCCTTATTTTCTGCACGATACGGTTGCGAGTTCGGGTGGTTCCAGTACATAATGGAATTGCTGCACGGAAGTTAGGGTAACCGCCTTGGGACGAGTTAACGTTCACACCTCAACCGACCGTTCGACGCTTGTTAGGGCGCTGAGTTCGGTCAGCGCTATTCGGTCAAGAAGCAGAGCTCAGCAGTTCTTAGAAGGCCTTTCAGGATCCGAACTAAGGTATATCGCTGAGTTTGCCGGGGCAAGCCTGTTAGACCCTGGGTTACAGGCTGGCAACAGCCGAGACACGACAGCAAGGCAAATCGAACGGTTCCAGAAG
>Ga0315336_1006424_pt1 | contig 12033 bp, 7 predicted proteins | sample ASW5metaG_FD_204512 | JGI IMG/M metagenome (GOLD analysis project Ga0315336, IMG submission 204512) | Ammonia-oxidizing marine archaeal communities from Monterey Bay, California, United States - ASW #5 | ecosystem: Environmental > Aquatic > Marine > Intertidal zone | place: USA: California...
GCGGAAAGGAATCTAACTCGCTACCGCCTTCGTCCAAGTAGACAAAGTCGACAAATACGCTCTTCGGTAATTTGTTACTCACGTTCTCAATCGCAATCGTCGCTTCGCTGAAATTGTTATCCCGTTTCGTGATTTCGACAAACGTCATCTTCAACGGCCCATCATGACTACCGAAATCCAGCGCCGCGAGGTGTTCCGGTTGCTCCGAAGCTTTCATCAGCGGTATGTCACTAAACGCAAACGGATACGAACTAACCTCCGACGCTAACACAAGCTTTAACCGGACACGAGAGGGTGTTTTATCGGTGTTCAGCGAAACAGTTCCTTCGCCGGCCTGCCAAGTCTGGTAATCGGAGTAGTGGGAGATGATGGGTTCGCCATCCGCGCCGTAGGGTTGGGCGTGCAGCTCGAGTCCGTCCACAACATCCTCCGGCCCAGTAATTTTGAACGAAGCAAAGGTATCCACCTGATCAGCGGTCACGGTAATATTGCCCACAGTCTGCGACGCGCCAGTCTTCAACTCCACGAAATCCAACTCCTCAACCGATGTCGGCCTTGGCAGTTCGATTACCCCCGTGATGCGCGCAATTCGATCCACACTTCGCAACAACCCCGACAATTCGCGTGATGCCGTATCGTGATACGCACTGCCGACAACACTTCCGCCGCCCAGATAGCTCAAGTCCATATCGATCAGCGGATCTCCTTGCGGACCAACGACCTCTTGAACGTGAAAACTATCGCCGTGCGATTCCATCGCACTCAACATCGCGGAAGGCAACCCGTGCGCGGTCAACTGCAACACCAAATTGCCGGTCGCGTGAGGCGCATTCTCGTCGATCTGTGCAAGGTCGAGCCGGAACGGCCCTAAAAACAATGGCTGCATCGGCGGCGTGTCCGCATTAAACGAAATGGCATTGTCCGGCGGCGTTTCCACGCGCTGCGCTTCGGCCAAATCAGCGTCGGCACCATCGCCATTGATCGAAACCAGCGATTCAAAGCCGCCGACCACCGCGCCAAGCGCATCCGCCATGCCCGCTTTCAATGCGGATGCAATACCCCAGTCATGCAGATTCGGCAATACGCTATACAACCCCGCTTCATTCGCGATACGTTCAATCGCTTCGAGCTTGGTCAAACCATTCGTATCAAAATCCACCGATTCGGACAAGACACCCGCGTTTCGGCCTGCATAAATCGACAGATCCAGGGAGTCCGCTATCGTATTCAACGCCTCGATGCGCGTCTTACCCCGCAAGTTCTCCGAAAGTTTCCAGCTGGATTCAAAATCATCGGCGTTCACCGGTCCCAAAGCATCGAACATTGCAAACTTAAGCGCATTCTCCTCCGGGCTCCCCATTTGAAACGCTGCTTCCATGCCGGACACAAGGGCGTCTCCCAATGCTTCGCCCAACCCTTCTACCATGCCCTGCATCATCTCGCCGATGTTTTCGAAGTTAATTGTCATTTCATTACCAGGAGCCAACTCCATACCCATGGCATACAATCGCCAAGCGCCGTCTTCCTGCCGCAATTTCAAATTGAGTTTTTCCGTAGCGCCGGCTTCGACGGCTTCCACCGGCACGGAGGCCTCGGTGCCCTCTATCGTTGCATCACCGATCTCGTACGAATCGTAGTCTTGGCCACCGAAACTGCCTTCGTCATCAGACGCCAAGGACTCGCGGGCTTTCGCGGTGAGTACCGCCATGAATGCTTCTTCATCCTGTGTGGAGGCCGCGTCCATGACCCGTGCGGCCACGTCTTCCGGCGTCTCGTGGGCTGCCGCCGGCACACCTCCTGGAGCTGATACGGAATCGGTTGGTCCGTCGACAGGTGGCGAACAGCCAAACCCAGCTAAGACCATGACGGTAAGCAGAACTCCGAGACGGCGTTTCATGCTGTGTTCCCCCAAAGGGCCATCGCGGCCGCTATTCTTTATGCACCTCCCCAGGTACAAAACCAATGGTACCGTATTTTCCGGAATGGCGCAGGGGTACCCAACACATAGATGCGAATAGAGGAACGCATCGGTTAAACTCTCCGTTCACCGGAGTATTCCTATGCGAAGTATTGTGCTCGCCTTATGTATCGCCTTTTCGTTCGCCGCATCCGCCGTCGATCTCCAATCGCTCGTCGGCGAAGATTGGTACGGCCTGTATTTCAACGGACAAAAAGCCGGATTCGCCAAAGAGTCTGTATCGCTCGACAAAGACGGCGCGCTCACGATGTCCGAAGAAGTTCAGTTCCGCATCAAAATGTCGGGCAACGAACAGAACATGCAGCTACGCGCGACACGGGTCTACAACCCCGACGGCGAACTCGGCAGCGCGCATACGCAAGTCATCGATCAATCCGGCCGGCTCGAGTTCACGGTGAAAGCGAAGGGCGACCAGTTCATGTACACCTCGGTCGTAGGCGGGGCAAAGTCCGAACGCTTCATACCGAATCCGCATGAGACGTTAGACGAAGTGCTGAGTCAAACCACGCTCGCCCACGAAGATGCCGCTATCGGCGATTCCGCGGAATACGAAATGTTTGACCCGATGAACGAAATGAAATTGAAACACAAGAGCGCCGTCATCGGAATTGAAGAACGCGTTTTCGATGGCGTACCGACAAAAGTATTTGTCATTCGGACGACCGCCGAACCGATTGGAATTGAATCGACGGCCTATGTGACGGTTGATGGCACGGTATTGGAAGACGTCTACGCTGGCACCATCACCATGCGCCTGGAACCCAAGGAGGTGGCGCAGGACGTCAATTACAATAACGATGTCATTATTTCGAATGCCGCGTTGGTGGATGAACTTATTGACAATCCGCGGTTACGAGATTCGCTCGAACTGCAATTAACCGGCCCGCTTACCCAAAGTCACCTCTTCAACGACGAACGTCAATTCATTGCCGCTGAAGGCAGTCGATACTCGTTTCGTGCGAAGCGGATTTCCATGGACGGCGTCACCACGCCCTCGCTCCCCGTGAGAGATGAAACAACGCTGGAATGGCTGAAAGCCACAACGTTCGTCCAATCGGACGACCCTCGACTCATCGCGAAAGCGCAGGAAATTATCGGGACCGAAACCGATGCGCTCAAAGCCTCTGAGCTATTGTGCCACTGGGTTTACCGAAACGTACAAACGTCGTTTTCCGCACGCCTCACGAATTCACTAGAAGTACTCGACAGTCTTGCGGGCGATTGCACGGAACACAGCATGCTATTCATTGGCCTGGCCCGCGCCGCCGGATTGCCCGCGCGCGAAGTGGCTGGGCTGGTGTACGTCGACGGCCCGCCCGCCGGATTCTATTTTCATCAATGGGCGAAGGTCTGGGTCGGAAAGTGGATCGATGTTGACCCAACGTTCAACCAACCGTTCGCCGACGTCACGCACATCAAATTGGCGGAAGGCGATCTGTTCGAACAAATTCGTTTGGTTCCGATTATCGGCCAGTTGCAGGTGTCGGTCGTCGATGACTCGAATACACCATAGCCACGCGAGATGAACGCCATCGGCGAATCTCCGGAAAAGCCGGCGCGCAAACAACGCCGCCGAGACCGCATCATCGCGGTAGCCGGTACGGTAGCGATTCTCATCATTGTATGGCTCTCCGAAATCCCTCAAGAACGGGTCGCAGACTGGGGCCTCGAACGTTTCTTTGGCACCGGCGTCCAAATCGAATACGGATCTGCAATCGGCGCTCTTCACATCGACGAGTTGACCTTGTTTCCAGCAATCGACGAACGCGGCCCACCCGTTGTTCAAGTCAGCAATCTCACCATTGACTACGACGTCTTCCCAAACGACGGGAAGTGGATTCGGAAAGTCGTGATTGGATCGGTCAACATTCGATTGGATGCAACCGATCCCGCGAATACAAACTTTGGCTTCATCACTGCATTCCTTGCCGAGGACGATAGCGACCCACCTCCGCAATCCGTCATTCCACAATCCGTACGCATCGACGAAATCACGTTGTCCGTTGCAGGCACGCCGCCGGGCGCGATCGATGGCCAACCCTTTCCCCCGCTAGGATTGAATATCGCTGGTCTCAACGCATTGATTGAACTCGACGGCGACCGCATCACGCACGCCGAACTCGCCGGACAAGACATCACGACCTACACGTGGGCAAAAAATAATGCGAACGTCACGGAGAGTTCCGGGGGAAGAGTTCAAGTAGCCTTCGACGGTGATGCGACAACATCGCGAATCGACACCATGATGGTGGACCTGCCGAACCTGTTGGAAATCCGCGGGACGGCGTTGTCCGAGAAGACCGACTCCGTTCCAAACGACCGCGCAGAAATTAGCGTCCTCAAAATGGACGGCGCGGGATTCGTCGACGATGGGATGCCCATCGCATTCGATCAGGTTGACGCATCAGGAATAACGATAGACGCGTCCGAATGGATGATTCCCTGCGAAATTGCCGGGCTTCGCATCGGTGCAATCGAACGGTTGCTCTACGATGGCAATTTGCGGATCGAATTAAATCGACGCACGAATCAGAACGTTGAACTGCATGTTACGCTGAACGAAGGCCAGCAGATTGACGCAAACTTCGACGCCGAAAACGGAAGCGCAGTAGCCTCGGTCGACGCGTGGACGCCGGATATGTTGGAAGCAGCAATGCCTTCCGTGTTCCGCGATCGGTTGACGGATATACCGGACTTCCGCGAATTCAGTCTTACGGTCGCCGCAAGCGCGCCAAACGCAAGCGAGTGGATTCAAGACGCATCACAAGAACCATTGACTTTCGATTTCTCCGCGTTCGGTGGTACATCACTCGCACAAGACTCCGAGGAAGGGACGATCGAAATCGAAGTGGCCGGGAACGGCACATGGTCCGGCGACGGACTCGCGGCGGCAACGGCAAACGGGCAAGTTGTTATCGCGGGAGAACACGCGAAATTCGGCGTCGAACGCGGCAACAACGAATCCCTCGCAGTATCCGCCACCCTTGATAACGTTAAGGTTTCCCGCTGGCTCAAGTTAGCATTGGGCGACATTCCACTCGGCTCAACATCGGGCACACTCAACGGCACTCTGACGCACGACGGAACCACAGGCAGTGGCGACTTGATCCTATCGCGCGGAGAAGATCGCGCCCTTCTCTCAACATCGATCACGGGCGCTATTGACACACCCGACGACCCGCTTCGCCTTGTCGCAAAGATCGAATCGGGCGGGACGGCGAATCTCACCTATGAAGCATCGGGTGACATGTGGAACGGCGCACTAGAGTTCACGGCATTCGACATCGGTCGACTGGCCCGATTGGTCGCATTTGAAAGCGATATCATTGGAACAACCACTGGAAGCGCCAACATTACCCGGGGCTCCGATGCGGCCCATGGCGAACTTACGGCCCGTCTCGACGACATTCGGTCAGACGATTGGTCACTCAATCCGGACGGGGCGATTGAGGTGGCCTTAGCGTTCGAGGCCGACCCGGATCTGCAGTTCATCGAGGGCAAACGTTCGAAACTAACGCTCGGCGGCGAAACCGTTGCATCCACCGACCACTGGGAGTGGACTCAAGATCCATGGCAGTTCAAAACGACCGCAACTGCGAACTTCGATCTCAAGGAACACGGCGAGGCTATCGGACTAGAAGGCTGGGGAGGCCAAGCGCAGGCGACGCTCAGAGTTGACCATCGGCAAGACCACTGGGATATTCCCGTCCACGTCGCGTGGAGTGATCCCCGAATTCCGGGTCTCGAAGATCTCAACGCTGGCCCCATCACATTCGAAGGACACCTTGCACGTCAACCGAACGCAACAACAACGCGACTCACGAATGGAAACATCGCCTGGGGCGAACACACACAGGTCACGCTCCCCCGCGCCGCGATCGAATCGTCTCCGTTCGGCGTAATCGGTGATGTGAAAATCGACACCGATCTCACCGTCTTGGTCGCGATGGGCCTCCTTCAATACATTGACGGCGGGATGAGCGCCGAGGGCGAAGTGAGGCTCATCGACGGCAATCCGCAATTCGATTTGGCGCTGGATGCAGCCATCGCCGCGCTCACGCTGCCTGACGGATTGGCCGTCGCACACACCGCAAACCTCAACGGATCCGTTTCATACGACGGCCAATACGGCGGCGCAGGCACATTCAATGCCGACAGCGCCAGTTCGGCCGGCGCGCTCCTCACGAAAATCGGCGGCGGATACGCCTTCACCGGCGATCGCCTATCCCTCAGCGATATAGCAGGGCAACTCTACGGCGGAAACGTCCTCGGCCATGGCCAAGTCGAACTATTGACCGGAACGTATAACGGTGAATTTAATGCCGACATCACTCGTCTAGATCTCGAACGCTTTACGAACGAGTTTGAACCCGGAGAATTCCGGCTGACCGGCATTTCCAACGGCGAGGTTTATGCCCGTTGGAGCACCGTCGGTCTATCGGGAGCAACGTTTCTCCTGAGTTCAACTGAAGGATTTACCTTGGACCGTGAAACCGTCGAAACCATGCTCACGTCCAGCGCGCTACCCGATCATTGGGGTATGCGCTGGATTAAGAAACGGATTAACAAGAAAATGATTGGCGACGATCCACAACGCCCGTTCGATTCCGCCCGCGTCGATCTCGAACTCCGTCAAACCGACGGCGAACCGGATCGCCTCCTCGGCCCAATCTCGCTCGAGAGTGAAACCCTTGATTTCAACATCGATTGGGCCATTGATGTAAACGCCATATACGCCGCGATGGAATCCGATCTAGCCGCAGTCGAGAATTTTAGTGCCGGCACGGTACAATCAGAAGATCAGTAGCAATACCCCTCGAGAGGATACCCAACATGCTCAAACGTTCACTCGTCTTGTCCGCCATCGTCGCCGTCGCACTCGGCTGCGTCGTCATCCCCAGCAAGATCGAAGCGGACATCCGCGTCGAGATTCGCCACATTGAGGAACAAGCCGACGACCTCCTCGACTTCATCGAAGGCGAGCCGGAAGCCATGTACCGGCCTTCCACGTGGGAGCGATTCATTGACGCCGTCAAGCCTATCCGTGTAGCACACGCACAATCCCTCAAAACCGACTCGCCTGTCGTCAAAGAAAAGGCGACCTCGATGCGCGCCCGCTTGCCGGAGACGAACAAACTCAAATCAGACAATAGCGTCGGCGAAGACAACCGTGGCTACCTCAAACTTCAAGATGGCGCCGCAGCCATGGCCGACGCCGATGCGAAGAACGCTGCGCAAAAAATCGTGGCAGCAGAAAATGACGACCGAAAAGCCATGTACACCGCCATCGCCGATGAAAACCGAAAGACCAATCCCAGTATCTCGCTCAGCGTCGTCGAAGGCATTTTTGCCGACCAACGGATTGGCCGGGCCAAATCCGGCGAACTCGTACAACTCCCACCCGACGGCGACCGCTTCCAAAAATTCGCAGGATCGACGCTAGGCAAAAAACTCGGCAGCGACGTAAAACCGGATAGCTGGGTGACCGTCCCCTAAACCAATCTCATTCAGGATGTCTTAACGTAACGAACAAGTCCATCTGTGGCTACTTCAGTTGCTCCGCGAGCTTGTCAATATCCTCCGGCGCATAGCCGCTGTAATGGTTGTTCACAAACCCGAACACATCAACTTGACCGTCTAACAGGCTTTTGATCGGCGTGACCCAGCGCTTCAAATCATCATCCCGATCGACGACTCGCTCGTTGAACGTCTTCGTGATTTTCTCGATCGCGTACCGATCACCCAACCAACGCACGTAAGCGAAGTCAGCAGTGACTACGCCGTCTCGATTCATCACGTCGTTGGGCGGCGCCATCCAGGGATGATCGATTAGCGTAGTCGCCACACCGTGTTCCCGCAACGCAGAAAACAGGGCAGGCTTCAGCCACGCCTTATTCCGCACTTCCACCGCAAACCGGAATCCATCCTTCGGCAAGGTCTTCAAGAACGGCGTCAACCGCCCCATAAAATCGTCAAATGTAACGCCCTTCTTCTTGGAGTAATACTGGAATTGAAAGAGAATTGGACCCAACTTTTCCTTCAACAACGACATCGCATCCAAATATTCGGACAATTCCCGATCGCAATTCTCCATGAATTTTTCGTGCGTAATGACCTGCGGCGCTTTCGTAGCGAAAATAAATCCATCCGGCGTCTTGTCGTACCAACCCTCCAACGTCGACAGCCGAGGTGTCCCGTAAAACGTCGAATCAATCTCGACGGCGTCGTACACCTTCGCATACGCCGCAATAAAATCAGATCGATCCGTCCCGCTCGGATAGAACGTCCCCGCCCACCCTTTCGCAGTCCAACTGCACGCACCCAATCGAATGTGGCCTCGCGTCGCCATGCCCGATATCATGGCGAATTCCGCGGAGAAATCAAACGAAGGACGATCCATGCGAATTGGTGTAACCGGCGCCGCCGGAATGGTCGGCGCGAATATGGTGCGGCGACTACTCGAAGACGGCCACGAGGTCCGAGCGCTCGTATACGGCGACGTGCGTGCGCTCGATGGTCTAGACATCGATCAAGTCGAGTGCGATATCCGCGATTACGACTCCGTGCGCGACGGCCTCCAGGGCTGCGATCAGGTCTATCACCTCGCTGCGGTGATCACGTCGGCCGAGACCTCCGACCCGGTTGCCGAAGACATCAATGTCAATGGTCCGCGCAATGTCACGAAGGCCTGTATGGAACTCGGCGTCGAACGCTTACTCCATTGCAGCAGCATTCATGCACTGCGCCCGAACGAGGACCGCAGCATCGTAGACGAAAACCGTCCCTTATCCCTTCACGACGAAGCGTTTCCTTACGACCGATCGAAAGCACAAGGGCACGCTGTCGTACTCGAAGCCGTCGAACAAGGGCTCGATGCCGTCATCGTCCATCCGACCGCCGTCATTGGTGCCTACGACTACAATCTCGCATCGACATCCGGCGGACTCGTCGACTTCGTGCGCGGTAAAGTTCCCGCCATGCCCAACGGGGGGTTCGATTTCGTCGATGCACGCGACGTCGTCAATGGCATGGTCGCCGCGATGGAAAAAGGCCGCACCGGCGAGAACTATTTGCTCAGCGGCCACTATTACAAAATGACCGAACTCTGCAACATCCTCGCCCAAGTTGTGGGCTGCAAGCCGCCAAAGTTCACCATCCCCATGTGGGTCATGCGCGCCATCGCCGCGGTGTTGCGATTGAAACCACAACGCCCCGGTGAAGTCGCCATCGTCACCCGTTTCACGGTCGACACGATTATCCATTACCGCGAAGTCTCTCACGAGAAAGCCTCAAAGGAACTCGGCTATACCGCACGCCCCATTGAAGAAACATTGCAACACACCTTCGAATGGTTCGCCGATGTGGGCATCGTCGATCTCCCCGCAATCCCCGCACGCTAAACGGGAGCTTTCGCGGGGCCCGGCGTGATAGAATAATCCGATTAGGCAACCGAAACCCACACAAAGTCCACGAGGCAAATATCCCATGAAACACCTACTCTCGACCGCAATAGCCACCATTTTGGCCGTTCCCGCATTCGCGGCAAACGAGGCGATCACCTACACCGAACATATTGCACCGATCGTCCACGAACACTGCGCGACCTGTCACCGGCCCGGCGAAATCGCACCGTTCTCGCTCCTGGATTACAAGACGGCCCGCGCTTGGGGCAAATCGATTAAGAAGGCCGTTCACGCGAAAACGATGCCACCGTGGCACGCCGATTCCGAAAAGACTGAATTTGCCAACGACCGCAGTCTCTCGCAGGACGAAATCGACACGCTCATTGCATGGGTCGATCAAGGCGCCAAACAGGGCGACCCGAGCAAGATGCCCGAGGCACCAACGTTCAACGACACCTGGGTGATGGGCGAACCGGATTTCATTTTCCACAGCACAACTGATTTCGATATTCCCGCACTCCAACAAGAAATCCGATACCAAAGCATTCACCTCGGCCCGACGCTTGAAGAAGATATGTACATTACGGCGTGGGAAATTCGCCACACGAAACGTGAAGCCGTCCACCATGCAAATCTCGTGCGCTCACCGCAAAAGATGAAACATGTCGGCATCGGCGGCGCCGTGCAAACCGGCGGCGACTACATCGGAAGCTATCTCCCCGGCGCACGGCCGTTCGGCTATCCGGAAGGCTCAGCACTTATCCTACCCAAAGGCAACACCGTTCAAATTCAAGTGCACTACGTCGGCCAAGAAGAAGCCCTTACCGATCACGTCATGTTCGGCGTGAAGTATGCCCAAGGCCGCATCGACAAAATCCTCCGCACGATTGGTACGGACAACAACGACATCGAGATCGAACCGCACGACCCGAATTTCATGAAGCGCGCCGAAATTAAGCTCATGTATCCGCTCACCATCTTTTCCAGCGGCGCCCATATGCATCTCCGAGGCAGCGGCTATACCGCCAGCGCCATCTTTCCGGATGGAACGAACCATCTCGTTGCCGACGTACCGCGGTACGACTTCAATTGGCAGGTGAACTACGAGTTGGCCAACCCCATCGAAATGCCAAAAGGAACCACTTACCGCGTCGACGCGAAGTGGGACAATTCCGAGAGCAATCCCCTAAATCCCGACCCCGCGGCGAAGGTTACATACGGACCCTGGACCGAAAACGAAATGCTAACGACCTGGTCACACGTCGTGTTGACGGACGAAAAGCTCGGCCTCAAGGTCAAAGACGGCCGCGTTGTAGGCCATCACGACGACCGCATCGACAAGCAGCACCCGTTTATCCTACAGAGTTTCCCGCAGACGTTCGGCGACTAGAGATTCTGTTCACACAGTGAATCGATATTGGGAGGGCCAAGCTCCACCCTGGCCGGCGTCAACAGCCAAGACGGAGCTTGGCCCTCCCAACAATTCCCTCGCGCGGTTCAGATGCGTTGTAAGCACGACTGACGAATCATGACCCTACCTATCACCAAAAATTGGCGCGAGTGGCACATCCCCTTGACGCAAGGAGATGCGACCTTACGAGAAGCCCTCACCAATCTCGAAGCCCTCGGCTCGGAACAAGCGCAAATTCCCCTCATGGTCCAACTCGTCGAAAACCCCAAGTTTGATCTGCCGGGCGGCGACCTCTTTCACGGCCGCGTCGACCTTCGAACCCACGACATCATCCACATCCTCCTCGGCCGCGGCCTGCTCATGCATGACGAAGCGTTCGCCATCGGATTCACCATGGGCAGCACCAACCGCGTCACCACCACCGAAGAATTGCTCTTCCAGATCATCAGCAAATTCTTTTATCCAAACGTCTACCAATTCGACGATGGTGCCATCCGCATTTTCAAAGACGCAACCAAGCTCGGATACATTTCGGATTGCACGCCCCTAAACCAAGTCGATTTCGATCCGCTAATGGACCAATCGTTGGACGACGTACGCAACGCTGTCGGAATCGAAACTGACCTTATCCGCGCCTACTACGCAATCGAAAAGCGCCGCTGCCCAGATGACCCCGCAAGCCAGCGTATACTGAATTAACGGGAGGGACGCGTTTCTTCGTGATTTAATCCCGCATGGCCCGATACTTCTCCAAATTCCCACGCGCCAACTCAAACCCCGGATCAATCTCAAGCGCCCTCAACCAAAAATCCTCGGCAAGATCCGGCATATCGCCCCGCGCGGCAATAATCGCAAGATTGTTCAGCGAATGCTTGTCGCCCCCACCATAATGATCATTCCAATTCGCAAACGTCGACGCCGACAAGAGATAAATACGCGCCTGGTCACGATCACCTTTCGCAAAGTCACGCTCCGCCGCCGCAGCGAAATAATCGAACTGAATCAATCGCGACGTCCAATCATCCACGTTCGGCTGTTCAGCGAACGCATATGCGTCCCAGATGGAATAGGGATCATCCAACGTATCGCCGGGTGCAGCGATACGGTAGAGCACGCCATGGCGGGTGCTTCGAAGGCCATCCAGTTTGAATGGGTTCGCTGAGTAGAGCGGTCGATTGCTGTTCTGTGCGATCCACGCCACCATCGCCGGTTCAGATTCTTCCGAAGGAACGATTTTCATG